>Ga0315905_10001710_pt1 | contig 23431 bp, 16 predicted proteins | sample LakEriMetagenome_5_FD_203522 | JGI IMG/M metagenome (GOLD analysis project Ga0315905, IMG submission 203522) | Freshwater fungal communities from buoy surface, Lake Erie, Ohio, United States - Buoy 4 MA121 | ecosystem: Environmental > Aquatic > Freshwater > Lake | place: USA: Lake Erie, Ohio...
GCAGTGGATGCGGCACTGCCGGGCCCGTTTCAGCAGAAGGTGCGTGGGCTGCAAAAGCTCGCACCGAAGCTCGGGCATGAGTTTGTCTCCATTTTCCTCTGCGACTTTGTTGCCACGTTTGGACGCGCTGATTTCGACTTCTCCATGGAGGCGCTGCGGTTTTTCACTGGGTTCGGTTCTGCCGAGTTTGCGGTGAGGCCGTTCATCCTCGCCGATCAGGAGCGTGCTCTCAAAACGCTGCGAGTGTGGGCTGCGGACCCGGATGAGAAGGTCCGCCGCCTTGCCAGCGAGGGTTCGCGGCCACGTTTGCCGTGGGGCCTGCGGTTGCAGGCGCTGGTGCGTGATCCCGCACCCACGAGCGCCATTCTTGAGGCGTTGAAGGATGACGATTCACTGTTTGTGCGGCGCTCGGTGGCGAATCACCTCAACGACATCACGAAAGATCATCCAGAGTTCGTTTTGCAGCTTCTCGAAGCCTGGGATCTGGAACGCGAGCACTTGCGCTGGATCGCCAAGCACGCCTGCCGCACGCTGATCAAGCGCGGGCATCCACGGGCGCTGAAGCTGTTCGGGTTTGGCAACCAAGCCGAAGTCACAGCCTCACTGCAAGCGGCTCCCCCACGTCTTGCCCTCGGTGACAGGCTGACGCTCACAGCAGTGATCACCTCCTCCAGTCGCAAAGCACAACGGCTGGCGGTAGATTACGTCATTCATTACATGAAGGCGCGTGGCGTGAGCGCTGAGAAGGTCTTCAAGTGGACCGTGGCCGACCTGCCAGCACATGGCACGCTTGAACTGAGCAAGAGTCAGGTGATCCGTGATTTCACCACGCGGAAGCATCATCCCGGCAGGCATCGTGTTGAGTTGCAGATCAACGGTCAGCGCGTGGCGGAGTCGGCGTTTGTGCTGGGGTAAAATAAAACCGCCACCCGGTTTCAACCGGATGGCGGCGTGAGAAAATGATTTCGTGAGGGCTTACTTCGTCGCTGATTTGGCCTGCGCCTGACTTTCAGCGGAGAGCTTGGCGAGCGGGAAAATGTGCGTGGTTCCTGTGTCGGGGAATTTCAGCAGGACGCTGTCGCCTTGCAGGCCTATGAAGTGGGCGTCCTTGGTTCTGCCGTCGCTGGTGGTCCACTTCAGCAGCGGTCCGTCACCCCCGGTGGCGGGAGCGGAGGCTGTCGGAGCGGCGGCCGGGGCGGCAGCCCCTGCGGCGAGGGCGGCACCTTCGGTGATCCAGGTTTTGAGCGTGGTCACTTCAGCGTCGCTGAGGCGGTTTTTGCCATCCGGGGGCATGACGTCGGTGTCATCATCCGGCAGGGTGCAACTGATGAAGAGCGTGCTTTTCATCGGCTCGCCGGGGATGATGTGTTTTCCAGCGCCGATCTGCTCGGTGATCTTGTTGTCATCCAGCGCCAGCTTGCCTTTGACCTTTTTGGTCACGCTATGGCAGGCGTAGCATTTGTTGCGGAAGATCGGGGAGATCTGGGTCCGGTAATCGACGGCGGAGGCTGTGCTAGTGAGCACAGCGAGGGCGAGAAGAAGGCGGTGGGTCATGGCAGTGACCTAGGAAACGATCAAAAAAGCGTTTTGCCTAGCTAATTTTGCGAAGGGCTTGGAAACGCTCTGGGTGCGGGCTTGAGGGCCATGGGTCAATGACATCGCCAATACGATTCTACATAAAACCGATAGACTTTATTGATAACAACTCTTGCCGCAGCTTGCTTTCATGGCATTTTAGTCCAGTCTGCCGCCCCCCATTCCACGTCCCCCCATTTTTATGAGCAAAGCCTCCGTCGAAGACATCAAACTCGCCTCCGCAGGCCTCCGCGGACAACTCGCTGAGCAATTCGCTGACACCAGCACGCCGAATATCCCGGACGAATCGAACATCCTGCTCAAGCACCACGGCTCTTATCAACAGGACGACCGCGATGTCCGCGCCGAGCGCAGCAAGGCCAAGCAGGAGAAGGCCTGGAGCTTCATGATCCGCAGCAAGATGCCCGGCGGCCGCATCACCGCGAAGCAGTGGATGATCCACGACGATCTTTGCACCAAAGCCTTCGGCAACATGCGCCTCACGAACCGTCAGGGCATCCAGCTCCACGGCGTGCTCAAAGGCGGACTGAAGGAAGTCATCCAAAACGTCTGCCACAGCGGCCTTTCCACCATGGGTGCCTGCGGCGACGTCGTGCGCAATACCATGGGGCCTGCCGCGCCGATCAAGGACACTGTGCACGCCGACACGCAAAAGCTCACCGAAGAGATCAGCCAGCGCTTCCTCTGGCGCTCCAGCGCCTATGCCGACATCTGGCTCGACGGCGAAAAGGTCGATCCTGAGTGGATCAAAGACCCCGAGGTCAATCCGGCCGTGCGTGAGGTCACGAAGGCTCCCGAAGGCGACGATCCCATCTACGGCCAGCTTTACCTGCCGCGTAAATTCAAGATCGGCGTCGCCATCCAACCCTGCAATGACGTGGATGTCTATTCGCAGGATTTGGGCCTCGTGCCGCATGTCGTGGACGGTGAAGTCGAAGGCTACACCCTCGTCGTCGGCGGCGGCTTTGGCATGAGCCACGGTCAGCTCAGCACACGCCCCTTCCTCGGCCAGCCGCTGCTCTACGCGAAGCGTGCCAATGTCGTCGATGTCGTCGAGGCCATCGTCACCACTCAGCGTGACCACGGTAACCGCGTCGAGCGCAAAAACGCCCGCATGAAATACACCGTGGAGTCCATGGGCATCGATGGCTTCCGCGCCGAAGTCGTCCGCCGCCTGCCCGGCATCGAGACCTTCCCCGCCAAAGAACTGAAATTCGACAGCGTCGAGGACAACCTCGGCTGGCACGAGCAGGGCAATGGCAAACTCTACTGCGCCGTCCATGTCAGCATGGGCCGCATCGTGGACCGTGAAAACGGCCCGCACTACCGCAGCGCCTTCACCGAACTGTGCCAGACGCTCGACCTGCCTCTCATCGTCACGCCGAACACGAACCTCATCATCGCCGACATCGCTCCCGAGCAGAAAGACGCCGTCGATGCCATCCTCGCCAAGCATGGCGTCGTCCACAGCGACGGCATGACCCGCGCTCGCAAGGTCGCCCACGCCTGCGTCGCTCTGCCGACCTGCGGCCTCGCCCTCAGCGAATCCGAGCGCGTCCTGCCCGGCTTCATGGACAAAATCGACGCAACACTGCGCGAACTAGGTCTCGAAGACGAGCCGATCCTCTTCCGCATGACCGGCTGCCCGAACGGCTGCGGTCGTCCCTACAATGCCGATTTTGGCTTCGTCGGCCGTTCGCCAAACAAGTACGCCATGTTCGTCGGCGGCAGCATCCGTGGGAATCGCCTCGCTGGTCTCGAATACAAATCCGTCCTCGGTGAAGACGTGCCCGTCAAGGTCCGCACCTTGCTCGAAGCCTTCAAAGCCGAGCGCAAGAATGGCGAGATCTTCGCCGATTGGTTCGCCCGCGCCCGCACACTGGGCGAGGCCCCTACACCCGAGCAATTCCACATCGAACTCGCCGAACGCGCTGCCAAGCTCGCCGGTGAGAAGGTGGGAGCCGCTGAATAGGTTCAGATTCCGATCTTAAAATCAACGCATCGCCGCACTTGTGGCGGGCGTTTCTTTGGGCCACAGATTCCCCCCATGTCCCTCCAGACCTACCACTTCCTCCATCTCATCGGCCTGATCTTTGTCTTCATCGGCTTCGGCGGCCTGCTCTCCAGCGAAGGGGCCAAGAAGGCCATGATGTGGCACGGCATCGGCCTCGTTATTAGCCTGGTCTCCGGCTTCGGCATGCTGGCGAAGTACGCCAAGCTGCTGCCACCAGACGCACCCTCATATTACACGCAGCCCTGGGTGCTCACGAAATTCGCACTGTGGCTGGTGCTCGGCTTTTTGCCGGTCCTCGCTAAGCGCCGTGTGCTCGCTGCGCCGCTGGTGGTGCTGATCGCCGCCGTGATCGGCGGCGTCCTCGGCGCCCTCGGCTACTTCAAGCCGGTGTTTTAAGCCCCCAGCGCCTTGCTTTTCTCCGTAGCGGCACGCACGGCCTGCATCAGGGCGTTGCGCAAGCCGTGTTGCTCCAGCTTTTCCAGACCCGCAATCGTGGTGCCACCGGGGCTGGTGACTTCATCGCGCAAGGCGGCGGGATGCTTGCCGCTGAGCAGCACCATTTCGGCGGCTCCGGCGACGGTTTGAGCGGCGAGACGCACGGCGGCGGCTCGTGGCAGGCCCATCAGCACCCCGCCATCGGCCAGCGCTTCGATCACCGTGTAAACATAAGCCGGGCCGCTGCCGGAAAGACCGGTGACGGCATCGAGCAGCTTTTCCGAGACCTCATCCGCCGTGCCGACGGCACCAAGGATCTTCGTGGCGAGCGCGGCGTCCTTCGCGTTCGCCTGGCGGCCACGCGCAAACGCGGCCGCGCCGACGCCGACAAGCGCGGGCGTGTTTGGCATGCTGCGGATGACGCGCTGCTTACCCCCCAGCCAGGTCTCCAACTGCGCGAGCGAGACACCCGCCGCGATGCTGAGATAAAGCCGAGAGCCTTTGACCTCGGCCAGCGCGGCGCACAGCGCCTGCATGTCTCCTGGCTTCACGGCCAGAATGATCACGTCCGAGGACGCCGCGACCTCGGCGGGCGTGCCGGTGATGGATTTGCAGGTGAGGCATTTGCGCAGGCTGTTCATCGCCTCGGGCATCACATCACTGAGCGCCACATGGAGGCTGCCTTTGCCAAGCGCCTGCTCCACACCCCGCAGCAATGCGCCGCCCATTTTTCCACAACCGATGAGTCCGAGTTTCAACATGCCGCGACTGTGCGGCGGAGATGACATTCCGCAAGCGCGTCAATCTTCCCTTGCACAACGCCGGGGATTTTTGCCATGCTCAGACAAATCACCGGCCCCCCATGCCCGACGACCACTTTCATCCCGAAAAACTCCTGGCTGGAGGCCCTACGGCCAAGGTGTATCGCGGCGTCGAGACGGCCACGGGCCGCAAAGTGCTGCTCAAGGCGCTGCTGCATGAGGATGAAACGCCGAACGCGCTGGACCGTGAGCGCTTGCAGCTCCTCGCGCCGGTTCTCATGCAGTTCCGGCACCCGCAGATCGCCGGACTCATCACGATGCTGCCCACGGAGGATGAGTTCGCGCTGATCTACGACTTCATGCCCGGCATGAACGTCCGCGCCTTCGCCAATGAGCGCCAGACCTCGCCCGCTGACCTGCGGGCGCTCGCCGTGCAGCTTATGCACGCGCTGCTCGTTGGCGAGCAACTGCGCCAGCCGCACGGCGACCCGAAGCCGAGCAATCTCATCATCGCTGATCACCCCAGCGGCGGTTTGTTCATGCAGGTGCAGGACTGGGGCCTCTCGCTGGCCCGCAGCATTCATCCCACGGAAACGCTGTGGTTTCGCGCTCCGGAACTGCACGCCAGCAACACGCCAACGAGCCAGAGCGATCTCTTCACCGCCGCCGCGAGTCTCTTCTGCCTCGCCACGAACTCCGCACCCGCGCAGGGAGAAGACGCGGCCGATCTCATCCAGCAATGGCAGGCCTTCGACGCTGGTCCCGTGCTGGCGCACCTGCGGCCAGACCTTGATCCGCCGCTTAGGGACTGGCTCACCTGGCTGCTACGGCCAGACCCACGTCAGCGCCCGCATTCCGTGGCCCAGGCGCTCGAAATGCTCATGCCCACCCTGCACAGCGGCTTCATTTACATGCCGCAGCAGGCACCGCAGATGGCCGCCGGCACGCAGACCACCCCGCTGACTTCTGCCGCGCATCCCAATGCGCCGAAACCCAAGCCCATCGTCTCCAAAGCCACCGCGGAGGCCGCGAAAGCGGCAGCCCGCCCCCAAGCCTCCGCTCCCGCGAAAAAATCATCCGCCGGTCGCCTTTTCGTCGCTGTGGCGCTCAATGGCATCGCCATCGCCCTCCTGGGTGGGTTGGCCTGGCCGCTGCTGCGTGAATGGGATTGGCAGTCCTGGTTGAAGCGCGGGGATGCCACCACCGCCACGGCGGACTCCTCGCTCCCTGCCACCACCGCCTCTGCCGCGCCCTCCAAGCCGGAGGCTACGCGGGTGAAGGGGCGCTACGTCCGCATTGAGCTGCCGGGCAAAGCGGCGCTCAATCTCGCCGAGGTGCAGGTCTTCAGTGATGGGGGCAACATCGCCCTCAAAGGTGAGGCTAGCCAAAGCAGCATCTCCACCGGAGGCACGGCAGCCCTCGCTATCGACGGAAACACCGATGGCGACATGCCCAAAACCGCCAGCGTTTCCCACACCGATGGCCGCAAAAGCAACCCCTGGTGGCAGCTCGACCTGAGCCAGGACCTGCCGATTGAATCCATCGTGATCTGGAACCGCACCGATGGCGACTTCGGCGAGCGCACCCAGAACCTCACCGTGAAAATCCTCACCACTCACCAACGCGTCATCTGGGAAAAGAAAGGCATCGCGAAGCCTGATCCGCAGGTGAAAATCAGCGTGCAGGAATGAGGCGGATGCTGGGTGGCCTGCTGAAAAACACCGTGCGGGCCGGGTCAGGAAGGCCAGGCGCACGTGCTCGCGTTTGGGTGATGGATAAAGGGGAGCTTTGTCGCGAAGCGTCGTGAAGTGCGGTGGCAAAGGGGCAAGGCGCTAGCCTTTGCCCCGACGACACCGCCGTCGAGCGTAGGAAGGATGTGCTGAGGCCAAGGAACACCGTCCGGCACGCGACAGCGGTGTCGCGCCTGAGCGCTTGCCACCGCATTGATTCGCTTCGCTCACCCTTCGGGCAGCACTTCGTGCTGTCTATCTACGCTTCGCTTCGATTCCACGACGCTGCCGCGAATCTCGACGATCAATGATTAAACAAGAAGGCTGGTGAGTTGATCAAGGCCCAGGCCAAGTCCTGCGCGGCGGTCAGGCGTTTGTTGGTGAGCTGTTTGGCGCTCAGATCGCTGTCGCGGCGGAGTTGGATGAGTTTGGGGTCGAGGACGATGGGGTTTTGGGCGTTCACGCGCTTCGTTTCCAACGCGATGAGCTGGGGATCAACGGGAAGGGGATTCTTCGCCACGGCGAGGAGCTTCTTCTGCGATTGGTAGTCGCGGAATTGGTTGAGGAAGTGGGCGGTGAGCGTCGCGGTTTGGGCGGGAGTGGGTTTGGGGGCCTTCAGGGCGGCGGCGACTTCGGCGGGGACGCCGAAGCGGATTTGCGGGCTGGTGGTGATCCAGAGGCGGAAGCGGCCGGGGTTGTATTTGCCGTTCTGGAAGTTGCTGGTCAGCTGGATGCTGAAGCTGCTGCCGCCTTCGTTGCTGACGGGCTTCTCAAAGGAGAAGATGGCCTCGTGACGGAAGCCGCCTTCGGGGCTGACGGCCCAGCCCTTGTCGCGATTGCCTTTTTTGAGGGCTTCTCCAATCGCGAAGCTGGATTGCTCGAAGTCGGCTTTGGGGTTTTTGAGCGTTTGGGCCACGCCGGTGCCGCGTTTGCGTTTCGCGTCGGCGGCGTCGGTGGTGACGACGAATTCGCCGAGGACAAAATTGCCGTCGGGGGCCAAGCCAGGGCCGTTGGAGGGCAGGCGGTCGTCGGGAAGCATTTCGAGTTTGATGCCGGTGATGCCTTGAAGATCGGTTTTGCCGAGGAGGAGGTAGTTTCCGGCGCTTTGCTTGCCATCGGGCAACGCAGTGGCGAGGAGGCTGCCATCGGGCAGGACTTCGATTTTTTCGACGCCACCGGCACGCTGGGCTTTGAGATCAAGCACATGCCACTCGGTGGTGAGATCGAGGTAGTTTTCCCATTTGGGCCGATTCATCGGCGCCGTGTCAAAAGTGGCCTTCACCTTGGCTTCGGCGGCTTGGATGGCGGTTTGGCGTGCAGCCTCCTTCTTCGCGTTTTCTGGGGCGATTTTGGCCTGGTAGGCCTTCAATTCGGCTTCTGCGGCTTGGATGGCGGTGAGGCGCACTTGTTCGGCTTTGGCGATGACGGGCTTCTGCTCGGCTTCTTTGGCCTGGGCGACGGCGGCGAGGGTTTTGTGCTCGGAATCGAGTCCAGCCATGCTTCCGAGCGCGGCGTCGATCTCTTTCGGCGTGGCGTGGCGGTTGATGATGCGGATAAAGATGGCATCGACGAGCTGGCGGTCGTCTTTGATCTCGGCAGTGAGTTTGGCGATGGCGTTGCCGGAATCGCTGATGGCATCGCCGACGGTAGGACCGCTCATCAAAGCCATGACGGGACCGAGATTGACGTCGTTGCTGCGTTCGCACTCGCAGACGGATTCGCGAGCAGGGCGGCCGAAGTTGGTGAGGAAGCCATCTTGCAGTTTGATCTGCGCATCGGCCAAAGCGGCGGCGCGGGTGCCTTTGGGCACGCCGGGGATGTTTGGCATGCTGCCGGTGACGGCGAAGACGGAGTCAAAGAGCACCTCGGCGGGCAGGCGGCGGGCCTTGGCGTGGCTGTAGTTCGTTTTGTCGTCCTCGTTCCACTTGTTGGTGCTGAGGCTGAGATTGTAGGTGCGGCTGGTGGCCACGAGTTTCATCACGTGGCGCACGTTGAAGCCGCTCTGGATGAATTCGTTCGTGAGGTATTGCAGCAGTTCGGGATTGCTCGGCGGATTGCCGGCGCGGATGTCATCCAGCGGCTCGATGACACCGGTGCCGGTGAGGTAGCCCCAGATGCGGTTGGCGTAGCTCATGGCGAAGTAATCGTTCTCCGAACTGGTCATCCAGGTGGCAAACTGGTCGCGGCGTGTGGTGGCTGTTTTGCTGACGAGTTCGGCATCGAAGGGCACTTTCGGTGCGACGGGCTGGTTGGTGCGCAGGTGCATCACGTCACCGTCTTTTTTGTCGCCGACGATTTCATACAGCGGCTTCGCGCCTTCGACGGCGCTGCCGCCGATGGTCGCTCCTTTGGCCTGCGGATCGCCCTTGAGGTCGATCTGGGCGAAGTAGGACGCGGTTTCGTAATACTGATCCATCGTCCATTTCTCGAAGGGATGGTCGTGGCACTTGTTGCAGTTGAAACGGGTCGCCAAAAACAGGTGCGTTGTGTTTTCGACGAGTTCCTCCGGCGTGCGCACGGTCTTGTAATACGAGGCGGCGGGGTTGTCTTTGTTGGAGCCAGTCGCGGTGATGACGCGGTAGGCAAAGCGGTCATACGGCGTGTTGTCGGTGACTTGCTGCTTGATCCAAGCCCGCAGGCTGATAGCGCCTTCGCTGCCGAGTGTTTTCGAGTTCACCTGGAGCATGTCGGCCCATTTGTTGGCCCAATGCTCGACGAAATCCGGATTGCCGATGAGTTTGTCCACGACCTCGCCGCGCTTCGTGCGGGTGTCGCGTTGGTCGGCGATGAAGGCGGCGACTTCCTCGGGCTTCGGCGGCAGGCCGGTGAGGTCGAGGTGGATGCGGCGGAGGAAGTCCTCGTCGCTGCACACGCCGCTCGGTTCGATCTTCATGCGCTGCCATTTGGAGGCGACGAGTTCGTCGATCTTGTTCCACGTTTCGGGCTGCTTCCACGCAAAGCCGGTGCGGTCACCCATGACGGTGATGGTGGTGGCGGCGTAAGCGCCTTCAAAGCGGGCGAGGATTGGTGCCTCACCGCGGCGAAGGCTGGTCATGAGGCCTTTTTTGTCGGCTTCAATCACATCGCCGTTGCCGCTGTCGAGAAAGGCCTCGGCGGTCACGTCTCTCACATAACCATCGGCATATCGGGCGATGACGCGAAGCTGCTGACGCCCGCCGATGCGCTCGATGACGGGATTTTTCGGTGAGAGCTCGATGCTGGTAACGCGTGGTGTCTTCAGATCGACCTTCGCGCCCTGGCTGATCCACGCTTTGAGGGATTCATAGTAAAGCTCGCCCGGCACGGTGAGCTGGCCGCCTTCATGCGGCACCGAGCCGCTGGCTTTGAGCAGCATGAGCGAATGCTCCGGCGAGGCCACGTTCGCGCGGCGGCTGGCGAGTTCATCAGCGTAGGCGAGCACATCGTAAATCGGATCGTAACCGCGCAGCGAGAGCTTGAAGCCAGCCTTGCCGTCCTTCGCGCCGTGGCAGGTGCCTTGATTGCAACCGAGCTTCGACGTGATGGGCATGATGTCGCGGACGTAATCTGGCTTTAGCGCCAGATTCAGGCCGCTGACACTCGCGGGCACGCTGGCGGTGCGGCCCATGAAGCTGATGTTCACGGCGGTCGCGCCGTCTTTGTCCGGGCGCACCATGCCGCGCTCGTCGATCTTCACGATGTTGGCGGACGCAGCGGTGATTTTGGCCATGCGGGTGATGTCCGCACGCGTGCCGTCGCTCATCTTCGCGGTGATCAAAATCTGCGCATATTCGCTGGGCTTGGCGATCTTGATGTTCGCGGGCTCGACCTCGATGGAGGCCACGGTGGGGCCGGTGTGCAGCGTCTCGACTTTGTCGTCCTTTTTCACGTCCACACGCACGGTGTCGTCCGCGATCACATCACTGGCGGCGAGCACTTTTTCTTTCACCAGCGGCACGCTGACGAATTCTTTGGCGATCTTGCCCGTGGCGGCGTCGATGAGGCGGATCTGACCATCCTGACCGGCTGCGGCGATCGTTTTGCCATCCGGCGAGAAGGTCACGCTGAAGACCCCGCTCGGCAGCGGCGTGCTGCTGAGCTGCTTCACGTCTTTGACGATCCAGTCGTCGAGTTCCTTGCCTTTGCCGTTCACGGTTTCGACGAGCTTCTTCACCGCATCCGGCATGGTGCTGTCGTATTCGCTGCTATAAATGTTCACCGCGCCGGTGCCTTCAAACGAGGCGCCCGCGACGATGCGCTTGCCATCCGGTGCGAAGTCCACGCCAAAGATGCGGCCCTGCATCGCGGGGAATTTGCGAATGAGGTTCGCGTTGTCGCCGATGACGCGTTTTGTGAGGCGCTCCATGCGGTAGATGGCTGGCACGCCGTCAGTGCCGCCGATGAGCACCTCGTTGCGCTGCGGATGCCGCGCCAGCACCTGCACACCGCCTTTGAGTGCGCCGGGTGTGATGGACGTGACGTTATCGACGAAGCGCATCGTGGCGACCTCGGTGAGCTTCACGCTCATGTCACGGCCGCAGGAGACGACGTGCTTCCCATCCACGCCCCACACGGTGTCGAGCACCCAGTCGCTGTGACCGCCCATGAAGAGTGTTTCTTTGCCTGTGGTCGTGTCGATGGCGCGCACGGCATTGTCCCCGCAGCCAAACGCGAGCTGCTTGCCATCGGGCGACCAGCTGGCGCCGTAGATGGTGTCAAACGTGAGCGATTTGGAGAGTTCGAGCTTCTTCGCTGCCACGTCCCAGATTTGGATCTCGCCCATGCGTGCCGGGCTGCCGCCGGTGACGGCGATCTTTTTGCCATCCGGCGACCAGGCGAGCTTCTGAATGCGCTCTGCGAGTCCCACCAGCCGAGCGACGATGCCGCTGCCGTCTGCCTTATGGATCAGGACCTCATGATAACCCGCCACTGCGACCTGCGTGCCATCTGGCGAGTATTCGAGGCAGGTAACGGCCGGAGCCGTCACATACACCGGCGGATGCGTCATGTCGTATTGCGCCTTGGCGGAAGCGGGCGTGTCATCCTTCGCGCCTTCATTGATCCAGCGCTCGATCAGCGCGATCTGCGTCGCATGCAGCGCATCGGCCTTTTGCGGCATCTCCGCTTTGCCCTTTTCGTCGAGTTTGATCAGCTTCAGCAGATTCGACTCCGCCGCCTTCCCCGGCACCACGGCCACCGCTTCCTCGCCGCCCTTCAGTAAGGCCGCGAACTCCGTCATGATGTAATCGCCCTTTTTCTTCGCCGGCTGATGGCAGCCATTGCACTGCGCCTGGAAGATCGGCCGGATGTGCTTGTAGAACGACACCGGCTTGTTCGGATCGATGCCCTCATCTTTCTTCGGTGCCTGCGCCGAGGCAGACACAGCAGACAAAACGAGCGCGGCAGTGAGGAGACGATTCTTCATGGCAAAGGTGGGCTGGGGACGCAAAAAAACGGTCGCGAGAGCACAATCCTTGCGCTGGTCATGCCCAGGGCGGAATCGTCCATGCCACGAGGCGGGGATGGACGTTCGACCTCGGAAAACTTGCCGCCGGGAGCCCCCTCCGCATCATGTGCGGCTCTGATGCCTTCCGAAACCCTCAGCACCCGACTCAGCCGCAGCGTCTCAGCGGATTTTTTCCGGCCGTTGGCGCGGCCTTCGGCACCCGTGTATGTGGACAGCGCGGATCGGTTGATTGATGAGGCGGGTGAAGCGGGAAGGCTCTCGCAGCGGGAGACGATTGAGGTCATCAAGGAAGTCATCGCGCGGCATCCGTTGTCGCTGCTGGCGGAGGATGAGGGTGCGGCGCTGCGGGATGCGCGGCAGCGTGCGGGGCAGTTTTTCAATCGCCTCATCGCCGCGGGCTGGCTGGAGGATCAGACGCTCGGGCTGCATGAGCGCTGGGCGGTCATCACGCCGGGGCTGCGGCCACTCATGCGCATGCTGCGGGACCTCGCGGAGGATCGCGTGGCGGAGCTCAAAACGTTTGCAGACACGCTGCGCGGCCTTTGCCAGACGCTGGAGGAGCGTGGCGTGCTCGATCCGCAGATTCAGGCCCCCGACCAGCTCCGCTCGACCATCACCGACCTCACGCAGCGTCTGGAGCGTGCGATCGAGCAACTGCATGCGGTGGAAAAAATCGTCACCAGCTTTGAGCAGCGCCAAAGGCAGACCGCCACGGCCGCGGACACGCTGAATCTGCTCTATGAAGAGTTCGGCCAAGGGCAGCACATGGTCTGCTACGATGCGCTGCGTCGCGGCGGGTTGCTCAACCGCATTGAAAATGCCCGCAGCGCTGTCTCCGAGTGCCACGACGATCCGCTCATGCGTGAACGCCTCGCCACCGGCCTGCGTGAGCACTACGGCTACGAGGACGGTGACGCCTACGACCACGCGGTGGCGGCACTCACACGCCTGGAGCGTGATCTCGGCGGCTTGAAACGCCGCGCGGAGGCCATCGACCTGCGCATGGCCGCTTTCAACCGCCTCAGCCAGCAACGTTACCGCTACCAGACCGAATTGCGCGGTCGCAGGCCAGAAATCATCAAAGCCTACTGCGATGCGATCAATGCCGCGCACACCGGTGGCCGCTTCTCGGAGTTTTCTGGCCAACCTGCGGACTTCGCGCCGCGCTGTGTGGAGACGCGCTTCTTTTACGGCACCGAGTCGCTCTACAAACCGCGCCGCACGAAATCGCCCGTCGATCTGCGTTTCAGCGAAACCGGTGCCTCAAAGCAAAGCGAGGACGAGGTGCTCGCTGCATGGAAGGAACGCCAGCGCCTCGCTCTCACACCGCAACGTGCCGGACGACTCGTGGCGAAGCTGCTGCCCGCGAAAGGCCGCACCACGAGCACCGAGGACATCACGCTCGAAACCACCGACGACCTGCTCGACCTCCTCGCCGCCGTGGCCTACGAGCACGCGCCCGCCCTCGCCGGCAAACGCGTCCGCTGGAGCGTGGACGGCCTGCGCCGCCGCAACGGCCTCGAACCGCACATTTTGGAGCACGACGAAATCGCCGGGCACCGCATGGAGCGGTTTGCGATCACAAGAGAGGCTTGAGCAAGCTTCACACCACGCCATCATCGCCGCCTCCATGACCTCCACCACCTCCGATCCGCTCTGGCCGCGCTCCTTTTGGAGTGAGGTGCCAGATGCGGACCGCACGGCGCTGCGGGAGGTGCTGGCGGAGTTGCTGGGGCGTGGCGTGCTGCTCGGCGATGAGGGCGGCGGGCGGGAGCTGTATCTGCTGGCCCGTGATCATTATCGCACGCATGTGGAGGACTACCTCGCGCCGCTGGCGCTGGAGTTGATCGTCGATGAGGAGCATTCGCTGCTGCAGGCGAGGCCGCGCACGGAGTCCTGCCTGCTGCTGGGGCGTTTTGACAAGGATGAGACGCTCGTGCTGCTGGCGCTGTGGCGGCTTTACGATGATGAAATCAGCACCGGCAGCCAGGAGGCCGTCATCGTGACCGTGGATCAGCTCTGGGCCGCGCTGAAGGTGTACTTCGACAAGATCAGCACGCCGGAAAAATCGCAGATCGAGGCCTGCCTGGCCCGCATCCGCCGTCATCGCCTCATCCGCACGCTGAAGCCCGAGGGCATGACACAGGCGGGCGAGATGCAGATCGAGATTTTGCCCTCGTTGGCCCGTGTGATCCCGTTTGATGACATCGCCGCGTGGCAGCAGCGGGTGGAGCTGCATCAGCCGGTCAAAGACAGCGCGGAAGGTGAGGAGGGGGCCGCATGAGCGCTCCGCGCATTACCTTGAGCCGCATCCTCGCGGTGAACTGGTATGGCTACCGCCAGTTCATCGATGTGGCCGGTCTCTCGCTCATCACCGGCGCCAATGGCAGCGGCAAGAGCGCACTGCTTGATCTGATCCAGTTCGTCATGCTCGGCGAGCAGCAGAGCAAGTTCAACAAGGCCGCCGCCGGCGCGGGCAGCGGGCGCTCCCTGCGCGGCTACTGCCTGTGCGACACGAACACGACCGGTCGCGACGGTGCGGAGCGCTACCTGCGGCCCAGCAGCGTCACGCTGGCCGCGCTGGAGTTCACCTGGCCCGCGAAAGACGGCGAGGAGCCGCGTCGCGAGACTTGGGGCGCACGCATCGAGTATGAAAGCCCTACGGCGAAGCCTTCGACGATCTGGTTCCGCACCGGACGCCGTCTCGCGTGGCAGGATTTCCTCAACAGCGACGCCGGACCGCAGGCGATGCAATTCCTGCCCGAGGATGAATTCCGCACCCGCGTGAAGCGAGAGCTCGACGGCGATGTGTGGGACCGCCAGCAGACTTACCGCGATGAGATGGCACTGCGCAGCCACCTCGGCTTCGACGCCGAGCAGATGGCGAAGACGCTGCCCCGTGCCATGGCCTTCGAGCCGGAGAGCAACTTCGAAAAATTCGTGCGCGAGTTCCTGCTTGAGCCCGGCATGCCGGATGTGAAGGCGGTGAAGGCCAGCGTCGATGCGCATCGCCGTGCGCAGGAGCGGCTGGAGAAAATGTACGACCAGCTCGAGCGCCTGAAGCGCATCTCCGCGCATCATCAGGACTGGCTCACCTCGAAACGCGAGTCCGCACTCTACTCGCACCTCAGCGACGCTTTGAAGCACGAGGAAGCGCTCGAAGGCCTCAACCGCCGCCGCACCGAACTCGAAGACAAACGCGCCGAGCACGCCGAGAACCTGCAAGCGCACGAGCAGGCCATCCGCGAGCGCGAACGCCTCGAACACGCCGAGGAATCCGCCCGCGCCGCACTGGGTGACAAAGCCTTCAAGCTCGAAGAAATCGACCGCCGCCGTCGCGAGCTCGAAAGCGAGATCGAGCGGCTCAATGCGGCCTCCAGCAGCCTGCATGAGCGCATTCGCGCCCACCTCCGCCGCTGGCAGGACTGGACGCTGCATGCCTCACGCCTCGGCCTGCAAAATCTCGACGAAGCCTCCGCCGCCATCTCCGGGATGCAGCACAAGGACGAGTCACGCGCCCTCGCCGCTGCACGCGACACCGCGCGTGCCTACATGCGGCTGAAGGACGAGGCGAACGAACAGCTCCAGCCCGTCCTCGCCCGTCTCAACGAGCATGAGCAGCGTAAAGCTGCGCTGCACAAAGATCTCGCGCAACTCCGCGAAGGCCACGCCACGCCCTCGCCGCTGCTGAATGCCTTGCAGTCTCGCGGACAAAAAGCGGTCGCGCTCGGTCGCGTGGTCGAGGTGAAGGCCAGCGCGGAAAAATGGTGGCCGCTCATCGAGACCGTGCTCGGCATTCATCGCCGCGCCGTGCTTCCCGAGGACTTCCGCGCCGCGTGGGATCAGGCGCAGCAGACGCAGAATCCGCACGAGCCGCTCATTCATCCCGACGAAGCCGCGCAAACCACCACGAAGGTCCTCAAAGGCTCGCTGCGTGAGATGGTGGAGACCAAGCACGACGTGGCTAGCCAAGTGCTCGATCACCTGCTCGGCGGCATCGTCGCCGTGAACAAGGCCGCGCAGCTCGACAAGCACGAGCGGGCGATTTCGCTCGATGGCTGGCTCAAAGATCCGCCGCGTCGTGTGAAGCTCACGCCTGAAAAAGAACTTACGCTCGGCGAGGAAGGCCTACGCCGCCTCCGCGACCTGCGTGAGAACGAGCTTCGCGAGACCGACGCCGTCATCGAGGAGGTGCGCAGCGATTGCGATGACCTCCGCGCGTTTTTGAACCGCGGTGCTGAAGGCCATCTCGACCGCTTCACCGCGCCCGAAGGGGCCGATGAAGTCCAGCGCCTACCCAAACTGCGCGAGGAATTTCGCGAGCTGCAAGCCACCTGGGATCTGCTCGCCACCCCGGACCATGTGAAGGCCATGGAAAACCTCCGCGTGCAAAAAGCCACGCTCAAAGGCATCCACGAGCGCATCGGGGGCCTCAAATCCGCCATCACCGCTTTCACGCTGGAGCAGTCGCGACTCGAAGAAGCCATCCATGAGGATGTTTTCCAAGAAGAGCAGACCCGCATCGGTCGCCAGGCTTCGCGCATGCTTGTGCACGGCTTTTCCGACGTCGAGATCACTGCCCGCATCACCGCTGAACGCCAAAAATCCACGAGCTGGCGCAAATCCATCGAAATGGCCGCCGCGCTCGCCATTCAGCTCGACACGCGAGCCCAAGAGGCACGCCGCCTGCGCGATGAGCAGCGCCGCGAGCTCGTCACCGTGCACGCCGACCTTGGCGATGCCCTTGATGCCGACGCGGAGGACAACGCCGCCTTTGACCAGCGCCGCGAAGACCTCGAAACGCATGAGCTGGAGCGTTTCAAAACTGCCGCCGATGAAGCGCGGAAGGAATGGGAGGATCGTTTGCAGCATCAGGTGCTCGACGTGCTGCGTGAAAAGCTCAGCGAGGCCGACCGTACCAAGCGCGAGCTGAACCGCGCCATGGATCACGAGATCGGCGGCTGGCGTTACCAGCTCACCAGCCGTGCCGACAAGGCCCACAGCGCCATCTGGACGCTCGTCGAGAAAGGCCTGCCCAGCGGCAGCGAGATGGAGCTCTTCAACGCTGCCGGCCGCGAGGACATCGAGCGTGCCAAGGCTGAGCTCATGGCCGCCATCGACGCCGCCGACAATCCCGAGGACAAGCGCCACCAGCGCATGCTCGACTACCGCTACTACCACCACTGGGACATCGAGGCCAAGCCCGCCGGCCGCGGTGATGCCGCGGCGATCAGTCTCAACAAGAGCGCCAAGAAGCAAAGCGGCGGTGAAAACCAAGCGCCCTTCTTCGTTGCCACGCTCGCCGCCTTCCGCCGTGTGTATGACCTCGGCCGTCGCGACGACCCACAAAATCTCGGCCTCGTCGTCATGGACGAGGCCTTCAGCAAGCTCAGCGGCGACCGCATCGACGACTGCCTCGCCCTCGCGCGAAACTTCGGCCTCCAGCTCATCATGGCCTTTCCCGAGGACCGCCTGCCCACCATGTTCCAGCACGCCGACACCGTCGTCCAATGCCGCGTCGAGCGCAGCTACGACGAAGACACTGAGCAGATCCAAAACATCGAAAACTGGGTCGTGCGAGTGGAGGGCTCACGCCTCGCGGAGCTGATGGAGTGATCGAATCGCGCGAAGCAAAGTCGCCCTCTCACTCCGTGAGAGGCGCCTGACGTGCCCGCCAACATGCCCCGCTCTCGAATTTCGAAGGCGTCATCATCTGACGAAAGCCGCAGGCTCATCTTGCGGAGCAAGATGGCTACTTTGCTTCGCTCTCTTGTTCACGAATCACTTCTCGCCACGATGCCTCATGCGCAGCCGCTCACCCAACGTGACCAGCAGATTCTCAGCCGCCTTCTAGCCGATCCGCGCATGACAGATTCACCAAAGGCGATTTCGAGCAGGAATCGCTCGGACGACCGACTCTGGAAGGTTAGCCGTTTTATGCGTGAGGGCGGAGCATCATCCAGGCAAACAGGGCGCACGGAATGAGCAAGACCGCCCAGCCGGGCCAGGCCATGCGGCCGGGTGGTTGCGGGCGCGGGTAGTCAGGGGTGACGCCGGCGGCGAGCATGCGGTCATAGAGATGCGGGTGGACCATGTTGTTGCCACGCATGACGGCGGGGAGCTGGTTGGCTTGGTAGATTTTCTCCAAAGCGCGGGCGTAGATGGCAGGCTCGAGGCTGCCCTGGATGGCAGCGTCGTCGGCGTGATGCTCCATGCGGCGGGCGATGCGTTTGGCGAGTGTTAGCAGGAGAAAAACCACGCCGATCAAGCCATACAGCCCCAGGCTGCCAAAGCGGTGCATGACGGGATGGATGAAGGTGATGAGCATGAAGGCGAGCACGGGAACGAGCCGGGAGAGCCGCACAGCGAGGCTTTCCCGCAGATGGGCGAGCTCGTGCAGGATGATGCTGCGCAGCTCGTCATCGGTTAGGACTTCGAGGACACGGGAGGTGAAAACCAGGCTGCGCAGGTAGATGAGCGCAGCGGCACGGGCGAGGGGCGATTCACCGTAGTACACACGCCAGGGCTTGATGCTCGTTTGCGCCGCCATTTCATCCACGAGGCGTTCGAGGCGCAGATCGGTTGATTTTTTGGCTTTGAGGAAGAGATAGAGCAGTGGCAGCCACACGCCGGTGATGATGACGATCACAGCCAGCGTGCCGAGGGAGAAACGCAGCCAGTCGCGTGTCTGCAGCACCTGCGGCATCGTGTGCAGCAGCCAAATGAAGATGGCCAGCATGCCGAACTGCACGAGCACCTGCCAAAAGGTCTCGTGCAGCCAGGTGAGGAAGCGGTAACGCGGCTCGATTTCGCGAGTGGAAACGAAGCTGGCCAGCAAATACCCTGGGATGACAGGCCAGAAGCTGGCGGAGTCATCACTTGGAAGTCCAAACAGCCGCGGCAGGATGATGGCGGAAAGGATGCAGGCAAAGACAACACCAGCCAAAACCCGTCGTGCGGGCCTGAGCAGCCGGGCGCGTTCCGTCCAGTGCGCGTCGGCGCTTTTGCGCCACGGAATCAACGCGAGATGCATCACGATGACGGTGATCAAAGCCGCGCCGAGGCCGGAGGTGAGGGCAAGCTGCCAGTAGGGATCCATCCGTGCATCGAAACCGAGAAACGGCGGCGCTGTCAATCCTGCTGACGAGACACCGGTTGACCTAGACACAGCGAGAGCGGACGATGCCCCATGGCTGCCCCCACCGACCGCACGCACACGATTGCTGTTTTCTGCGACTTTGAAAACCTGGCCATCGGGGTGCGGGACGCGAAGTATGACAAGTTCGACATGAACAAGGTGCTCGACCGCCTGCTGCTCAAAGGCAGCATCGTGGTGAAGAAAGCCTACTGCGACTGGGACCGCTACAAGAGCTTCAAAGCGGCGGTGCATGAGGCCTCGTTCGAGCTGATCGAAATCCCGCACGTGCGGCAGTCGGGCAAGAATTCGGCGGACATCCGCATGGTGGTGGACGCGCTGGACCTCTGCTACACGAAGCCGCATGTCGATACCTTTGCCATCGTCAGCGGGGACTCGGATTTTTCGCCATTGGTGAGCAAGCTGCGTGAGAACAACAAGACCGTGATCGGCGTCGGCGTGAAGCAGTCCACCAGCGGCCTGTTCATCGACAACTGTGACGAGTTCATCTTCTATGACGACCTCGTGCGTGAGGAGGAGAAGACAAAGACGCGCCTCGCACGCGCCAAACCGGCACCATCCACGGTCAAACCGGCCACGCAGGAGCGGAAACCCGGCGGCGATCCCGAGAAGGCGATTCAACTCGTGGTGGAGACGGTGGAGGCGATGCTCGGACGCAGTGGCAGCGACACGGTGTGGGCCGGGCCGGTCAAACAGGCCATCCGCCGCCGTCAGCCGCAGTTTGACGAGCGTTTTTACGGCTTCAGCACCTTCAGTTCATTGCTCGAGGCTGCGGCGGCGCGCAATCTGATGAAGCTGGAGAAGAACGAGAACGGCTACCGCATCAAGGTGTCTGCTTCGGAGGAATAGGCACCAACCGCCCAAACAAAACCCCGGTCCGCAGATGAACGCGGAGCCGGGGTGATGAAAGCCAATGCCTGAAGGTGGCAGAACTACGCGCTGCGCTTCTGGTAGTACTGCTGATAGACGTTTTCGTTGAGGCGCAGTCTGGAGCGCAGGGCGTCCACGGCGGCAGGAGCGCCGCTGAACTGGATGTTCACAAAGTGGCCGGCCTCGACGTGGCGTGGGTTGAAGGGGAACTTGCGTTTGCCCATGTTGTCGATCTGCTCGAGCTTCAGACCGGCTTTTTCCATGTCCTTGCTGATGGTGCTGACGAGGGAGTCAACGGTTTCTTCTTTGCCTTTGGTGTCGAGCACGATGAGTGCCTCGTATTTGCGGTTCATAGGATGATGTGGGTTGCGGGGTTTAGGATTCAGGTTGTCGGTTGAAGACATTCATGGTGGCATCCAGGCCGCGATCCATGGCGGAAAGCACCGCGTCGGCGGCACGCTGGATGACGGTTTGCAGCGCGGGCAACTCCTCGGCGCGAAATTTGCCGAGCACATGGCCCACCATGCGTTCACCAGCAGGACGACCGTCGGTGGGGGCGATGCCGACCTTGAGGCGCGGGAACTCAGCGCTGCCGAAGGCGGAAATGAGGGAGCGGATGCCGTTGTGGCCCGCTGCGGAGCCGCTGGTGCGGAAACGCAGGCGTCCGAGGGCGAGATCGACATCGTCGTAAACCACGAGCGTTTGCGCGGGTGTGGTCTTGTAAAAATGACCGACGGCCTGGGCGGAACGACCGCTGTCGTTCATGAAGGTGAGCGGCTTGAGCAAATGGCCGCCGTTGAACTTCGCCACGAGGCCGGTCCAGCGCTTTTCCTCGCGGAAAGCGGTTCCCAGGCGTCGCGCGATTTCGTCCAGCACCATAAATCCAATGTTGTGACGTGTGTCGCGGTAGGTTTCGCCGGGATTGCCGAGGCCGACAATGAGCCGCGGAGCGTTTAAGCCGCTGCTCGTTGAATCCGCGCCGGAAGCCACATCGTGGAAGAGGTGCGGAGATTACTTCTTGGCGGCTGGCTTGGCAGCGGCAGCAGCCGGAGCGGCAGCAGCTTTGGCACCAGCAGCAGGCTTGGCGGCGGCAGCAGTCGGCTCAGGCTCGACTTCGACCTTGGGCTCTTCGCACATGACGATGACCACATCCGTGCCGAGGCGGCAAGTGACGCCCGCAGGGAAGGTGATTTCGCCGACGTGGATGCCTTTGCCGACTTCAAGGTTGGTGACGTCGATTTGGATGCTTTCTGGCAGGTCTTTCGGCAGGCAGCGCACTTCGATCTCGTGATGGATGGCCTCCACAAGACCACCCTGTTTCAGACCCTTGGCGATGCCGACCATGGTGACGGGGACGTTGGCGTGAATTTCTTCGTCAGCGGCGACGGCGTGGAAGTCAATGTGGAGGATGCCACCGCGAAGGTAGTCATGCTGCACTTCTTGCACGAGGGCGAGCTGGTCTTCCGCAATGCCGGCGATCTTCAAAGACACGAGAACGTTGTCCGAGGCGCTGCCTTCGAGGAGCTTGGAGAAAGTCTTGCCATGCACCTGGATGTTGGATGCCTTCACCTTGCGACCATAGAGGGCGGCAGGGATGTTGCCTGCTTTGCGCATGCGCTTGGCCACACTTGTGCCGGAAGCGGTGCGGACTTCTGCTTGGAGATCGAGAATTTTAGCCATGGTCGGGGTTCCTCTGCGGAGAGATTAGTTTTGGAAAAAGGGCGCGGAGAATACACGCCTACCCTCGTGTGTCAAACAGGGATGTCACAGACTCGTTCCCGTGGATGCGGGCGATGGCCTGGGCCAGCAGCGGGGCGATGTCCAGCGCGGTGACCTTGTCCCCGGTGGCCTGGGGCACGGAATTCGTGGCTAAAAGCTCCACAATCGGTGATTTGGTGATGCGGCTGTGGCCTTTTTCTCCCAGCACGGCGTGGGAGACGCCAGCGTAGATTTTTTTGGCCCCGTGCTTGAGCAACAGGTCAGCGGCGGCGGTGAGCGTGCCGGCGGTTTCGGTCAAATCATCGACCAGCAGCACGTTTTTCCCCGCCACGTCACCGATGACGCTGTGCGCCTCGACTTCCTCGGCGCTGACGCGATTTTTCGCCACGATGGCCATCGGAGCCTTGAGTGCCTTGGCAAAGGCGTGGGTCATTTTGATGCCGCCGACGTCTGGGGAGACGACGACGAGGTCCTCGAGGCCGCGTTCGCGGATGGCTTTCATCAAAACGGGCGCGGCATACAAATGATCCACCGGGATATCGAAGAAGCCCTGAATTTGACCGGCGTGCAGATCAACGGTGAGCACACGGTTCACCCCGGCGGCCACGAGGAGGTTGGCCACGAGTTTCGCGGTGATGGGCACACGCGGGCGGTCTTTGCGGTCCTGGCGGGCGTAGCCGAAAAACGGTAGCACGGCGGTGATGCGGGCGGCACTGGCGCGGCGCACGGCATCCACCATGATGAGCAGTTCCATCAGGTTCTGGTTCGTGGGCGGGCAAGTCGGCTGCACGATGAAAATGTCGCTGCCACGGATGTTCTCGTGGATTTGCACAAACGTCTCGCCGTCCGGGAAGGTGGTCAGTTCAGCGGCGCACAGCTCCGTCTCGAGGTTTTGGGCGATGGCAGCCGCCAGCGTGGGGTGCGCGGAACCGCTCAGGATCTTCAGGCTTTCATTCATGGGCCGCCGAGTTAGGCGAGTCCGTCACAGAAATCAACCCGCCGCATGTTTCTGTTCTTTGTCCTGCTTGATTCCTTGCGAGTTAACCCAGCATTGGCGAAAAAAATTTTGACAATCCACGGACTTTTCATCCTAACACGCCATCCACGAAGAATCTGCTAGCTCCACTGTTCCGCCGCCTTCCACGTCGGTGCCGCAGTGGAAATCAACACGGGCGCGCCGATGAACAGCCAGTGGGAGAAGAAACGCTCCTCTTCAGGCTCCAGCAAAACCCCTCCTTCAGGCGGTCGTTTTGACCAGTGGCAGGTGCTGCGTGTCTTGGTCAGATCAGGAGTCTTCACCGTCTGGATCGCCGGTCAGCAAGTCAACCAGTGGTCATTTCCCGCCGGATGGGCTGCGCCTACCGACAAGGATGACTTGCAGACCTTTGCGGGCACCCTTGGATAGCAGTCCGGCACGGGTTCCCTCGCCTACAAGGACATCACCGTTGAGATGCTTTGAAAAGCGCGTTCAGCTCTTAACGCTGCCCACCACCTGATTCCACCATGCCCTGGCTCCATCTCATCATCGCCGGACTCCTCGAAGTCGCCTGGGCCGTCGCTTTGAAGCAGACGGAGGGCTGGACGCGTCTCTGGCCGAGTGTGATCACCGCTCTGCTCATGATCGCCAGCTTCTTCTTCCTCTCGCTCGCGCTGCGTTCGCTCCCCATCGGCACCGCCTACGCCATCTGGACCGGCATCGGAGCC
>Ga0315905_10001713_pt1 | contig 23384 bp, 9 predicted proteins | sample LakEriMetagenome_5_FD_203522 | JGI IMG/M metagenome (GOLD analysis project Ga0315905, IMG submission 203522) | Freshwater fungal communities from buoy surface, Lake Erie, Ohio, United States - Buoy 4 MA121 | ecosystem: Environmental > Aquatic > Freshwater > Lake | place: USA: Lake Erie, Ohio...
ATTTGTGCAACATCTGTGAACACTTCTTGTTTTTCAAGAACTTCCCAGTTGCTAGATCCGGTGTTGTCTACCCAGACCTTGGCGCCAGGCAGTATATCATTGGCGTATGGCAAGTTAACAATGTCACTTGCTTGTGCTACACGCATTGTTTGCAAAGTAAATCCAAGACCTGTGCCATTTGCAACCACACGATCTCCTGCAAACTGGAACACAATGTTTACTGTGGTAAGGTTAGGCACACTGACCACTTCATACACACCATCAACTTCTATGTCAAAGAATTTGATAATCAAGGTGTCGCCTGCCACAAGACCGTGTTGTTGACTAAAGATCACTCGACTGGTATTGTCCAAGTTGTCGCAAACGTGTTGAATAGCGCCAGGCACTGCTTGCGCACGATAAATGTTCCAGTCGTAGTTGTTTATTTTAGCAACCCAAATACTGGTTCCCACACCAATTTGATCGATGTTTGCATTGATGTTGGCCAGGTCGTTGATATCAAATACTGTGATATCAACGTCATCGATATTCACATAGCCAGCAGTGGGCAATGCTGCGTCAGTAATTGGCTCTGTTGTGGTTGGTAAAATATTTGGACTAGTCAACTTGTAACTTTGTCTCCACACATCACTCAACAGTATTGGTTGGTCAGCTTGAGATTCTTGACCAGGCAGCACCACTTGCACCAAGCTGGGGTTGGAGTTTAACAATGCACGATTCAATCGTAATTCAAAGAAGCTACGATTTGCATTGGCTCCATATACAGCACGTTGTACTGCCCAGTTTTCATAAATGTCATAGTCAGCGGCTTCTTTGCCAAGATTGGCATTGGAGAACAACTCGGCGCTGAGGATTGTGCCTTTGGATCCCAAGAACTGACGGTACACGTTGACTTGACTCACGTCGTCGAGATTCAGTGCTGCCATGTATTGACGAGGACGGAATCCAATCAATCCATAAGACAACAAATCAGTGTCACGTTCGATGTTGGCTGAATTGATGTCGTATGTGTTGGTCAACTGATTGGCTTTGTTGCTCAGGTTGGGCAACAGGCCCAGTTCAAGTTGTGTGTAATCACTTTGTGTCCAGTCGCTAAAATTGAACTTGATGCTGGGTTGAACAATGGTCAGTGCAGACCAATACACATTCTTGTACTTGACAATTTCACCTTTTGCATAAGTGCGCAGGCCTGTCCATTCTTCAACGTTGTCTTGGTTGAGAATAAATCCGGGGGCGTCAACTTGTCCAGTCCAGTCAGTGGTATTCACACAAACCAAATTCAATCGACTTTGTCGTGCGCCAGTGATTGGTGCATAAATCAAATCGCCAAACACACTTTGGTTGTTCAGTACAATCATGTGTTCATATGTTGTGAACTTGAGATCAAGAAAACTCAGTGTTTGATCAGTCAATGGCTCACAACTGAAAGTATTTCCAATACGCACAATGTTGAGATTACGAGTGTTTAGTTCTCTGCGATTCTGATCCAGCAGCACATTGTCAATTGTTTGTACTTGTATGCTGTCAACAATTGCTTGTTCTCTAGTGACAGTGAGTTTCATGGCCAATGGATTCAAGTTCAACAATGCATTGGTGTCCCATCCTTGCTGACTCCAGTACAAGAATTCTTGACACATTTGATTCCAGGTCAATACATAACCGTTGGACTGATCAGTAAAGGTCAGTCCTTCTCTTTCCAATAACTTGCCATAACTTAGTAAGAAATCGCAAACACTGGTTTCATTTGTAAAAATAAAGCCATACGGAACTTGTGTTACTGTGTTGGTATAAAATGTGGGCACACGAACAGATACGCCACCAGATGTGATTGTTTGCAACAATCCAGTTGCTTTGCTTTCAAGAATATTAAAATAAGGCAAATTTGTGCCATATCCAAATACAGAATATCCGTTGTCAACTTTTTGCACAACCACCGCAGAGTAGGTAGAACGATCAAACGGCTGATTTTTGTACAACAACAAATCATAGCTTTCGTCGGGTATCAGCAGTGCAGTATTGGTTGAATTAGGACTGGACTTTTCAGTGTAAATCTTGATATACTGTTTGTCGCTGAAGCTGGCCATTCGGTAACACAGTCGCACATCCAGGCTCTTGAGATCAGCTGTGAGTTCCGTGGTAGAGTCTACGCCAGTCTGACGATTGTAGTCTACTATCCAGTTGATATAACTGGCTTTGCTTGTGCCATCGCCATACACTTCAACGCCGTTGGCATCCAAGCGGTATCGTTCATTGTACAGGTACTGACCATATTCTTCACTGTAACGATACAAATCACGATCAGCAAACAATGCAAAGAACCTGGCTGGACGAGTCACTGCCAGCACTTGCATCACAGCAAAAGGATAGCTGCTGCTGTTCCACCACGATGCTTCAACTGGACTGCCGTCACCTGACGCCCAACTTTTCTGGAATTGAGTTTGATTGTATGTTCCTACCACAGATTCAAAGGGACTCAACAGGTTGCCTTCGTCATCTACTGGAATCACTTGACTTAGGCCTGGGCGCACAAAATCAGTTTTTACATAAGGAGCAATTGGATCATTAACCAGGCCAGCTTCTAGGTCGTCCCATAACACAGTGTTACCAGAGGTATACGGAGCAGGTCCATATGTAAGTTCCCACCAAGACGGTTTTTCTGTAATGCCCAACATCTCCCAAGGAGTGTATTGGGGTTGTTCGGTGTCATAAAAATAACGATTGATGCCGCGCCAGGCTCCCAGCAATGTTTCGTTGTTGAGTTTGTTTTGCGCAGAACTGTAGTTCCAGGTAAACTGATTTGTGGCGCTGTACTGTTGAGATTTATAGTCTAGCTTGTTGCCGCCCACATAATTCAAGAAATCTTCATTGAATACTGAGCTAATTTCAGCGTAGGTAAAACCAGTGTCCCTGAACTGTCCTGGCAACACATCGTATATGGTCATTGGAACTGGGTTGCCATCTAGTTTAAGATTGTTGTAAATTCTAGTTTCAAACTCCAACAACACATCGTCACGTAGATCTCCAAAAATTGGTGTAATAGATCCGTCATGACCTTGAATGACCTGTGTAAAGCCAGTGCTAGTTTGTTGGGTGAGAATACCAGGAATATACGCAGCATACAAACCCATTTTGGTAGGTGTGTTGGGTACAAAGCTGCCGTAGGTTGCAGTGTATTCTTGAATGGTTAATGTGTCGCCCAGTGTTAACGCAGCACTGACCACAATACGCGGACCATCAGACGGCACGGTATAATCAACTCCACGAATAAGAATTTCATCATTGAGATATACATTCATACCAAGATAGTTTGCTGATGTGTAGTTGTAAACTTGTACTGTATCAAAGGTATTTGTGCTGGTCAAACTCACTGTGTAGTTTGTGGTAGTGTACACTGCACCACTGGGCAACATGTCTGACCAATAGAAAGGTTGTGTTTCAACTCGGCCCAGTGTAATTTCTTCAATGGCTGTGTCCAACACTTGAGCAGTGGTATTAAACTCAATATTTTGTTTAGTAACTGCGTCTAACAATTGATACTTGAACTTGTTGTATTCGCGATCGTTGTAGTTCAACGAACTAAACACATTGAATGTTGGGCTGCGCATGAAGTATCCAGCCAGTGTTAATGGTGCGCTTTGTTGCAGAATAGTTAGACCGTAAGGAACAATATTTCCAAGGTCTCGTGTGTTGTTGGCTCCGTTAATGGTTCCAACCACAGTGGTTAAATTTTCACAGATACTTTCGTAATGAGTACGAATCGTACCCAGAGTAAAACTATCGCTGTTGCCGTTTAATGGATTGTTCTGCAAGTTGATTGGAACTTGATAAAAAGCCACTTGACTAGTCTGGCTACTGAGAGCTGCTACTTCAATAATGTCGCCAAGCACATAAGTTTTGCTCAGTGTAATGGTGGTACTATCACCAGTTCTGGTATAGCTATAAGTGCTTGGCGCCTGAAACACTGATCCCACATACAGTTTGATTGGTGGTATGTTGTTTAAGGGATCATTAACTCGCACATCCAACTTCAGTGTTGCACCAGAATATGAAAATTTAAATTGTTGGCGAATTTGGCTTTCGCTGGCTGCTGTTTGCCATCCAATTTCACGATTGTAAACAACACGTGAAGTGTAATCACGCACACTGCCTGAACTGATATTTGATGTTATGCTGGCGTTGTCTGACACATACAAGAATGTGTCTTTGTACAAGTTGTTTTCAAACACAATATCGCCAACGTTGTTGATGTTTAGATATTGCAACGGAAATTGCAGCACAGGATCAAGAATGCCAGTGTCTCCAACTGCGTAACTAAACAACTTGCTGCCAGCAAAGGTTGAACTTTGATATTTTGTTTGGTCACCAAAACTCACACCGGTAGGGTCATACACATTAAACAACGGAGCTTGTTGTACTCCAGTCTTTTGTTGTCCTTGTGCCCAGTTGGAGCCATCAAACCAAAAAGTCAAACCTACCAGTGTGTCGCCGTCAACGCACACGGTGGACTGGTCGGCCAAGACTACACCATCAGACGCTAGAGTCAAATTAATAATAGGTTGTGAAATCAACGGACTCACAGTGTCTGGATTGATAAAACTTACCACATAAATTTTATTTTTAACATCAACGTCTTCGTCGGCTGCAAAAATAATTCTACTACCGTCGATCAGTTCGTATCCATCAACGGTGTAGCCAGTAGAGCCTTGTATGTTACTAAAGGCATCAGTTTCTTCAAAGTCAATTATGTCAACTGGTTGTTTGCCGTCGGTTCCCATGTTCCAGAGTCTAACGCCTGGACGAAACTCAATGATTGGTCGCTTGGCTCTATAGGCATTGTCAAAAACTGCGGTGGTATTGTTGTATTCAGCTGTGGCATTGATAACATCAAGATGAAACCAACGATTACTACGAGTCCATGGATTCAGATCTTTGCTGGCTCGATCAATGGTCAAATAATCCAAGGTATCTGGTTCAGCATTTATGGTAGTGGTATTGCTATCAACCACGTAAGTTTCAGGAGTTATATAGTCAGTCACTGGCAATAATTCAATTGCTGTGCCTACATTGCTCACATAGTATTCTAAATTGCTGGTCACAATTGCTGTGACATTAGCCGCACCCGGTGATAGAACAACTGGTGAGCCATACTGCTGAACAGAAACAGTAAATTGTATTCCGTTAGGAGCAATGCTTTGAATATAGTAAGAGCCGGGGGCCAGGCCGCCAATGGTTGGCACTGTGAATGTAATCTGCTCGCCTACATATAAACTAGCTGTGCTGGCTGTGGTGATGTAGTTTGTACCAAATTCTGCTGACGTACACAACAAGTTAAACGTGCCCGAAGCATAGCTAGCAGGGATTACATCGCCAACAAATTTGACCTTGAGACCGTTGGTAAATGCTACACCGTTTGGACTGGTGTAATTTGCTTGTCCTAAAATTTCGTCAACGTCAATTGTGCTGGAAGACGCCTGTTCCAATAACTTAATACGTCCAAAAATTTCTGGATCTGTACCATCTTGGTAGTACAAGGTATCCTGAATAGCAGTCAGCAAAGGAATTTGTTCAAACTCACCAGTGTTGTTCTTGTACCATTGTGTGCTGCTGTAGGTTGTACCGTACAAAATTCTAAACTTGTTGAGATTAGGTATTGTGTTGGTTTTGACCAAGGTCATGTAGGTATATGCGCCCTGTGTCACATAACTGATCTGCCATAACTGATAACGGTCTCCTGGAGCAATGTCTGTTGTTTGATCAAAAAACGTAGTGTCAAAACTGCCTGGTTGAGCATTGAACGTGCTGTTCTCTGGCAACGGATCATACAAAGTGGTTTGTTGCCAGCCACCGGCCTCTGCATCAGTAAGAGGTTCGGTGAATACCAATGTGCGACCGTTGAGATTGGTAATCCCGTCAATGCCGCCGTAGGCAGACATAAACTCTTCAACAGACACATTGTTGATTTGATTGAATTTGAGATCGCAAATTAAATCTACTGTACCAAAATCTGTCAAGCCGTAGTAAAAAGACTGTGCAGTTTTTAAAGGAACATTGAATGTGATTTGTCCAAGATCTTCACCATTGTTGACCACTCCCAACACATCTCGTGAACTGATGTTAGGAGTGGTGGGCAATCTACCAGAAATGCCAGGGGCTGATTGTATCCAAAAACCTGGTCCGGTGCCAGGGTCTCCATCAACAATGTTGAGAACGCCTTGCATGTTGGCCTGTGTCTGACTGGCATAGTACAGTGTGTCAGGTGCATCTTGCGGCACAACAAAGGTCACTAGTCCAATCAAGGCACCGTTGCGACTTACTCCAGAGTTATAGGCATCGCCAACTCCGGTGGTGGCTGCTGTTTTGATCCAAAAAGGATAGTCACCATTGAGATTTAGATTGAACACATATGTGTTGCCACGAGCCAGTGTCAGTGACGGATTGGATTGATAATCAATTTGATAAGCTGATATTCCAACATTGGACACTCGATAGTTCACTGTTTCTTTGGCATTTTGTGCCACTTGAAAAGTGTAGCTTCCGCCCCGTACCAATTCAATTACAGGATTGTTGCCTGGCACACCTGAGAATGTGTAAACACCATTTTCTCGATTGACCACAAAGTTGTCAGTGGTGGGAACACCTGTGGCTGCCACGTCTACCGCAGCAGGACCTTCGGGCAACCAAAAGTATTGACTGAAGTTTACAAAAGTATCAAAGTTTACAAACGGATCCCAGGTGTAATACTCACTGGCATACAGTCGATCTGGGCGTGCAGCGTTGCCGCCGTTGAATTGCACCGCATCGTTGATTCCTGGATAGGTGATTGCATTTTTAATTTTGTCAGTATCTGGCTCAAGACTAATAACACCTGGCTCAAGTTGATAGTTTGCACGAGTGGTACTTGGTTCAACCACATATTTGTCATTGGGGTTTATGCCAGGGCCCACTGTGCGGCCAATATAACCTTGTGTTTTTTTAAATCTAGGTTCTTGAATCAGTTGGTCCAGGGTAGCAGCCAAAAACTGCTTGTTGGTCTCAGTCTGAAAAATCTGCGGAAGAAAATCTACTGAACGAGTAGTTGCCATTAGATTACTCCGCTTCCTGGTGCTGTACGTAAGTTGGTGCTGGTCAAGGCGTCAATCACTTCTATGTTGTCAATGGTTGCTGCATTCACAAACAACTCATTGGGGGCCGATCTGATTTCATACAGATCACCAAAGCTCTTTTGGGTATTCAACGGTACCAGGACCACTGAACTAATAATGGTTCCCAATTGGCTGTGCAAATATGCTGATACTTCTGAGAAGTAAAAGGTGTCACCAAAATTCCATTTGTCAATGCTAAAGTAGCTGTTCATTTCTGCAACCACCGAGCTCTTGATCTCGCTGATTGACGCAGTAGAATTACTAGCTCTAATGACTTTGATAGTTGCACGTAGTTCAGGTGCAGCTTTGGCGCCAAACAGGGGTTTAAATTGCACCGAGTTCATGACAATGTTGTCGCTGATCATTTTGTAATTTTGCAGACCTTGGTATGCAGTGTTGAGTTCGTCAATGGTTGGCACATCTGGTTTTGGCACAGTGTTTGTGGTGTCACGAATCCAGTTTTGATATGCAGTGTAATAAGCCTGTGTGACAACATACAAGTCAATGATGTTGGTTGTGCCCGGGTCAATACGATTGGTCAAGGGGCTGTTGTGGCGGTACTGATAGTACAAACTTTGTCGTCCAGTTCTGGCAATCCAACCAGACACTGCCACAATTGTTCTAACACCCGTGGCTCCAATACTGAGTTCATAAAATGCACCCGTGGTGCCATCGTTGTTGACTTGATTGTAAGCATAGAACACTTGTCCAGGACTCCACTCACTCTTGACCAATTCAATGTCATCTAGAGTGGCGTAGTTGCTGGTGACTCGTTCAGGTTCTACTAGCAAGTATCGTTGCAAGTTATCAAAGTCCACAGTTTGTTGCAAGAACACATATTTTTGAGTGGAGTTTACACCAGGTGCAACAATTTCATCAAAAAAATCAGGATTGTCAGGAACTCCGTCATTGTCACTGTCACGATAGCTGACCAAGACCTGGAAGTCATCAACGTATCCGTCGCTTTCAACCGGCTGACCAATAATGGTCATTATGATGTCGCCAGGCAGACTTTCAGTTGAATCAGGCTGAGTGTTCACTGCTAAACAATTGATGTAATCTTTGATCACAGTTCCTGTGCGACTGTCGTAAACTTGTTGTCCGTCATAAAAGAAGAATCGTGTTTGCAGTACACTTCCAAAGCTGTAAGCTAGACCACGGAACGTGATGGTGTAGTTGTTGTTTGCTGTCACAAACTGTATCAACCATGATGCATCAAGCCCTTGGCCAGTTTGACTGCCAGCATTGACCTGGCTCCAGGTGGCATCTTGATCCAGGTTTGTGCTGGTAATTAGATACCAGGAATATGCAGTTCCTGTAACGCTGCCGTCATTGTCGTAGCCAAGACCAAAGTTGCGATACAAAACAATTTGTTCACTTATTGTGGTTTCAAGATCCAATGGCAAGTCAGTCACAAACAATGGAATGATTGTGTCCACTACTGCGCCTGTTGGCACAAAATTATTGATAGTAATTGGGCCAGCGCCGGACGACAAATTGCCAAGGCCATTGTTCATGCCGTCAGCAATCACATCCATGGGACTTGCCCATATTTCTAATCTTTCATCAGCACGGGTAGGACTACCTTGCACCAATCTATTGTTGCGATCAAAATAGTATCCAGCAGGAGGAACAAACTTGATCAAGCTGCCCACAATGGCGTAATAGAACGGATTCAGTGTGCCAGCTGATATTCCAACAGGAATAGGTGTTCCTGCGGCATTTTTAAAATAGCCAGTGGTCTCGTTGGCCAGTGTTGTACTCTGCTGCCAGGTGCTGCCCAGTGTTGAACCAGTGTTCACACTCTGACGAGGAAAGTTGGCGTAGTAGAACTGACGCATGGTTGATTCACCTATCTGCGGCTGCACTTGATTGGTAATTACATCAGCAATTTCGTTGCGTGTGTCCCAGGTAAAATTAATTGTTGGCAGTATCAGTTGTTCCCAAATGCCGCCGTCGCTGCCAAAAGTATTGGTTGAACTGTATTTGCCAGTGTTGTCCACTAGGTCCAGGTATCGGCTGGTGCCAATGCTGGCACGATTTACTGCTTTGGATTTGAGAATACTGTTGTACTGTGTGTACGGAAACAAGTTATAATCTTCTCCGTTGACCATGCGATTCTGTGTGTAGTAGCGAGCAGGAGCTCTTTGCTTGATTTCGGCTATGGGCTCACGAGACTGACTGTTGCTGACTGGCTGTGTAATGCCGCAGGTGAATGTGATGGTTTCAAGATTGCCTGAACGACTGATGTAGCTGATTGGCAAGGTAACTGCTTGCATCTCTTCAGGATTAATAATGTATTGCAAACCATTGCTGGCTCGCACATAAGCACGGAAGGTGCCTACTGGAATTTCACTGAACACACCATCACCAAACACCATGGTAATTTGATCGTTGACACGGCTGGTCACACTGTAGATTGGACGCAGTGTTGTGCCCAGTTGTTCTGCGCCAGCAGAATAAACGTTTTCCACATACTGCCATTCGCGGCTGATTGTGCCAACATCGTCCAACTGAAACAACCAACGGTCTTGATTGTTGATACCTTCAATGTTGATGTTTACGGTACGGTTTGCAATGCGTTCGGCCAAGTTGAAATCTTGATTTTGCAGCACGCCTTGTTTGAACAAGAAAAAATATCCTGTGTTGTTTGAACTGAATCCCAGTTGATCGTTGCGGAACAACACATTGAAAGGTTGATTGGGAGTTGGGCTTGGTTCATACAGATAATCTTCACCAACTGATGTCGAAGTCACTGCTTCAAACGGCATGTTTATGCCGTCCACTGTGGATGCATACGGAATCACTGGCAAAAAGCCAGGCACTAGATTAATAGCATATTCATCAGTCCGCACACCCAGCAGTGTCTGACGATTGCCAGGACGGCCAATTTTTTGTGTGTCCACTAGACTGGCGTTGACAATTGCTGTGAATTGTTCTTGCCAGTCAGGATTGGTAGGGTCAGACCAGTCCACAGTGACATTGGAAAGATTGATACCATTATAGTCCACAACATTTTCTGTGGTCACAACTGAAAACACTTTGAGCAGGCCTTCTGACGCAGTGTTGCGTTTGGCGGTGTAGCTGACCAAGTCAGCAAGACGATTAACTGAGTCTTGACGTTCTGCGGTGTCTAGATAATTTTCACGAGTGTTAAGGTCAGTACGAAAAGCCAGTGCTTGTCCCATGAACGCAATAACATCCAAGAGCGCAATAAATTCTGAACTTTCAATGTAGTCATTGAATGTTTCTGGGTAATACAGTCGCAAATAGTCAACAAAACTCTTGCGTAGAGTTTCAAAATCGTAGCTTTGGAAGTCAGCTTCTCGATAGGTTTGATAGATCTGTTTCCAGTCCTCAACACCAAATATAGCTGTTTGTCGTGTGGTTGTTGCCATTCTTTGAAACCTTGTGTACCTTTGATTTATTTATGGCTACACAAAACGGCGTAGTTATAGTTAAATGTAACTGGCTCGTCGAGAGGTTATGTCAAAAAATATGCTCAGTCGTTCAGCATCTGTTGTGGGATTGACAGTGAGTTCAAGTTGTATCAGCATGCCGTTGTCTTGGGGAAATACTTGTATGTCTGAGATAAACAATCTGGGATCTCCACCTGCCACACGTTGTACTTCATTCACAATGTTATTTTGCAATTCTTCAATCTGTGCTTCAAACAAAAAGTTCCATAGAATGGTACCGTAGTCTGGGCGACCTGGCAACTCTCCTTGGCGTATGTTAAATGCATTCAGTAGGTCTTGTTTGATCAATGGAAAATCAGTTAGAGTAAACTTCTTGACCTGGTTGATTGTGTTGAATCCGATAAATGTTTGCATTGCCATGTGTATATTTACCAGTAACTATTACCCTTGGATCTTGCCACGTAGCAAACGCAATTGTTCTTTGATTTCGGCAGTAGTTTTAAGCAAATACTGAATTAAATTTTGCAATTTAGTTAATGAAAAACTTAGTCGTTCGTCATTGATAATACGTTGCTGTCTAGTTGTACCCGATTCAACGAAGGAATTTAATTCTCCAATTTTGTCAGGGGCTTGAGCGTTGTATTTTTCTCGTGCTGCCTGAAATTCAGAGTTGATTGCTTCCCATTGCGCCAAAGTGATAGTTTGCTGATTTTGCAAAGCTGATATTTTGTTTTCCACTGACTGGAATATACGACCTGTTGGGTTGACAAAGTTGTTAAGCACATCAGCATATAGCAAAGTATACTTGTCAGTAAATGCATCATCGGTTAAACTGTCTTTTGTACTGGGTCCGTAGTTGGGTTCAGGAATTTTGTCATTGCCAAGCACTCGCGTGGTTGCAGCGTCGACAGTTGCTCGGTTGACAGTATCCTCAGCTGGAATTGGTGTGTCTACTGCTTTGAATGCATCAGGAACCTTGGTCTGAGACAAGTTTACTGCAAATGCTCCGTCTCGTACTGCGGTATCAAACTCTGCTTTGACAGCAGCCGGAACTGGTAAATTTTTTAATAAATTTTCTGTGTTGGGCACACTTTTGGCTGCACTCAGTGCCACACCGGCTACACCCTGAGCACTCAATTTGTCTATGGGAATCCCAACTGCTTTGAGATCATTGAGTCCTTGAGCCATCAGGGTTTGTTGTATCTCTGTTTGCTTGGGAACACTTGCCAACAAACTAGAAACATCTTTAATTCCATCTTTACCAGTGTATGCTGCTGGACTTTTTAACACAGCACTGAAGCTAGCGCCAAATTTTTCTGCTAGAGCAGCCATGCCTGGCTTGAGTACGCCAGCTTTTTCAAGTTGACTAACATTGAGTCCAAACTCACCAACTCCTTTGGTATCGCTTAGAACTGCTGGTCCTTGTGCCACAAGATTTTTGGCCTGAGCCAGCACCGCAGTAACTTCTGGTTGTTTCATTCCTTCAATTGAAGCTAGAGCTGGAATTTGCTTGGCAAAATTTGCAACATCAATAGGTGATGTCACGGCTGTGCTTGTGATAGATTTGTTGATTGTACTGATTGCTTGAGTGGCCACTGATCCAATTTGACCAGTAGCACCAGTTAGTACGCCACTGACCGACGATACCGCAGGACCAACAGCTCCTGAAAGACCAGCCGATATGCCTGACAAAGATCCATTCAGTGCCCCACCTGCGCTGCCAATAGCAAATGCTGCACTGTTTATTGAAGTACCTAACGCTCCACCAGCAGCAGACAAACCACCGCTGGCAAAGGCAGCATCCACTGATGCTATACGCCCTGTTCTTAAATCAACTCCGCCAGCGGCCAATGCAGAAGCAAAATTTCCTGTGTTTACTCCCGAAACCCCAGATAAACTTTGTGTCAATTGTGCTTGAGCAGAAGCTAGCCCATCAGCGGCTTGTGTGGCAGCACTTAATGTATCACCTGATTTGAATCCTACCAGCGCACCAGTTTTTACTTGTTTGTCAAAAATGGCCTTGGCTTGTTCAAAAGTCATACCTGGTGGGCCCTTGATTTCAAAAGTGCTTGCACCACTGTTGGCTGGGCCAGCTGCTGGAGCAGTAGCAACATCTTCCGGCGGCCGCGGATATCCCAAAGATGCTAGCCCTGGTAGACCTCGGCGAAGTCGTTCACTATTGACTCTATCCCAAACTACAGTATCAGTTCCAGTATAGGTTAAATCTTCGTCTTTTGTTTTTGAATAGAAACTGGTGTTGATTTCAGTGCTTGTGTTGGCACCAACACTTGCTAGAGAAAATGTAAAATTACTCATTTATTTTGCCACAATCTCTACGCCAGCAGGCACAGGTTCTGCTCCCGGAGGTGGCGATGGTTGGCCATCCTCAAACTGCACAACAACATCCACGCCTTTGTTGTGATACGGATACGGTTCGTGAGTGGGTGCTCGGTTAACAATGCTTTCTAGGCCATCTGGCTTGACTATCCAGCCCAGGCTGGTATCAAATTCAGTGTCGTCCATGAGTGTTTTTGTTATTGGGTTTGGCGAAGTAATTTTTCCAGCTGCTGGTCCGTTTAAATCAATGGCGCCAGCTTGTAGTGTCAGAGCTGATCCCGACCCCCAGGATCCACTGCTGCTGTTGATGGTTAGTACTCCGTCAGCTTTGACGCCAATTGTGCTTTTGCTGTAGGCAGTAAATTCGCCTTGTGATGTCAGCGTCATAGTGGTGGTTGCTTCTGCATGAATAGCTTCATTGCTTTTCATCTTGATATTTCGACCAGCAAACATGCTGATGTCTCGATCAGCATGCAAATTGATATCGCCTTTGGTTCGGATGTTTACACTGTTGGTAGCATACACATCAACAGTGCCTTCGAGCCCAAATTCCAACCAAGTCTGTCCGTTGGCATGTATGATATAGAAAAAATTTCCAGTATCACTCATAGTAATTTGGTGACCCTTTGATGTCCGTAATCGAAACAAGGCATTGTCACCTTCGAGATCGCCGTCGTCCATTACCAGGCTATGTCCACCAATGCGGCCAATCACTTGTGCTTGATTTGGCTTAATAGAACCGTCATTGATCTTTTTACGAATATCATTAGGCTTTATGCCGCCTTGATATATTGGCATGCCAGGAGTGCTTACACCATAAACTGCACTGGGAGTTTCTCGTTGGCTCGAACTGCGTATGGTACCACGTTCAATATCTTCAATTAATCCTTGCTGAAACAATGCACCAGCAACATAACTGTGTACTGGTTTGCGTTGATTAAAAAACTGCGGATCATTGAATATTGCCTCATTGTCGGTGTTGATTTCAGTGACCGGCAATCTGGTTGCAGCAGCAAAATATTTTTGTTGATTTTTATTTTTGCCTATGTCGTAGGTTGACGCAGAGGCCACGCCGGGCAACATACTACCAAGCCCTTGTTCAGGCACTGTACCAATATAATAACCTTGTGAACGATCGCCGTTGACAAAGATGCACAGGACTCTGACACCAAGATCCGGAGGTGTAAACCACATGCCATAGCTGTTTTGATTGCCAGGGTATGTGCCAACTTCACTGTTGGTACCACTGCTGACACTAGCAGGTGTGTAGCCCCCAAACTGCTGCATGTAACTCACTGTGGTCCATTTGGTATCATCATTTTCCGCTGCTTCGCCGCCGTCGGTAAATGCTTCAATAAACACCTGCAAGCGGCCAGATCTGGTTGGATCCACATTGGATTTTACAATGCCTTCAAATGGTCCAAATTCCGCAGGTACGCCGCCCCTGTCTTGTTTGTAATTACTGGGGCGACCTCTACTGCGCGATACGCTTTCTGCCATGTGTTATCCTTAATAGTCTCTGTTAATCTTTTGATTGCGAGGAGCACTGCTACTTACCGGTGTGCCGCTGGCTGCCAAACGTTGTTCGTTACTGGCTTCTCGCTGGGCCAATCTTGCTTCAGCCGCAGCTATTCGTCTTTGATTAACTTCAGCTCGTTGTTCGACAGTAAGAGTGTTTTGTCCTGGTGCAACAGCTGGCAATGTTGGTGGGCTAGTTCCTGTGTTGGTAGCCACTGCCAGTCCATTACTACTTACAGGGCTGCCGCCACCTACTTCTGCAAAACTGGTTCTGGCTGTTTGCAAAGCGGCTTCGGGCGTGACACCTGATCTACGTGCAGCTATGTATGCTGGACTTTGTTGCAACTGTGTAAGACTTGGATCAGGCAAAACAGTTGGTGGATTCAGCAGGGCCTGCGTGCCTTGTGCCAGGCTGCTGGTAGGATTACCCACACTGGTGTTAGCACCAGCAAGACGAGCTCGTTCAGCCAACAGTTGTGCTTGTCCGTTGCCGCGGCCACCTCCAGCTGATGCATTGGTCAAATCAACACCGGTTCTCAATTGAGTGGCTGCTGTTTGATTTGCTGGATCAACTGGTCGAGTTGTTTGAGCTGGTCTAGTGGATGCCACTGCTGCACCGGCATTGCCTGTTACAGCATTGCTGCCATCAGGTTTGGGAAAGAAATACAAACTGCCATGTAGCATTTGTTCAAATTTGCCTTGACGAAACTCGCTGGTTACTTTTGTGACCTGATACACGTTGCTTTGTAACGGGCGACGTTCGTTGTACTTTTTTTGAGTTTTAGCATAAGGATCAGCTAGGCCTGTGCTTAGATCATAATCTTCAGGCCGTTGCCACGCAAGTTCAAGCAGCACTTGACTGCTGTCAAAATCAATGGTTCCGTCTGCTAAAAATCCTGGAGTGACATCAACTCCAGTGAATGTTTTATCCGTGATAGCTCGATATAAACTTCCTTGTTGTATCCAGGCTGGATCACCTATAATTTTTATCTTGGCTGTGTGTAAGTCACCAGGACTGTACAAGTACTCAGCAGCATTTGAACTTGTTTCGTTGCTTTTGCCCGGAGCTCCTGCACCACTTTCAGTACTACGAGCCATGTATACGTATCTTGGAATATCTCTCATGCTAGACGTGTATTTCTCACGTATTTTTTGAGTAGCACTATCTTCGGGCGTTGATCCACTTACTGTGACATTGTAGTAGCTGTTGAACTGTGCTTGATAATCTATCACTGCGGTATTTTGTCCAGTAAACCAGTAATTGTATTGTTTGTGCAAGCCAGGAAATTGTGTTACTGGAAAGTATCTACTGTCAAAATTGGGCACATTATAGGAACTAATGGTGTATTTGATTTTGTATGCAAAATCGTTGCGCAAGGGATCCATTTTTTCGCCTATGGGTGTGGCGCTCATTGAAATCAAAAACCACTTCATTGGTGTGTTTCGTGCAGTGGGATTGGTTTCTTGACTGCCGTCTGGCTTAGTAATAAGCAAACTTTGATTGTATATGTAGCTGCTGTTGCGAATGGCCAGCTCAATTGCTTGCACAATCTGTTGACCAGCAGTGATGGCCATGCTGCGTTGTGCCAGGTCCACAGCTTGACGTGCTGGATCCAGCGCAGGGCCGCCGGCTACATTAGCTGGTTGATTCATTGGCGTGTTTGGCTTGTCAACTTTTTTATTGTCACTGAGAACAATCGTAGCATCTCTAATTGATTCTGCGCCAGGTGCAAACTCTATTTCATATTCGTCCGGAATACTATAGATGTTGCGCTGGACCAAATCCTTTTGAAAAGTATTCATGGCATCCATCAAGCCTTGAGTGATTGTTTTTTTACTTGATGGGGCAGAGTTTGCTTTGGCCGGTGGTGCACGGTCAGCTCTGGCAAAGTCTCCTGTTGTGACCGGTGTGGTTACCGCCGGTGTACCAGTTCCGTATTTGGCTGAGCCAGCCAACAGACCTCCCACTGTTGAATCAGTTAGTTCGATGTCATAGGGAATTGTACCGCGAGCGGTGGTTGAACCAATCAACTGTCCAATTGGCGCACATTCAAAATCATATTGTACCAATTTGCTGCCCACACCCCAGTTGATTTTTTTGATCAGGAACGGAACAAACTTTTCAACTACTGCTTTGGGATTGCTGGTGCTGCTGTTGGCAGGTTGTCCTGGAGAAACCAATTGACCACTCTCATCATATCCAAAAAATCGTATTACCATGAGATAAGTTGCAGCACTGTAGTTTACCACACCTGCTCCGTCTTTGGGTGCTATGTCTTTTACTGCATCATACAGTCGATCTAGCAAGGTTATACCCATGGGTTCAATCACTGTGAACTTGATGTCAGTGACCATGTGTGCTGCGCCAGTTTGTTTGCCTGGCAGTGCATTGTCAATGGTTATAGAGTCAATGTAAAAGTCATGATCAAAGAAAGGATTTCGTCCAGCATCTGGACCAGTTTCATCTGGAATTATTCCAGAGCCGCCAGGCTTGCTGGCACCTTGTGGACCACCCACGTTGTTGCCGGCACCACCGCTTTGAAACAACAGCTGATAACCGTTTATTTTTTTATCTTTGCTGTTTAGCAGTTTTTGGTATTGAGGCGGCGTCAGCAGATACACAGATGCAGTGTATGTGTAACTGGAAAATTTGTCCAGTACATTGTCCTGTGGCTTGATTTTGACTGCTGTGTTGTAGGCTGCATCAACTGCTGCTTGTGTGGCTTGTGAAGAAGTAGGTGCAGCATCTGCACTTGCTGCGCCCTGACCAGCAGACAACTGCGCCTGTGCTTCAGCTTCCCCAGCATTACCTTCAGAACTGGCACCAACAGCCGGTGCTTTCAGCGGTTGTCCGGCAAGTGTTTGTGGAGTGGTGGCCTGACTTTGTGCTAGAGTTACTGTTTCAGGATTGGTGTTGGTTTCAACATTGGTGGCTGTTGTTTGTGTTGGCGTAGCATTGGTGGCTGGAGTAACTGGCGGTGCTACTACTACACGACCATCAGTACCCACTTCTTGCACAGGTGGTTTGGTAGGACCTTGCGGACCGTCTGCTTGAACTGTTTGACTGGCTGTGGCCGGCGGCTGCGGCTCAGGTGCTGGTCCAGCTGCTGCCTGTGCAACTGCCGCTTCAGCCTTGGCCAATTGACCTTGCAAGGATGCCAATCGAGTTTGGTTACGTGTTAGATTAGATCGAAGACTTGCTTGTCGAAGAGGAGACAGGCCAGGTTCTTGCAATCCTTGCTCAAGTAGTTGAATATCCGCTATGACAAGTTCAATGTCAATCTTGAGTCTAGCAACTTCACTTTCAAGAAATGTGGCCATGCTTTAGAATCCCAGTGCTGATTGCAGCGTGGTCAACTTGGGCAAGTAGATGGTGGTATTGGCCACAAAATCCAAGGGTGGTTTGGTCAAGGTGTTGGGGTTGCGTTGATAGAACACCCACCACAATGCTCCAGTGGAATACAGGTCATAGGCCAACAGGTCAGGGCGATACTGATAGGTCAAGTTGATGGTGAATTGTAAATCGTCGTCTTCTTTGGGAATAGGACGATTGGTCATGCTGTCCAGATAAAACTGGCTGAATGGTGTTGCGTAATAAGGACTTGTTGCGTCGTAGGTGGCGGCCATTACCAGAACCCTCCTTGGATTAATTTACCGTTGGCAAAATCTTTCACACTAAACTGCTTGCTGATTTGATCTCGGGTCTGCATTGGAAGTAGCGTGATGCTGATTTCAATCTTGGTAGGAACATATGTGGCTCTGTTAGTGTTGACCACTATTTGAGTGACTGGTGACTGAGTTGGTTTAGCTGGAGCCGCACCAAAAGGTATGCCCACAGCTGCCAGGATAGACTGTCGTGCTTGTTGTCCACTAAACGGTGTGGGAGAACTCAGGGCTGCTGCTCGACGGAGTAACAGGTCAGTGCCGTAATTGTTGGGCTGGTTGGCGCGAATATAGTCCACATCACTGGGTAAAGTGTAAGCAAAGTTAGTGACCACACAAGGATGGCCAGCAAACTGATAATCACCAAATCCTGACAGGTATACCAAGGGCGGCGGTGCACCTCGTTGTGGATCTTTGCCGTAGAACATCTTGGTCACTGAACGAAAGAAATGAATCACTGCCAACATGTAGGCTGCTTCGCTGGTGTCTTGTGCAGTGAACATGCCTCTTATGCTGACATCTTGTACTGCGCTATTTTGATAAAATGCCCCGCGATAGTTGGAGTGTACAAGATCAGTTTTTGTATAGTTTGCCACATAGTTGGTATCAATGGTGGGAGTGTATGGAAATACCACGCCGTCTGTTCCAGCCAATGGTGCCAAGATGCCTGGGCCATCAGGATCATTATACAGATATTTGGCGCCTATACTCAGACTCAGTCGAACACGCCAGTCCTCATTGCTGGGTTGTTTGTATCGAGCTTGCAGCGTGGCCTGATTGATAGCACTTTTTTGTTCAGCATTTGCTTGTCGTGCAAGTATTTCTTCATCAGACAGGCCACCTGCATTTTGTCGTGCAAGTATTTCTTCATCAGACAGGCCACCTACGTTAACTGGTGCAGGACTTCGTGCAAGTATTTCTTCATCAGACAGGCCACCTGCATTTTGTCGTGCAAGTATTTCTTCATCGGATAAAGTAACTGGTGCAGGACTTCGTGCAAGTATTTCTTCATCAGACAGGCCACCTGCATTTTGTCGTGCAAGTATTTCTTCATCAGACAACTCTACTGGTGCAGGTTCAGTTGTCTGTACTAATAATTCTTGTCGATTTAGTTCTTGTTCTCTTTCTAATCTCTCAGCTTCAAATGGATCATCCTCAGGGTCAACATCTGCAGGTTCAAGCTCCACTGGTTGATTGTTGAGTTCTTGTTCTGCATTCAATCTGCTTTGCTCAAATGGATCATCCTCAGGCGAAACTGGAGGTGGTGTAATACCAACTCCACTGTAGGCCGCATAGCCGTCAGCATTGGCATCAATTACCAGTTCATTTTCATTTATATTACTTTGACTTAGTTCAATATTATTAGCATTGGTTGCAATATTTTGTTCGGCTTGACCAATGACTGCTGCATTTTCAGCATTGTTGGCTTCTAACTCTGCTCGTCGAGCATCTGGCAGAGTTTCGTCAGCCAGTTCAGCATTGTTTTGTGCAATGATAGCTCGTGCCTCAGTAATGGATTGTTGATTTGCTAAACTGGCCGCTTGATTCTGCTGTATGTTGGCTTGAGAGATTTCAATCTGTTGTTGAGCGCCAACAATGTTTTCTAAATTTTGTGTGGCCAGGCCACCTTGACCTTCGGTTAATAATTCTTGTGCGGCAGCGGCCGTGGGCGCTGTGTTTGGTGGTGGCAGGCCTGAATCAACTGGTGGTGCAGTGCTAGGGTTAGATGCATTGGCAAACGACCGAGTGGCGGCCAGCTGTGTTTCGTTTTGTTGTGATAACTGTTGATCGGTTTCAGGATTTACTGCTTGATTAGTGCTGCTGGTCCCTGTAGTAACTGTTTGTGTGGTTGTTGTGGTATTGGGTACCGTGGTTATTGTTGGCGGCGTGTCTGCTTTGAGCTCAGTTTGCCCGTTTACTAGTGCTGTTCTTTGATCGTTGAGTTCAGATTGTTTGGCTATTCTGGCTTCATTTTCTTCCGGAGTCAGTGGCGGAAGTCCTTGCTTTTTTCTAGCAAACGGACTGGGATTGTCTTTGTTAAATGCGTCAATTTCAGCTTGCTTGGCATTGATTGCTGGCTGAACTGCTTGACTTGCGGCTGTGGATACTTTTGGGCCTGCAGTAATGGTTGTTGATCCGCCGCCACTTACAGTTTCTGTGCTGGTTGTGACATAGTTGATCGGAGTCACCTTTCCTGGGCGAGCCCTTGCATCTTCGGCGTAATCAACTTGTTCAAAGTTTGATGCAGATTCTAAACCTTTATTGAATCTGTTGCTTTCTGCTACATCGGCAGCAGTTACTTTATCATAATCAACTCCAGCAACTTTGCCGGCGCCGGCTATAGTGGCTCCCAGTTGACCATTATTACCAAGCGCATAGTTACCAGTCTCGGCTTCAGTTATGCCAGACTGAGTAAACGCCGCATCTTCACTCAGTCCTTGTTGACGAAGTTTATTAAACGTTTCTGCTTTTTTTGGATCGTACGGCTGTGCCATGATTATTTTCCTATACCTTATTTACCCAAAAAATAAACCACATAGTTTATAAAAAGGTTGACAACTGTTGCAAAAGTGCTACAATAAGTATACATTAGGAGATTCCGACAACTATGTCTTTACTACCCAAAGCGGCTCCCCGCGTTAACTATCTCAACAACAGAGATATACTCAAAGAAATACATGCCAGCAAAAACACCTACTGCTGGTTCCGAGATCGAGACCTGGACCATCAATACGATCTTATTTTGCCCACAGTTGACAAGATCAACCAGCGCACTATTGTGGAAGCTCGCAAGGTACGAGCAGACCGTATCAAACGAGAAACCGGCCAAGTGATTGATCAGAAAAAGATTGCCAACACTGATCTGGTGTTTCGCATCAGTGCATGGGATCATATTCCCATGGCTCCCAAAAAGATCACCAAGGCCGAAGCCAAAAAACGCAAACTAGAAGAAATTCTAGATCTAGATGACGTCACTGAAGATGACCCACTAGCCGATCTAATCGACGAGCCTGTGCTGGACATGAATCATGTGAGACTGAACTTTCCACCATTTGAGCACTATCGGCTAAACGAAGACAAAACCACATTCATGGTGGGTCGCAGTCACTGGAAGGGCGACTTGGCCACAGGTGAGTTTTGTAGAGATCATGGCAGCATGACTCGTAAGTTGGCCATGATGTTTATGAAACTGTGCGAACGCTATGCCACTAGATCAAACTGGCGCGGTTACACCTACAACGAAGAAATGCGCGGCCAAGCACTGCTACAGTTATCACAGATTGGTTTGCAGTTTGACGAAAGCAAAAGTCAAAATCCCTTTGCTTACTACACTGCTGCCATCACCAACAGCTTTACTCGTATCCTGAACATAGAGAAAAAAAATCAAAACATACGTGATGACATCCTGGAGATCAATGGCCTAAACCCATCCTGGACTCGTCAGAACTCTGGAGCCAAAAGTATGGCAGCCATGTCCGGACCGGTTGCAAGTAGCCTAGACGATGCGTTACAATCAGTTGATGAGCAATCTATTTAAAAAAGCAGCCGTTTTTACTGACATTCACTTTGGACTCAAGTCAAACAGTCAACTTCACAACGAAGACTGTTTGACCTTTGTGAAATGGGCCACTGCCAAGGCCCGGGAGCAAGGTTGTGAAACTTGTTTGTTTTTAGGCGACTGGCACAACAATCGATCCAGTCTAAACATTGTCACACTCAACTACAGTTTACAAGCCTTGGAGCACATGAATGCAAACTTTGATCATGTGTATTTTATACCCGGCAATCACGATTTGTATTATCGCGACAAACGAGATATTCAGAGTGTAGAGTGGGCACGTCATCTACCCAATGTGGAAATATGCAACGATTGGTTCAGCCATGGCGATGTTGTTATTGCTCCTTGGCTGTGCGGTGACGATTATCGCCGCATACCCAAACTAACGGGCAAATACATGTTTGGGCACTTTGAGCTGCCCGGATACATGATGAACGCCATGGTGGCCATGCCAGATCACGGCGAAGTGCAACGTGAAGACTTTACCGGATTTGAACATGTGTTTACTGGACACTTTCACAAGCGGCAGACCAAAAAGAACATTACTTACATTGGCAATTGTTTTCCACACAACTATGCTGATGCCGGCGATGACGAGCGTGGCATGATGATTCTAGAATGGGGTCAGGAGCCCGAGTATCATGCCTGGCCCGATCAACCTCGATATCGTGTGTATGGGCTGGCCAACTTGATTGACAATGCCGCCACTTTGTTGACGCCCAAGATGCATGTGCGAGTCAATCTTGACATAGAGATCAGCTACGAAGAAGCCAACTTTATCAAAGAAACATTTGTTCGAGACTACAATCTACGAGAGATGGCCCTGATTCCAAACAAGACTTCTGGAGTTGGAGAAGATCTTGCTCCGGGCGAAGTCAAATTTGAATCCGTGGATCAAATTGTCACAGATCAAATTACCAACATTGAGTCAGAATTCTACGACAACAAACTACTGCTGAAGATCTATCAGACTCTATGATATCAATAGAAAAATTAGAGCAAACACTTTCCAAACAGTATGTTTTAAAATGTTTTGTTGATTTAGCAGATCTATCTGTTTCGCCAACGATTGCGTATAAACATTTTCAAGCATGCTATCAAGAAGTGTTTGATAGCAATGATAGATTGGTTTTTTATACTACCGATGTTATCTCTGAGAAATTGTTACAACATCTGTATCGGGCTGCTGAGCTGATTGATGTGTCCAATTTTTTTGTGCTAATTTGTAGTCCGCATGACCTACGTGAACCGGTGTCGTTTGTAGCTCAATCAGTCTCTGCAGATATAACTGCATTTCAAACTTTAAAAATAGACCTTGAAGAGACTAGCAAGTTACAAGACAATTTTTTTGTACCAGATACATTATGTCCGTTACCCTGGCAGCACTTAGAAGTTTCGACACAAGGAGAAATACGCCCATGTTGTGTTTCTTCTCAAGATATTAGCAATGTTAATAATGTTTCATTGGACGATGCGTTTTATAGTGATAAAATGTCTACCTTACGTCAAGAGTTTCTTGATGGCAAACGACCAAGTGGGTGCAATCATTGTTGGGAAATTGAGGATCAAGGATTAATTAGTAATAGAAAATACCATGTGGGTTTGTTAAAAAAACAGTTACTAACCGTTGATTTAGATCATCCTACAATAAGAAGTTTGGATATCAAACCAGGTAATACATGCAATTTTAAATGTCGCATATGCGGTCCAGAATCTAGTTCACTGTTTGCAGAGGAATCAAAAAAA
>Ga0315905_10001717_pt1 | contig 23354 bp, 14 predicted proteins | sample LakEriMetagenome_5_FD_203522 | JGI IMG/M metagenome (GOLD analysis project Ga0315905, IMG submission 203522) | Freshwater fungal communities from buoy surface, Lake Erie, Ohio, United States - Buoy 4 MA121 | ecosystem: Environmental > Aquatic > Freshwater > Lake | place: USA: Lake Erie, Ohio...
GCGCAACGTGAGCTCGCGATGCCCGGGGTGCAGGGTTTCGACAGCTACGTGTCCACCGGACGGCGCAGCGTGGTGTGGAACGTGGTGGCGGCGCCGGCGTTTTCGGTGGAGCCGCTGCGCTGGTGCTTTCCCGTAGCGGGTTGTGTGAGTTACCGGGGCTATTTCTCGCGCGCCGCGGCGCAGCGGTTTGCGCATGCTCTTGCGCGGCGCGGCATCGATACCTATGTCTATGGCGTCAGTGCCTATTCCACGCTCGGCTGGTTTCGCGATCCGGTACTGGATACCTGGGTCACACGACGCGATGTAGCGGTCGCGGCGCTGGTCTTCCACGAATTCGCGCACCAGATTGCCTGGTCCACTGAAGACACGGGCTTCTCAGAGGCCTATGCGCAGGTGGTGGAGCGAGAAGGCGTGCGGCGCTGGCTTCTCGCGCGCGGCGAGGCCGAACGCTTCGATGTGTGGCTGCGCGGCCAGGCGATCGGTGCGCAGTTCGCCGCCATGGTGCAACGCACGCGTGAGCGGCTCGCGGCGCTGTACGCGCAGCCGATGGACGAGGCGGTGCGTCATGAGCGCAAGGCAGCTGAAGTCGCACGGCTGCGCCGCGAGTACGCCGACGCGAGCCGCCACTGGCCGCCCGAGGAGCGAATGGACCAGTGGATGGGCGGCGGGCTCGACAACGCACGCCTGGCGAGCGTGGCCACATATGAAGAACGCGTGCCGGCCTTGCAGGCCTTGCTGGTGCGCGTGGGTGGCGACCTTGGGGCTTTCCATGCGCAGGCGCGCAGGATCGCGGCGCTCACAACTGCCGCTCGCGCGGCCGAACTTGATGCCCTCGCATCGCAGTGAGCATGTCGCGCCTCGCAGGCCGTGGCGGTGGCGGGCTATCCTGAGCCCACGCCCTGCCAGCCCTCGGAGAGTCCATGCGCAAGCGCATCGCCAGCGTCGGTTTTGCCCTCGAGGGGATCGCCACGCTCCTGCGCACGCAGGTGAACGCGCGCATCCACCTCGTGGCGGCGATCGCGGTCGTGTCGCTGGCTGCGTACGTTGACGTGCAGCGCCTCGAATGGGCCCTGCTGGTCTTTGCGATCGCACTTGTCTGGGTGGCCGAGGGGCTGAACACCGGCATCGAGTTCCTGGCTGATGCCGCCGTGCCCGACCCGCACTCGCTGATCAAGCACGCCAAGGATGTAGCCGCAGGTGCGGTGTTGCTCGCGTCCCTTGCAGCGGCCGTGATCGGCGCGCTGGTGTTCCTGCCCTACCTTCCGCGCTGAGTCCCCGGCCTCTTCGCCTTGTCCAAAACCCGCGCCGGCGCAAGATGGTTGTGCCGGGTGACGCGGGGCATAATCCGCGCCCTCCACGCGTCCCGGAACAGATTCCATGATCTCTATCGAATCCCGTATCGCCACTGAGCTCGGAGTGCGTGCAGCGCAAGTACAGGCGGCGGTGGAACTGCTCGATGGCGGTGCAACGGTGCCTTTCGTGGCGCGCTACCGCAAGGAAGTGACGGGCGGTCTGGACGATGTGCAACTGCGGCAACTCGAGACCAGGCTCTCTTATCTGCGCGAACTCGAGGAGCGGCGTGCCGCGATCCTCCAGAGCATCGCCGAGCAGGGCAAGCTCGAACCCGTTCTGGAGGCCGCGATCCGCGAAGCCGACACCAAGGCCCGGCTCGAGGATCTCTACCTTCCCTACAAACCCAAGCGCCGCACCAAGGCGCAAATCGCCAAGGAAGCCGGCATCGAGCCCCTCGCAGTGCTGCTGCTGGGTGAGCCCACGCGCGACCCCGCCTCCGAGGCAGCAGCCTTTCTCAACGAAGAAGCGGGATTTCCCGATATCAAGGCCGTGCTGAACGGCGCACGCGACATTCTGGTCGAGCGCTTCGGCGAGGACGCAACCCTGGTGGGGCGCGTGCGCGAATTGCTGCGCGAGCAGGGCGAACTGCAGGCCAAAGTGCTCTCTGGCAAAGAGGCAGAGGGCGCCAAGTTCGCCGATTACTTCGCGCATACCGAGCCGCTCGCCAAGGTGCCTTCGCACCGTGCGCTGGCAATGTTCCGCGGCCGTAACGAGGGCATCCTCGGTATCGAGGTCGATCTGCCCGGCGTTGCCGAGATGCCCGCGCATCCCTGCGAGACACTGGTGGCGCGGCACGCGGGTATCGAGGACCGTGGCCGCGCTGCAGATGGCTGGCTGAAAGAGGTGGCACGCTGGACCTGGCGCGTGCGGCTCTCGGTGCATGTGGTGAGCGATCTGCTCTCCGAATTGCGCGAGAACGCCGAGGCCGAGGCGATCCGCGTGTTCTCCGCAAACCTGCGTGATCTGTTGCTCGCCGCGCCCGCCGGGCGGCGCATCACCATCGGCCTCGATCCGGGGCTGCGCACCGGCGTGAAGGTCGCGGTGGTCGATGGCACGGGCAAGCTCCTCGAATACGCCACCATTTACCCGCACGTGCCGCAGAACCGCTGGGACGAGTCCGTCGCGACACTCGCCGCGCTCGCCAGCAAACACGGCGCCACGCTTTTCGCGATCGGCAACGGCACGGCCTCGCGGGAGACCGACAAACTCGCCGCCGAGGTGATCCGTCGCCACCCCGTGCCCGGCCTCACGCGTGTCAGCGTGAGCGAGGCGGGCGCTTCTGTGTATTCCGCCTCCGAACTCGCGAGCCGCGAGTTCCCCGACATCGATGTGAGCATCCGTGGCGCGATATCGATCGCGCGGCGTTTGCAGGATCCGCTGGCGGAGCTGGTGAAGATCGAACCCAAGGCGATCGGTGTGGGCCAGTACCAGCACGATCTCAATCAGTCGCGGCTCGCGCGCGGGCTGGATGCCGTGGTGGAGGACTGCGTGAACAGCGTGGGCGTGGAGCTGAACAGCGCCTCGGCGGCGCTGCTGCGCCGAGTGTCGGGGCTGGGCGAATCGCTCGCCACCGCCATCGTTGTGCACCGCGACACGCACGGTCCTTTCGGCAGTCGGGCGGCGCTGCGCGCGGTGCCGCGCCTCGGCGATCGCGCCTTCGAGCAATGCGCGGGCTTCCTGCGCGTGCAGGACGGCGAGAACCCGCTGGACGCCTCTGCCGTGCACCCGGAGTCCTACCCCGTGGTCGAGAAGCTCGCCTCGGCTGCGGGTTGCTCGCTGCGGGAACTGGTGGGCAACGCGGCGCGCGTGAGGGAGTTCGATCCGCGCCGTCTCTCGGACGTCGGCGTGGGCGAGATGACGCTGCGCGACATCCTGAAGGAGCTCGAGAAGCCCGGCCGGGACCCGCGTCCGGAGTTCCGTGGTGCGAGCTTCCGCGAGGGCGTAGAGAGTCTCTCGGATCTGGAGCCCGGCATGATCCTCGAGGGCGTGGTCAGCAACGTCGCGAACTTCGGTGCTTTCGTGGATATAGGTGTGCACCAGGACGGTCTGGTCCATATCTCCGCGCTCAGCCACCACTTCGTTAAAGACCCGCGCGAGGTGGTGAAGGCGGGCGATGTGGTGAAGGTGAAGGTGCTCGAGGTCGACGTGCCCCGCAAGCGCATCGCACTCACCATGCGGCTCGATGACGAGGCGCGGCCCGAGGCTGCAGCAGCGCGGGGCGCGCGCAACGAAACGCCCGGCAACCGTCCCGCTCGCGGATCCGCGGGTGGTGCTCCAGGCGCAGGGCGCCCGCGTGAGAACACACGGCCGCCACAGCCGGATCCCGGCCCGCGCCCCGGAACGCTGGGAGAGTTGCTGCTGGCGGCGCGCGACGGCGGCCCCGGCAAGCGCCGTTGATCGCCGCGGCCGTTCAGCCGGGCGGCACCCGCCGCCGTCCGGTGATCATCGACAGGGGAAGGTTTTCGCGCAGCCGGATGCTTTCCGCCACGGCCGCGATCAGGTGCACGGCTACCAGCGCCGCCAATGCATCCGCCAGCAGGGTGTGGATGTCCTCGAGACGCTCATCGCCCCAGAAATAGTCGATCTCTTCCATGAGGAAGCCTGTCAGCGCCAGCATCAGCATGGAGCCAAGCATCAGCATCATCACCAGGGCTCCGAGCGCTGAGTGGCCCAGATGGCGTTCCGGCTCCCGTCCACGCAGTGCTCGCAGCTGGGCGGCGATGCGCGCTGGCGTGGGCAGGCAATCCCGCCACGCCGCGGCGCCGGTTGCCACGAAGCCCCAGCCCACGCGCAACAGCGCAGCTGCCCCCGCCCAGTAGCCCAGCCACTGGTGCCAGTCCTCGCCTTCTTCGGTGAAGAACCAGTTGGCGAAGAACGCGATGGCGAGCGACCAGTGACAGAGCCGGATCAGCGGATCCCAGAGCCGGACTGTCGCCGGCGCGGGCTCAGTCATCGATTTCGGTCTTCACCGCCTTGCCCGAGACGGGGTCGAAATAGATCTCGACCTTGCGACCTTCCTTGTCCCAGCCGTAGATCTCGTAGCAGTTGCCGTCGGTAACCTTGAAGACCTTGATCTTGTACCCCTGGGCCTTCAGGTCTTCCTGGAACTTGCCCTGGTCCTGCCACTGGGAGGCGTCCGCAGTTGTGCACTCGGGACCGGCGTAGGCGAGGGGGGCGAACAGGGCGAGGCTGAGCAGCAGGCGGCGCATGGGAGTTCCTCCGGTGTGGTCAGGGTACGTAGGTTGAACGTTCGGGCGACGGCATTCTAGGCGGATCACCGCCCAGAAGATCCAGCGGTGCAGTCGGTATCTTCTCCGACAAACGATAATCATTCTCATTGACATATGCGAATCGTTCGCTCACCCTTCGCCCATGCTGCACTTCGGGGACTTGCCTGTGAACCGCGTCTTCCTGCTACTCGCCATCGCCCTTTTCGGCGTCTCACAAGTCGGGTTCGCACAGTCCGCCTCAAATTCGGCCGTGCAGCCGCCTGGCGCGGCGCAGGGACGCAGCGCTGCCGAGGCCGAGCTCGAGATCGTGACTGTCCTCGGGCGCCGTGAACGGCTCGCCGGCATACCGGGTTCCAACGCCGTCATCGATGCCAGCGAACTGGCCGAAACCCATGTGATGACCACCAGCGAGGCCCTGCGCAAGGCGGCCGGGGTGAATGTGCGGGATGAGGAGGGCTTCGGCTTGCGGCCCAACATCGGGATGCGTGGCCTGAATCCCACCCGCTCGACCAAGACCCTCCTGCTGGAGGACGGGATCCCGCTGGCGTACGCCCCGTATGGTGACAACGCGAGCTACTACCACCCGCCTATCGACCGTTTTGCCCGCATAGAGGTGCTGAAAGGCGCCGGCATGAATCTCTACGGCCCCCAGACCATCGGCGGCGTCATCAACTACATCACGCCCACCCCCCCCGAGGAACGCGAAGGCCTGCTCCGCTTCACCGGCGGCAACCGCGGCTATGCCAACACCCACGCAAGGATCGGCGGATCCGGCCTTCTGCTCGATCTCGTCGACAAGCGCGGTGACGGCGCTCGTGACAACCTCGACAGCACCTTGCACGACTACAACGCAAAGTACCTGGGCCAGTTCGGGGATGCGCATACCGTGATCCTGCGTGCCAACCGCTACGAGGAGGAGTCCGACCTCACCTACTCCGGTATCACCGATGCGGAGCTCCACGCCTTTGGCGACCGCTACAACCCCTTCGACAACGACACCTTCAAGGCGCACCGCAACGGGCTGTCCCTCTCGCACGACTGGAGCCTCGCCTCCGGCGTGGATCTCACGACCAGCCTCTATTGGAGCCAGTTCTCGCGGGATTGGTGGCGGCAGGCGAGCACCACCTCCGACTCGCAGTGCAACGCGGTGAGCTATCAGGTGGCCGGTGCCGCGCTCAATTTCGCGCAGGCGCGCGCCGCAGGTTATGCGGTCGATCCCGACGACTGTGCCTCGCACCAGGGCCGCCTGCGCGATTACCGCAGCTTTGGCATCGAGCCGCGCCTGCGCGTGGAGCACACGTTCCTGGGTCTGGACTCCGAACTGGTCGCCGGGTTCCGCGCGCACGGTGAGAGCCAGCACCGCAAGCAGGTGAATGCCGCCTCGGCCGAGGGCAAGACGGGCACCCTGGTCGAGCGCAACGAACGCGAGACCACGGCCTATGCCGCGTTCGTCCAGCAGTCGGTGTCCTTCGGCGCCCTCGAAATCTCCCCCGGCATGCACTTCGAGCGCATCGACACCACGCGCGACAACGAGCTTGCCGGCTCCGATGGGCGCGCCAATCTGGACGAGTGGCTCCCGAGCCTCGGCTTCAGTTACCTGGCGTCGGATCGCCTGACCGTTTTCGGTGGGCTGCACCGCGGCTTCGCGCCGCCGCGCACCGAAGACCTGATCGACAACTCGGGCGTGGTCACCGACGTGAGCCCGGAGGAGAGCCTGAACGCCGAGTTGGGTTTGCGTTACACCGCCGAGGACGGCTCGCGGTTCGAGGCCACGGCCTTCCGCAACGACTTCGACAACCAGATCGTGGTCGGCTCTATCGCCGGCGGCAGTACGCCGTTGGCCGAGGGAGAGGCGCTCTACGAGGGGCTCGAGGTGTCGGCCTACACGAGCCGTGATGATGCGCTTGGGCCCGGGTGGTCGCCTTTCGCGCAGTTCGCCTGGACCTGGCTGCCGACGGCGGATATCCGCAGCCCTTTCACGCGGGTCGATACGGGCGTCGCGGTGCCGGGTGCAGAGGACGGCAACCGCCTTCCTTATGCGCCCGAGCACCTGCTGACCGCGAGCGTGGGCCTGCGCATGCCTGCCGGCTTCGACGTGCATCTCGAGATGGTGTACGTGGATGAGCAGTTCGCCGATTTTTCCAACACCCGGCAGGCTCCTATCGGCGGCAACGGACAGATCGGGCGTATCGATGACTACCTGATCTGGAATGTGGCGGCCAACTGGAATGTACCGGGCCAGCGTTTCTCGTTTTTCGTGACGGTCAAGAACCTGGGCGACGAGAGCTACATCGTGGACCGTACGCGTGGCATACAGACCGCGCCCCCGCGTTTGCTGCAGGCAGGGGCGGAATTCCGGCTCTGATCGCGCTCAGAAGCCCAGTTCGCGCTGAGCCTCGGCCATGTCGAAGTAATCGCGCCACGCGAGGATCTTGCCGTTGCGCAGTTCGAACACGCCCATCACGCGCAGCGCGGCCCAGCGCCCGTTGGCGAGCTTGAAGCGGTCGGTGCGCTCGTTCATCACGATGCCGGTGGCGGGGTTCTCGGCCTGCTGGTGCACCACGAACTCCACGTCCTGCGCCATGCCGAGGAATCCGCCGATCATCGCGCGGATGGCCTCCGTGCCGCGGTTGGGCGGGTCCATTGGCACGTTCGTGTACACGGCGTCCGGCGCGAAGAAGGACATGATGCGCTCCAGGTCTTTCGCGCCCCATGCCGCGATGAAGTCGTCGATGATCGCGCTGTTGCCTGCCATGCCTGCATCTCCGGGTGATATGGTTCGGGCGCGAGACTAGCATCCCTGCGCTCTCGCGCCAGCACCCTCCGGAGAGCCTCATGAGCACCGGCCGTTGCCTCTGCGGTGATATCCGCTTCGAGACTTACGCCACGCCGGCGTGGATCGCCTATTGCCACTGCGCGAGTTGCCGCCGACACACGGCCTCGCCGGTGGCGTGTTTTGTCAATGTGCCCGTGGCTGCCGTGCGGTTCAGCGGCGAGCGGGCGCGCTATGTCTCCTCGCCCGGGGTGACGCGCAGCCACTGCGCGCGCTGCGGCACACCGATCGGTTACGAAACGGCGAAGCGCCCCGAGGAAATCGATCTCTACGTGAACGTGTTCGATCACCCGGAGGCGTTTGCGCCCGGGTTGCACGTCTTCGAGGCCGAGCGCTTGCCCTGGTTCGATACCGCTGATCGCCTGCCCCGTGCGGCCGGTGGCGGGCCGGCTGTGTCGCCACCGAGCCGCCTTGGCGGTTTCATCATCGACTGCAGGACGGACGATCTCTGGTCCGCTGCGCGTTTCTGGGGTGAGGCACTGCGCCTTCCGCTCGCCGAACTGCCGGGCGCGGAGGGGCAGAGCTATGTGAGGCTCGAGAGCCGCGACCTGCACATCGAGGTGCAGCGCGTGGCGCATCCGAGCCGGGTGCATCTCGACATCGAGGCGGCGGATGTAGAGGCCGAGGCGCAGCGGCTGGAGGCCCTTGGTGCCGCACGCGTGGCAGCCGTGCACGACTGGATCGTGATGCAGGCCCCGGACGGGCAGCGGTTTTGCGTGGTGCCCCAGGCCGGTATGTGTGTAACAGCAGTCGGGGGCATGGCCCCCTCCTACGGGGATGCGGGTGGCTGTACGGGGGTGCGGATTGTCGGGGGCGTGGCCCCCTCCTACGGGTAGGAGCGGGCCATGCCCGCGACAGCAGCCTCTCCCGCAGCGAAACATGAAAGGAAAAAAGAGATGAGCATGTCCACGGATTCGCGCACTGCGCTCGGTGAATTGATAGCGCTCTTGCAGGAGGTCGATGCCCGCTGGGCCTCGCCCGAATGGAATCTGCATTCCGCAGACGACGTGGCCGGTGCACACCGTGCGCTGATGCACATGCTGGAAGGCGGCATCGCGGGCATGTTCGAGAGCGATCCCGCGCATCCGCAGTTCCGGCGCATCGTCTCGCCGTGGCGGAAGTTCACCGGCGACAACCCGGATGCCATTTACTTCGATACGCCGGTGAGCAGCGACTTCAGCTACACCGTGAGCGGTCGCACCGCGGGTGCGGTCTACGTCTCCATCACGGTGGAGTCGGGCACGGAAGACGGCAGCATGGCGGGCGGTATCCTCGCCGTTATCAACGACACGCAGTTCGACGAGGACGCAGCGGGCAGTTTCAGCATCCGCGTGGGCGGCGAGCCTGCGGAGCGCAACTGGCTCGCGCTCCCGCCCGGTGCCTCCCGGCTCACCACGCGCCATTACTTCGAAGGAAAGCAGCCCGCGGCCTGTGATCCCGCGATCGGGGATCTCCTGCAGATCCGTCGCCACAGTGAAGCGGCGCCGCCCGCGGTGTCGGGTGACGATGCCGTCGCTGCGGGCATCCGCCGCGTGGCGCAATTCGTACGCAGCCGCACGCTCGGCCAGCCGCCGATGAGCGCGCGCACACCACCTGCTTTCGTGTCCCTGATGCCCAACAGTTTCCCGCCGCCGGTGCCGCCGGGCGAGATGGGGCTCGCGGCATTCGATGCCGCTTATTCGATGGCGCCGTTTTTTCTCGGTCCGGAGCAGGCGCTACTGATCACCGGGCGCTGGCCCGAATGCCGTTTCGGCAACGTGTGCCTGTGGAACCGTTTCCAGCAGACACTCGATTATGTGCACCGGCCGGTGTCGCTGAACCGTGCGCAGACCGTGCTGGAAGCAGACGGGAGTTTCAGGGTCGTGCTGGCGCATCGCGATCCCGGCGTGCCCAATTGGCTGGACACCGAGGGGCGCGCGTTCGGCATCGTGTTCTGGCGGTTTTTCCTGCCCGAGGGCGCTATCGAGACGCCGCAGGCGCAGGTGATCGACCTGCCCTCAGCCTGACCTCAGGCGTCGCCGCTGTCGTTGGCAAGTTCGGCGAGGTAGCGCTCGCGCCAGGCCGGGAGCCACTCGGTGAATTCCTCTGCCCGCATGGGCGGCGCCACGAAAAAGCCCTGGCACAGCCTGCAGCCCGCGGCCTTGACGAAGCGCCAGTCCTCGATGGTCTCCACGCCCTCTGCGGTCACGCAGACGCCGAGCTGCTGCCCCAGCGTCATGCTCGAGCCGAGCGCCGCGCCGGCGTTGCGGTTCTTCCACGCGCCGGTGATCAGTGAGCGCCCCACCTTCAGTTCGGTGAAGGGAATCGATCGCAACTGCCCCAGCGACAGACTGCTCGCGCCGAAGGCATCCAGGCTCAACCCGAAGCCCATAAGCCGCAGCCGTGCGAGGATTTCCAGACTGGCGCGGATGTCCTCCATCAGGCGTCCGCCGCTCACTTCCAGCAGGAGGTGGCGCGGCGCGATGTTCACGCGCCTCGCCAGGTCCTCCACCAGATCGGGGAACTGCAGATCGCTCAACCAGTTCGTCGACACATTCACGGACAGATCGAGCGGCAGACCTGCTTCTTTCCAGAGCCGCGCCTGCTCCAGCGTCTGCGTGATCACGTTGACCGTGAGGTCTTCGATGATGTCGAGGTGTTCGGCAGTGGAAATGAACATGTTTGGCGCGAGGAGTCCGTTTACCGGATGACGCCAGCGCACCAGCACCTCTGCGCCGGTGAGTTCCCCCGTCGCGAGATCGACCTTGGGCTGATAGAAATTCACGAGCTCGCCTGCGGCAATGGCAGCGCGGATCTCTGCCGCGGCATAGGCGGGTCCCGCCTCGGGGGCCGGCGCATTGCGCTTGGGCGACCAGCCGGCGAGCACGCGGGCCAGTTCGTCGGGATGCACCGGCTTGGAGATGGAGCCCAGGATGTCGATGCCGTAGGAGCGCACCAGCTGCTCCGATGACTGCACGATCCGCTCGTCGACGCCGCTCACCAGCACCACGCTGCCGATGAAATCGCGTCCTTTCAGGTGGCGTATGAACTGCAGCCCGTCGAGTTCGGGCATCTTCAGGTCGAAGAGAACGATGTCGGCGCCGGGCGCCTCGAGCAGGCTGAGCGCACGGTAGCCGCTGCTGCACGTCGTGACCTGGGTGTAGCCCAGTGCCCCGAGGGTGTCGGCAAGGAACTCGAGCATCAAGGGCTCATCGTCGAGCGCCAGGATGCGTACGCTGCTCTTGTCTGTGGGGGACATACTGGCTCCGGGTGGGACCGGGCTCCGCCGACCGTCTGAAGACCGCTCACCTCGTGCGCCACCCTGATAGGGGGAAACACGTATCTCCCGAGCGTTGCTGCACCGCAGCAGTCCAAACATAATAGCGGTTCATGGTTTCGGCAAATGCCGGGGCCTCTTGCAGAGCCACCCCGCGGTACCCCGCTAGTGGAGGACAGCTATGTCTGCCGTTCTGACGGCCCAACAGGCCAGCCCGGCGCGGCGCACCGTGATGGTGGTGGACGACACCCCCGAGAACCTGACCCTTCTCGGTGAAATCCTCATGCCGCATTACGGGGTGCGGGTCGCCAGTTCGGGGGCGCGGGCACTGGCGGCTGCCCGCATCGACCCGCGTCCGGATCTCATCCTGCTCGACGTCATGATGCCGGTGATGGACGGTTACGAGGTCATCAGCCGCCTGCGTGCAGACCCTGAGACGGCCGACATCCCCGTGATTTTCGTGACGGCGCTCGCCGCCACCGATGACGAGACCAAGGGTCTGGAACTTGGCGCGGTCGATTACATCACCAAGCCCGTGCGTCCCTCCATCGTACTCGCGAGGGTTCATGCCCATCTCGAACTGAAGGACGCGCGCGACATGCTGCGCAACCAGAACGCCTGGCTCGAGGGCGAAGTCCGCCGGCGCATGCAGCAGAACCAGATGGTGCAGGACGTGAGCATGCGGGCGCTGGCGAGCCTGGCCGAGGCTCGCGACAACGAGACCGGAAACCACATCCTGCGTACGCAGAACTACGTGAGGGTGCTCGCCACACAGTTGTCCACGCTGCCGCGCTACGCGGATCTGCTCACGCCCGAGCTGATCGAGACCTACACCAAGGCCGCACCGCTCCATGACATCGGCAAGGTGGGCATCCCCGACCACATCCTCCACAAGCCCGGCAAACACACGCCCGAGGAGTGGGAGATCATGATGACCCACGCGAAGATCGGCTCGGATGCCATCTGGCGCGCCATCCAGGACGAGGACGACCGCGTCGCCCTCGACTTCATGTATGTCGCGATGGAGATCTCCCACTACCACCACGAAAAGTGGAACGGCAGTGGTTACCCGGATCGCCTGCACGGCGAGCAGATCCCGCTGCCGGCGCGTCTGATGGCACTCGGTGACGTCTTTGACGCACTGATCAGCAAGCGTGTCTACAAGCCTGCGTTCCCGATCGAGAAAGCCACCGGGATCATTCTCGAGGGGCGTGGCACGCATTTCGACCCCGATGTGGTCGACGCCTACGTCGCACGCATCGACGATTTCCGCCAGATCGCGCTGCGCTACACCGACGCTCCCGGAGAATGATGCCATCCCGCCGCCCGGGGGCCCGCGCCATCGCTGCGGCGGAGCGGTTTTCCCTGCGTGTTGCCCGGCTTCTGCCAGCGGTCCTGTTGTGCTTTTCGATGGCGGCAACCGCGGCGGATCGGATCCGCATCGGTCTGATCGGCGTGGATTTCGACGCCCGCGACGCGGGGCGCGTCGAGGAACTGATGGCGGCGATCAAGGCGGGCTACGGTGACGGCACCACCGTCGAGGCGCTCATCCTCGATTACGAGGGGATGGAGACCGCGATCCGCGCGCGCGATGTGAATTTCGTTGCGGTCACGCCCCCCGACTACCTGCGCTATGCCCACAGCGGGGAACTCGCGTCACCCATCGCGTCGGTGTCGCAGACGCAGCGCGGCCGGAAGGTCCAGGAACTCGCGGGCACCATTCTCGTGCGTGCCGGGCGCGAGGAGCTGCAGTCCCTGGGGGACATCCCCGGCAAGCGCATCGCCGCTGTGTCGCAGCACTCGTTGGGGGGGTACCTTGCACAGGTCTATGAGCTGCATCGTCGCGGCATATCCGTGCCCGAGCAGGAGGACATCAATTTCACCGGGTTGCCCCAGCAAAACGCCCTCGATGCCCTGATGCAGGGGCGTGCGGACGCCATCTTCGTCACGGCCGGCATGCTCGAATACTGGATCGATCTCGGTCTCGTGACGCCAGGGCAGTTACGGGTGCTCGGTGCGCGCAGACTTCCCGGGTACCCCGTGGCCTTGTCGACCCGCCTGTATCCCAACGTCGCGATCGCGCCGCTGTCCGGTACGGACGAAGGGGTGAGCGAGCGCTTCATGTCGGTGCTGCTGCACGTGTCCAGCCCCGCGGAGCCACCTTCGCTCTTCAGTGTGAGCGGATTCGGTCTTCCACAGGACTACCGTGATGTGGAAACGCTGATGCGCGAGTTGCGCATGCGGCCGTTCGACCAGGGCCCGGTGGTGGGCTTCGCAGAGATCTGGCGAGATCACCGACCCGTGCTGAGCGGGCTCGGGGTGGCGGCAGTGGCCGCTCTGGCGCTGTTCTTCATCCTTGTCCGAGGCACCCGGCGGCTGCGGCGCGTGCGCGAGGCCCTGAGCCACAAAGCTGCAGAGCTCGAGGAGCAGCGCGCGCGCCTGCGGCTGCTGCTCGACACGATCCCCGACAAGGTCTGGTTCAAGGATTCCCACGGCACCTACATCTTCTGCAACCCGGGTTTTGCGGCGCTCTCGGCAGAGGGCGAAGCCGGCATCGTGGGACGCACCGATGTCGAATTCTTCGATCCGGTGCTGGCCGGCTTGCACGCCGACCGTGACCGCTACGCCATGCAGGTCGACAACCCGGTCACCTCCGAGGAATGGATGGTGGCGAAGGGCAAGGGCGCTGCAGGGCTTTTCCAGACCACCCGCACGGCAGTGCGCGGGCCCGATGGCGAGGTGATAGGGGTGCTCGGCGTCTCGCGCGATATCACCGCGCTGCGCGATGCCGAAATCGCGCTGGCCAAACGCGTGAGCGAGCAGCTCTGTTTGTACACGGTGTTCCGGGCCACCGAAGATGCGTCGCTTGAACCCGAGGCCATGTTCCGCGCCGTGTTGCCCTTGCTGCCCGCCGGCTGGAGCGTGCCCGAGGCGCTCTCGGTGCGCATCGAATGGGATGGCTGCGTCTACGCTAGCCCCGCCTGGCCCGCCGACTCCGAAGCTCACCAGGACACCGCGCTCGTGATCGATGGTGTGGCGCGGGGATGGCTCACGGTGGCCTACCGCTCGCCGCAGCCCGTGCGCTACGAGGGGCCTTTCCTGCGCGAGGAGCGCAAACTGCTCGAGGCCATCGGCATCCGCCTCTGCGAGGCCGTGCAGCGCATCGACGGTGCACGGCGGCTGCGCGAGAGCGAGCAGCGCTTCCGTGGTCTCTTCACCGACACGCACCAGGCCCTGCTGCTGCAGACCGAGACGCGTTTCGTCGATGCCAACCAGGCCGCGCTGCAGATGCTGGGTTTCGATTCGCTTTCCGAACTGGTGGGTCGCTCGCCCGCGGAGTTCTCCCCCGAGTACCAGCCCGACGGACGGCGCTCGGACGAGCGTGTCGCCGAAATCACGCGTCAGGCCCTCGAACAGGGCGCGAGCCAGTTCGAGTGGGAACACATCCGGCGCAATGGCGAGCACTTCCTGGTCGAGGTGCTGCTGACGCCCATCCAGATCGACGGCCAGCGGCAGATACACGTCGCCTGGCGCGACATCACCGACCGCCGCAGAGTCGAGCAGGAACTGCGCAAGCTCTACCTGGTGGCGGAGCAGAGCCCCAACGGCGTGGTCATCACCGACCTCACGGGCATCATCGAATACGTGAACGAGGCCTTCGTCCGCAGCCACGGCCGGCCGCGCGATGAGTTGCTGGGCCGGCGCCTCGAGATGTTCGGCGGCGGCCCGGGTTTCGGGGATGCACTGGGGGGGATCCGTGCCGAACTCGCGGAGACCGGATGCTGGCGTGGTGAATTGTCTCGCATGGGCCTCGATGGCGAAGAGCGCATCGAACGCGTGCTGATCAATCTGCTCCGCGACGAGACAGGACGCGGCAGCGGCTTCGTCTGCATCATCGAGGATGCCACTGCCGCGCGGCGTACGAGCCGCGAACTCGAGCAGTACCGCGAGAATCTCGAAGAACTCGTGGCCGCGCGCACCGCCGAACTGGAGCACGCCAACGAGGCCGTGCGCCTGAACGAGGAGCGTCTGAACCACGCCCTCGACGCGACCAACGACGGGCTCTTCGACTGCGACTTGAAGACCGGGAAGGTTATCTGCAGCCCTGCCTGGTTCCGTCTGCTCGGCTACGATCCGGCGACACTTCCGGACGATTTCGACAGCCGCTGGACCAAGCTGCTGCATCCTGATGATCTGGCGCGTGCGCAGGCAACCGCAGCCTTGGTGTTCGACCGCGGCTGGAGCGATGCGGACGAGTACCGGATGCGCACGGGTGACGGCGCCTGGAAGTGGGTTCTGGCCCGCGGCAAGGTGGTGGAGCGCGATCCCTCCGGCGCGCCGGTCCGGATGGTGGGCACGCTGAGTGATCTCGATTCACGCAAGCGGCTCGAACTGGAATTGCGCGAGGCGCTCGAGCGCGCCGAGGCGGCCAGCGTGGCGAAGAGCACCTTCCTCGCCAACATGAGCCACGAGATCCGTACGCCGATGAACGCGATCATCGGTTTCGCGCACCTGCTGTCGCGGGAGATCCGCGAGCCCGGGCAGCAAGACAGGCTCCAGAAGATCAGCTCCTCCGCCAAGCACCTGCTCGGAATAATCAACGACATCCTCGACCTCTCGAAGATCGAGGCCGAACGCGTGACGCTCGACGAGAGCGCCCTGAACGTCGTCGCGTTGCTCGCCGATGTGCGTGGCATGGTCTCGGAGCGTGCCGAGACGCGCGGGCTCTCGCTGCTGGAGGAGCACGATCCGCGGCTTGCCGGCATGCCGCTCCTCGGCGATGCGATGCGGCTCACGCAGGTGCTGGTCAATTTCGCCGGCAACGCCATCAAGTTCACGGAGCGCGGCAGCGTCACGCTGGCGGTGAGTATCGTCTCGGAGGAGCCGGATCACATTGTGCTGCGTTTCGAGGTGCGCGATACCGGCATCGGCATCGCGCCGGAGCAGCAGGCACGGATCTTCCAGCCCTTCGTGCAGGCGCAGGACGCGACCACGCGGCGCTACGGCGGTACCGGCCTCGGGCTCGCGATCAGCCGTCACCTCGCGGCATTGATGGGCGGCGAAACCGGTGTCAGCAGCGAGCCGGGTGTTGGCAGCACGTTCTGGTTCACCGCCGTGTTGCGGCCCGCGCGGGGGCTGCCCGCCCTCGCCGGGCCCGAAGTGCAACCCGGGCTGCAGCCCGAGGCCGATATCCGCTCTGCGCTGCGTCTGCTGCTGGTCGAGGACAACGAGATCAACCGCGAGGTCGCGCTCGAATTGCTGCACGTGATGGGGGTCGAAGCGGATGTCGCGGTGAACGGGGCACAGGCCGTCAGCATGGCCGAGCGCGGCTACGACATGATTCTGATGGATGTGCAGATGCCGGTGATGGACGGCCTCGAGGCAACACGCCGCATCCGTGCCTCTGCCTCGGGACGCGAGGTCCCCATCCTCGCAATGACCGCAAACGCCTTCGACGAGGATCGCCGAGTCTGTCTCGAGGCGGGGATGAACGGCCATGTCTCGAAACCCGTTGACCCCGTGCAGTTGCGTGCCGCCATCCTCGCGGCGACAGGCAAGGCCGGCGTGACGCCGGCGCAGCCACCCTCAGCGCTGGCCGATGCCGCGCCGGCGTTGCTCGATACCGCTGCGGGCCTGCGCTCCTTCGGTGGTGTGCGCTCGAGTTACGAGCGTATGCTGCGCCGCTTTCCGGCCCTGCACCGCGTCGATGCCAGCCAGTTCCGCGATGCCGTGGACGCAGCGGATCCAGACAGCGCCCGCCGTGTCGTCCACACGCTGAAGGGGGTGGCCGCCACGCTGGGCGCGCAGGCCTTGCGCGCGGCCGCCGCCGAGTGCGAGGAATGGCTGGCAGCGGGCGCAACTGCCGCTTCTGCCGCGCCTGTCGAACGTTTGATGCGCGTCCTCGCCAAGACCATCGACGCCATCCAGGCCGAATTCCCGTCAGAGGCAGCGCTGCCGCAGCCCGCTCCGGCGGCGATGCTGAGCGACGAGGACGCGGCCGAGCGCATGGGCCGGCTCGAGTGGCTTCTCGCGCATGATGACATGCGATCCGGCGTGCTCTGGCAGGAGCTCGCGCCCTGGTGCGCAGTGCAATTCGGCGAGCAGTCGGTAGCCGCGCTCGCCCGCGCCGTGCAGGACTTCGACTTCCCCTCGGCCACACAGCAACTGCGGCTCCTGCAGTCCCGCTCCCCTCCGGAACAGGTGCACTGACATGTGGGTGCTGCCGGGCGTGGACATCGCATTCACCAGCAGCACAGATGCACTCGAACGCGCCTTCGAGAGCAGCTACGACCCCGTGCTGGTAACAGCCTCGGTGCTGGTGGCGGTCTTCGCTTCCTTCTGCGCCCTCGAGACGGTTCTGCGGCTCGCGCGGGGCAATCTCGGGCGCGTCTGGATCGGCATGGCGGCGCTCATGCTCGGTGGTGGCGTATGGGCCATGCACTTCATCGGCATGCTGGCTTTCCGGCTGGACTGCGGCGTAGGTTACGACACCGTCCTCACCGCGTTGTCGATGGTGCCGGGCATCGCGGCGGCGGCTGTGGCGCTGCTGGTGATGTCGGCGCCGCGCGTGAGCCGCGTACGGCTGGTGTTCGGAGCAGTGGTGCTCGGCGGCGGCATCGGGCTCATGCACTATTCGGGCATGGCGGCGATCCGCTTCGCCGGTGTGTTGCGCTACGACCTCGGGCTCTTCCTGCTCTCGGTGCTGGCGGCCGTGCTGCTTGCGCTGCCGGCGCTGTCGGTGCGTTACATCGTGGCGCGGCTGCGGCTGGGCTCCGTGCCCTTCCTCGGTTCGGCGATCGGTGGCGTGGTGCTGGGGGGGGCGATTTCCAGCATGCATTACATCGCCATGGAGGCCGCGTACTTCCTCCCGGTCGACGGTGCCGAGCCCGTGGATACGGCCAGCCCGCACACCTTGGCGCTCGCCGTTGGCATCACGGTGTTCCTGCTCCTCGCCTTCGGGTTGCTCCTGATGGCGCTGGGCTCCCGAGCCGTCGATGCGCGCACCCGCCTCTACGCGATGCTCACCGCCACCAGCCAGGGCTATCTGCTGATCGACGGCAACGGCAGGATCTCGGACTCCAACCCGGCGATGGATGCGCTGCTGGGCTTGCCGGTCGGCACTCTGCAGGGGCGACGCGCGGCCTCCCTTGTCGACGAGGCCGCGCTGCTCGATGGCTTCCGGGGCGAGATCGATCTGGTGCGGGCCGACGGCAACACCGTGCCCTGCCTCGTGAACGCGCGCAGCCTGGAGAGCCCCGACGGCAGCGAGCAGCTCGCCTTCGCGCTCTTCACCGACATCACGCCCGAGCGCGAGGCGGCCCGAGCCATGCGGCTCGCCAAGGAAATGGCCGAAGAAGCCGCGCGGGTCAAAGCCGATTTCCTCGCCAACATGAGCCATGAGATCCGCACCCCCATGAACGCGGTGGTGGGGCTCACCCACCTCATGCTGAAGACCGATCTCACGCCGCGCCAGCAGGATTTCATGCGCAAGATCGGACAGGCGGGGCAGCACCTGCTCGAGATCATCAACGACATCCTCGATTTCTCGAAGATCGAATCGGGCAAGCTCGGTCTGGAGCGCGTGGAGTTCGAGCTCGAGCGCGTGCTGGACAACGTGGTCACGCTGCAGACCGAGAAGGCCGGGGGGAAGGGCCTCGATCTGCTCCTCGACATCGATCCGCGCGTGCCCGAGTACCTCTACGGCGATCCGATGCGCCTCGGCCAGATCCTGATCAATTTCGCGAGCAACGCGGTGAAGTTCACCGACACGGGCGAGGTCGCTCTCGAGGCGCGTGTGCTCGCGGAAGACAGCAGCGAGGTGCGGTTGCGTTTCGCCGTCACCGACACCGGCATCGGCCTGACAGACGAACAGATATCGCGGCTCTTCCGCAGCTTCGAGCAGGGTGATTCCTCCACCACGCGCAAATACGGCGGAACGGGGCTCGGGCTCGCCATCGTCAAGCGCCTTGCTGAACTCATGGGCGGCGAGGTCGGTGTCGAGAGCACGCAGGGCAAGGGCTCCACGTTCTGGTTCAGCGTGCCCTTCGGCCGCAGCACCCGGCGCAAACGCCAGCTCCTGCCCGCACCGGATCTGCGCGGGCGCCGCGTGCTCGTGGTCGACGACAACCCGCACGCCCGAGAGGTGCTCGCCGCGCAACTGGCTGCGATGAGCTTCGGGGTGGCGGAGGCAGGTACGGGCGAGGCGGCGGTAGAGTCCGTGCGGCAGGCCGCAGTGCAGGACCGTCCCTTCGACATCGTGCTGCTCGACTGGCGCATGCCCGACCACGACGGTCTGGAAACCGCCCGGCGCATCCGTGCGCTGGGGCTCCGGAACTCCCCCAGGCTCGCCATCGTGACGGCGTATGGCCGTGATGAATTGCGCCAGGAGGCGCTTTCGCTGGGGATCGAGCACATCCTCCTGAAACCGGTGGCCCCTTCCATGCTCTTCGACACGGCCATCACCCTGCTGGGCGGACAGACAGAGGTGCCCGTCGCCACGGCAGCCGAAGAGGCTGATGCTGCCCGTCGGCCGCTTGCAATCATCGCCGGGGCGCGCGTGCTCCTGGTCGAGGACAACGCCCTGAACCGCGAGGTGGGCACCGAGCTGCTCGCGGAGGCGGGGCTTGTGGTCGAGGTTGCAGAGAACGGCGAGCAGGCCATCGAACGCCTGGGCACGAGCAGTTTCGATGCCGTGCTGATGGACATGCAGATGCCGGTGATGGACGGGCTGGAGGCTACGCGCATCATCCGCACGATGCCGGGGCTGGGTGCATTGCCGGTGATCGCGATGACGGCCAATGCGATGGAAGCCGATCGCAAGCGCTGTCTCGAGGCTGGCATGAACGACCACATCGGCAAGCCCATCGACCCGAGCCAGTTGTGGTCCACGCTGCTCGCCTGGATCAAACCCCGCAGCGAGCACACGCCACGCACGCGGCCCTTGCGAACGGCCGACGGCCCCATGCCGCCCGCGCTGCTCGCTGTGCCGGGGCTGGACGTACGCATCGGGCTCGACCGATTGCTGGGCAAGACATCGTCTTACGTCGGTTTGCTGCGACGCTTCGTGTCCAGTCAGTCTGCTACCGAGGGTGCCTTCGCCGCTGCTCTCTCCGCGGGTGACACCGCCGAGGCGCGCCGCTTTGCTCACACGCTGAAAGGTCTGGCCGCCACCATCGGCGCGATGCCTCTGCGCGATGCTGCGGCGCGCCTCGAGCACGCGCTGGAGCCTGGCCAATCCTCCCCTGCCGTCGAATCCGCGCAGATCGAGACGATGCTCGCCCTGCGTTGCCTGCTCGATCCCCTCGCCGCGGCGTTGCCTGCCGAGTCCGAACCGGAGCAGGCCGTTGTGGTCGATCCCCTCGTGCTGCGCGAGGCCTGCGCGGCGCTCGAGGCCGCGCTCACCGAGGGCAGCTTCGAGGCCCAGCACCTGCTTCTGCAACACGCCGCGTTGCTGGCAGCAGCCTTCGGCCCCCGCGTCGAACCGATTCGCAGCTGCGTAGGCAACTTCGATTTCGATGGTGCGCTGCAGGCCCTTGCTGCCGCGCTTGCCGCAGCCAGCACCGAGGTGCCTGCCACATGACTCCGCCCCTTGCGCCGGTGGCGCCGTCCTCGCGAGGCAACGCATGCGTCCTGCTGGTCGACGACGATGTGCTCAGTCAGGAAGTGGGCATCGGGATGCTCGGGGAACTCGCGCTCCGTGTGGTCGTGGCGGCAGACGGTGCCGAGGCCGTGCGCCTTGCGACCGCGGGCGGCATCGACCTGATCCTCATGGATGTGCAGATGCCCGTGATGGACGGGCTCTCCGCCACCCGGGCGATCCGCGCCATTCCCGGTTGTGCCGCCCTGCCGATCATCGCCATGAGCGCCAACGCCTTCCCCGAGGACCGGCTGCGCTGTCTTGCCGCGGGCATGAATGCCCATGTCGCCAAGCCCGTCGATTTCGACAACCTCTGCCGGGAACTCGCGCGCTGGCTGCCCGTCGATGCGCAGCCGCTCCGTGCCGAGCCGTGCGGCAGCGTGCCGGCTCAGATTGCCGGGGCTGTGTCGCTCATCGATACCGAGGCGGGGCTGCGCTACTTCAGCGGGCGTGAGGACGCCTACCACCGCATGCTCCAGCGCTTCGCGCTGCTGCGCAGCGGCGACGCCGCGCTCGCCGATGCCGCGCTTGCGGCGGGCAGCACACAACAGGCGGGTCGTATTGCGCATTCACTGAAGAGCATGGCAGCCACGCTGGGTATCACTGCGCTGCGCGATGCGAGCGCTGAACTCGAACGGCAGATCGGAGAGGGCGACAGCGCCGCGATCACGACGGCCTTGCGAGAGCTCGAGAGCACCTTGCAGGCCGCGTGTGAAGAGATCGTTGCGCGCTTCGGTGCCGGTGCAGCCGCATCCTGATCCGGCTCACTCCCGGTCCGAGGGATAGCCCTGCAGCAACATCTGCACGAACTGCCGTATGTCCATATCGCTCTGCACGGTGATCGCGGTGAATTCGATGGCGCTCAGGAGACGGCCCGTGCGCGCGGTGTTGCTCAGCAACTTGCCGTACACATCGACTTCGCGATAGCCGAGCGGCGAGAGATCGAGTGAGAGCCGGATATCCGAAAACGGGGCGACCGGACGGTCGAGTTCCGCGAGCATGCCCTGATAGCCGATGTCGCGGGCGATGCCGTGGTGCGTTTCCTCCAGCACCCGCTTGCCCTCGAGCAACTGGTAGGTGAAAGGCATCTCGACGCGTACGCGGTGGCTGCGGCGCAGATCACGGCGGCTGATCAGCAGATCGAGCGAGGGTATGCCGAGGAGTTCGTAGACCTGCACCGGGCCGGGCTGTCCCTTCAGCCAGGCCTGCATCACCTCGCCGGTGAGCGCGAAATCCCCGGCCGCGGCGCGCGTGCTCTCGCCGACCAGCACCTGACCCCGCAGGCTGAGCGATTCGATGCGCGCGGCAAGGTTCACCGCGTCGCCCACCACGCAGTACTCGCGGTGGCGCGGTGAGCCGAGCCAGCCCGTCATCACGTGACCGGTGTTGACGCCCACGCCGCAGTAAATGCCGGGGAGCCCGCTGGCGCGGTTCCCGGCGTTGAGCTGGTCCATCGCAATCTGCATCTCTGCGGCGCAGGCCAGCGCCTGTTGTGCATGACCCGGGCAGGGCTCCGGTGCCCCGAACACCGCCATGATCGCGTCGCCCATGAACTTGTCGACAGTGCCGCCGTGGGCGAGCACTACCTCGCTCATCGCCGCGAGGAAGGCATCGAGCAGGCGGATCAGCGTGCTGCCCTCGTGTTCGCTCCCCATCGCGGTGTAGCCGCGCAGGTCGGCGAGCAGGATGCTCACCTCCTGTTCGCGGAATTCCCCGGGACGGGGCATGGCGATGCTCGGGTTGCTGTTTTCCACGGCGCTCCTGCACGCGGTGCTGATGGGTGAAGCATAGTGTCCGGCGTGCTGCCGGGGCCACCACATTGCGGCCAGTACATTGCAGTCCCGCGTCGCGTGCCCTGTGGCGGCATGCGTGTGCTGGGCTATGATCCGCGGCGATTCCGGGCCCGGAACGCCGGGCGTCCTGCCGACTGCCACAGGAGCCAGACCATGCCCGACACCTCGCAACCGGATATCGGCCTCGGGTCCAATATCCTTAACCGCTGCCGCCTCACGCCGGCCTTGCCCGCGCTCAGTTTCGAAGGTGTGACGCTTGACTACGCCGCGCTCGGCGCGCGCATCCGCCTGCTTGCCGGCGCCCTGCGCCGTGCGGGCGTCAACCGCGGGGACCGCGTGGGTTTCCTGGGTGCGAACCATCCGGCGTTCATCGAGTCGATGTACGCCAGCGCCGCGATCGGCGCGATCTTCGTGCCGCTGAATTTCCGGCTGACCGGCGCCGAGCTCGAGTACATCATCAACGATGCAGGCCTGCACACGCTGCTCGTCGACGACCTGCGCATGCCGGTGATCGATCGCATCCGCGCAGCGCTGCACTGCCGCCATTTCGTGGCGGTGGAAAGCCCCGCGCCGGGCTGGGTACCGCTCACGGAATTCGCCGCCGATGCCGCGCTCCTTGCCGAGCCCGAGCGCGTGGGCATGCAGGACACGGCACTCATCATGTACACCTCGGGCACCACCGGCCGGCCCAAGGGCGCGATGCTCACGCACGGCAATTTCTTCTGGAACAACGTCAATTCCCGCTTCAGCCCCGAGAACCTCGGCGCGCAGGTGAGCCTGAGCAGCGCGCCGCTCTTCCATATCGGCGGCCTGAATGTCACGACGATGGTGACCTTCCAGACCGGCGGGCATGTCGTGCTGCTGCGCAACTTCGACCCGGGGCTGGTGCTGGAGGCGATCGCGCGCTACCGCGTGCAGACGATGTTCGGCGCGCCGGCGATGTTCCTGTTCATGGCGCAGCACCCGGATTTCGCGGGCACCGACCTCTCCAGCGTGGAGATCCTGGTCGGCGGCGGCGCGCCCGTGCCGGAGCTGCTGGTGCGCATCTACAAGGCGCGCGGCGTGAAGCTCTGCCAGGGCTACGGCCTCACCGAGACCGCCCCCTTCGCCACCTTCCTCGGCAGCCGCTGGATCGAGTCCAAGCCGGGCTCTGCGGGGCTGCCGCCGCTCTACGGCGAGGTGCGCGTGGTGGACGCGGCCAACCAGGCGTTGCCGCATGGCGAAAAGGGCGAGGTCTGTGTGTGCGCGCCGA
>Ga0315905_10001718_pt1 | contig 23344 bp, 25 predicted proteins | sample LakEriMetagenome_5_FD_203522 | JGI IMG/M metagenome (GOLD analysis project Ga0315905, IMG submission 203522) | Freshwater fungal communities from buoy surface, Lake Erie, Ohio, United States - Buoy 4 MA121 | ecosystem: Environmental > Aquatic > Freshwater > Lake | place: USA: Lake Erie, Ohio...
GATATGATTCACGCATTGTTTTCTGAGTAGGAGTTTTTAGCTTTGCTTCTTTCTATTTTTACCTAATCTTGTCCATACTCTAGTCTTGCCAGTACTCCATCAGAACACTTTTCAGACATCCTCTAAATGCCCTTCCCAAGCTGCCCAAGGCGATCGCCATAATCTCCCAGTCTCTTTTGGAAATAAGCCCTGGCAATTGATAATAAGTATAGGAAAATACAAACAATTCGAGCATTAACTTGGTTAATTGCCGTTAAAATTTGTTAATTCAAAATCTATCGGAAACGGTCATATAGGAGCCTTTATGTACGTTGTTCAAATTGCCTCGGAATGCGCTCCCGTTATCAAAGCGGGGGGATTAGGAGATGTCATTTATGGGCTAAGCCGAGAATTAGAACTCCAGGGACATTGCGTTGAACTCATTTTGCCGATGTACGACTGTATGCGTTATGACCATATTTGGGGGTTGCATGACGCCTATCGAGACCTAGAAGTGCCGTGGTATAACAACTCGATTTTTTGTAACGTTTTTTGTGGCTGGGTGCATGGTCGCTTGTGTTTCTTTATTCAGCCCAATTCCCCCGAAAATTACTTTAATCGCGGTCATTATTACGGGGCGTTGGATGACAATATGCGTTTTGCCTTTTTTGCCAAGGCGGCGATCGAATTTTTACTCCGCAGCAATAAACGTCCCGATGTGATTCATTGCCATGACTGGCAAACCGGCTTAATTCCCGTCATGTTGTACGAAATGTATCGGTTTCACGGCATGGAACGTCAGCGGGTCTGTTACACTATCCACAACTTCAAACATCAGGGCATTGCCGGAGCAGAAGTCCTACACGCTACGGGCTTAAATAACGATAGTTATTACTTCAACTACGATCGCCTCCAGGACAACTTCAACCCCAATGTGATCAATGTGATGAAAGGGGGCATTGTTTATTCCAATTATGTCAATACCGTTTCCCCCCACCACGCCTGGGAAGCCCGCTTCACCGATATTTCCTGTGGTTTAGGTCACACCCTAGAACTTCATCAACACAAATTTGGCGGCATTTTGAATGGCCTCGATTACGAAGTCTGGAATCCTGAAATTGATCCCCTCATAGCCAAAACCTTTAGCGCCAAAACCTTTAGCGATAAAGCTGAAAATAAACGGGCTTTGCAAAAACAACTCCTACTCAAAGAGGACGCGACGAAGCCGCTCATTTGCTTCATTGGCCGGCTAGATGCCCAAAAAGGAGTTCATTTAGTTCACCACTCCATGTACTACTCTCTCGGCCAAGGCGCTCAATTTGTTTTACTTGGATCAGCGACGGAACCAGGGTTAAATAAATGGTTCTGGCATGAAAAACAACACCTGAATGACAATCCTGATATTCATTTGGAATTGGGTTTCAATGAAGAATTGGCCCATTTAATCTACGCGGCAGCAGATCTGATTGTGGTTCCTAGCAATTATGAACCCTGTGGCTTGACCCAGATGATTGGGCTACGCTACGGCACTGTGCCGGTGGTGCGGGGTGTGGGCGGCCTGGTTAATACCGTTTTTGATCGGGATTACGATAGCGAACAGCCCCCCGAAAAACGCAACGGTTTTGTGTTCTATCAACCCGATGAAGAGGCCTTAGAATCGGCCCTCAGTCGGGCGATCGCCTTATATAAAAAAGACTCCATTGCCTTCAAAACCTTGGCATTACAAGGTATGGCCTACGACTATTCCTGGAATAAACCCGGCGAGCAATACATCAGCGTTTACGACTACATCCGAGCCTAATTACCTTTGCTTGTAACGAGTTCGTTACACTAGGGATAAATCTTGCCCGTTTATTAGACACAGTATTAGAGACATTATGGGATTTTTTGATTTGTTTACCAAAAAGACCGCCATGCCCGCCCCTGATCAAGCCTTACCAGGGCGATCGGCCGTGATGCCCGTGCCAGCAAAACATTTTGTGAATGGCAATCCCCTCAAGCCGCCTTTCCCTGACGGTCTGGAAACAGCGATGTTTGGTTTAGGCTGTTTTTGGGGGGCTGAACGCAAATTTTGGCAAATCCCTGGAGTTTACACCACAGCAGTGGGTTATGCAGCAGGCTATACCGCTAATCCCACTTACCAAGAAGTTTGTTCTGGCATGACAGGGCATAACGAGGTAGTCTTTCTGGCCTTTGATCCCCAACAGGTCAGTTACGCCCAATTACTGAAAGTGTTTTGGGAAAGCCATAATCCTACCCAAGGAATGCAGCAGGGCAATGATGTGGGCACCCAATATCGTTCAGGAATTTACACCTATTCCGATGCCCAAAAACAACAAGCAGAAGCTTCGAAAAAGGCTTACCAATCGGCGTTAAATCAAGCGGGTTATGGGGAAATTACCACGGAAATTTTAGCTGCGCCGGATTTTTACTATGCCGAGGATTATCATCAGCAATATCTAGCCAAAAATCCCAATGGCTATTGCGGTCTAGGGGGCACAAATGTCGCTTGTCCGCTTCCCACCGGGGTCACTGTTTAAATTTTTCTTCAAGAAATCGATTAGATGAGGGGAATGGCGATGCGTCGTCAACTGACCCCTCTTTTTTTGTCCATTTTTGAAGGATTGAGTCCGCCTTGAAATCGTTGCCAATCCATTGGAGTATTGCAATTTTCTAAAATTTTAGGATTGTCTAACTGCCAGGGAATTACCATTTCCGTTGCCAGCCATCGTTGGAACGATCGCCCCCCTTGGTGGACAAAAGTTTGTAGCCGGTCTAATCGCTTTAACCGATAAAAGCCACATAACGGTTCCCATCCCTTTTTGCCACGGGGTAAAACAGCCACGATATTATGGGCAAGAGTCGCCAAGGGCGGGACAGTTTGCAAACTCGCCGCCGTTAAATAGGGTAAGTCACAGGCCAACAATAGTGCCCAACCTTGGGGCTTTGGCAACTTGGCGATCGCCTGGGCAAAGGCTACTAACGGCCCGGCTGAATCGGTATCCCGCTCTTCTGGCAAAATCAAACAACCCGATGGTAAAACGTCTTCGTACCGTTCTCCCCAGGGCGTGACCACATAAGCTTGATGGGTAACAACCAAAGCTTTTAGACAGGTTTCCCGCAACAAACAGCTATTTTGCCAAGGCAGTAGCGCCTTATCGCGCCCCATGCGGCTACTATTGCCCCCAGCAAGGATAATAGCAACAGTGACTTGGGACGGAGAATTATCCATGTTAGACTCTGACCGCTTTGCTGAAACCAAATTAATCCGCCTACGCCTTTGCCTCTATTTACTGCCGATCGCCGGAATTTTACCGTCTCTGTGGCAACTCCAACAAACCCCTAAAACGAGCTTAGAACGTCGTCAATATCGTCTCAGTCAGCGTTCCTTGCAATTAACCCTAACTTGGTTGATTTTATACGGGTTACTCTGGGGGGGCAGTAGTGTCGTTGGGGATGTTAACAGTTTGCGCTTACTGTATGGGAATGGTTTACTCACCAGCGGCTATTTTCTCACCTGCTTGGGTTGGATGGCCCGCATTTTTTTCCAACCTTCCTCACCTAAAAACTGATGTGATGAAAACCATTAACCAGCAACAACCTTGAGAGGGGATTTTTCACCATAAGCAATGAGTTTCTGATCTTTGGTCAGCAATCTTGCTCCCAGCTCTAAACAGGTGGCGGCAATAATTCTATCGGCAGGATCACCATGAATTTCTCCCGGCAGATGCGAACTTAAAACGGCAATCCTCGGCGTTAGAGGAATCAAGGTTAGGCGGGGAAACGATAGAGCTTCAGTGATCCAAGTTAGACAATCAGGAGTACAAACAATTCTTCCTTTCGCGTCTAACATTCCCACTTCCCAAACTGATATTGCAGAAACGGCTAATGTTTTATTCCTATCTGCTTCATTAATAATATCAATAGCAAGATTCGATAGTTTACTAAGCTCCTTATTAACTGCCCAAATCCAGATATGGGTATCCAATAAAAGTAAATCGGAACTCATTATGCGTCTACTTCCCAGGTTTCCTCAATAGGGGCAATAATATCACCCTTGACTTCGACACTCCCTGCCATCGAGCCCAGGAAAGACCCCGGTTTTAAAGGCTGGAGAGGGACGATTTTGGCGATCGCCTGACCCTGTTCAGTCAATATGATTTCTTCGCCAGTTTTTTGTACCGTTTCAATTAGTTCTAGCGGGCGAATCTGAAATTGTTGAAGTTGAATTTCCATTGATTTTTTTAACCTTAAGGAGGAGTTTTTCGCTGAAATAAAGTCGGCTTACCCGTTTTTACGAAGTTGATAATTCACTACCTGGCCAATGACGACGATCGCCGGAGCATCAAACTGAGTTTCGTTAATTTGGTTGACAATCGTGGCTAGGGTTCCCATTAACTCCACCTGTTCGGGGCAAGTTCCCCAACGGATCAAGGCGATCGGGGTCGTTTCCGGCAATCCCCCGGTTAATAATTGGGGAATAATATTGGGCAGGTTATGCACCCCCATATAAATCACAATCGTTTCTGACCCCTGGGCGATCGCCGTCCAATTAATCTCAGGGTGATATTTTCCCGCTGCCTCATGGCCCGTCACAAACGTAACAGAAGAACTATATTCCCGGTGGGTAATGGGAATGTGAGCATAGGCCGGTGCTGCAATCCCCGCCGTAATTCCCGGAACCACTTCCACCTCAATGCCCGCCGCCACCAGATCCGCCATTTCTTCTCCTCCCCGACCAAACACAAAGGGATCACCCCCCTTAAGCCGCACCACCACCGCATGACGTTGGGCCAGTTCCACTAATAGGGCGGTCGTTTCGGCTTGGGCTTTGGTGTGTCGTCCCCGCCGTTTTCCGCCGTCGATTTGTTCTGCTTGGGGATTAATCATCGCCAAAATCGGGGGACTGACCAGGGCATCATAAACCACGGCATCAGCGTGTTCCAGTAAGGCTTTCCCCTTTAACGTCAATAAACCGGGATCACCGGGGCCGGCTCCCACTAAATACACTTTTCCCATCGTCATCTCCAAAGGCTAAAATTTGAAATTCTAAAGGCTAAAATTTGAAATTTCCAATAAAATTGCGCCTAACGCCTGCTAAATAAATGTTTGTTTACCCATTTAACCCTGTTTTAACTGTTCTGCAATCAGGCTAGCCAGGATCGGATTGGGGCCAAGGGGTTCGCCGAGTTTAATGTTTAAAGCGGGATAATCCCGTTGTAACTGCTGAATTTTGCCCTGGATTAAATCGGTAATGCCCCCCGCAAACAAAAAGTAGGGCAGAATGACGACCTGATGGGTCGAGGTTAATGGGGATAAGACCTGTTCTAAGCTCGGTTCGGTTTTCCAAAAAGCAACCTGGGCGTTTAAAGATTGGGCCAGATTGGCGATCGCCGTATTTCCCCCTGGCCGACGACTACCGTGGGCTAATAAAATCCGTTGGGCTTGGGATTGGGTTTGATATTGCTGAAACCACTGCTCTAAGCGGGGGGCTAATAGGGGCAAACTGCCGAGGAAAGGTAAACCGATTAACCGACAACGGGAACCGAGAATGCCTTGGGCCTGATCAATTTCAGCTGGTAAATCCTCACAAACATGAACCCCGGCGGCTAAAAATAAGGGCAAAATTTTTACCTCCGTCACCCCTTGGGCCATTAACGGCTCAATTAACTGAGGGATTTGACGATGGAGCGGTAAAGATTGACATTCCAAGTTAGCACTCAGCACCGAAACCCCAGGCTTACTCAACACCGAAACCCCATGGCGACTAGCGGGCGTTAATTGCTCAAACACAGCAAAATCTTCAGTCGAGGTCGTAGCAGGGGCTAACCCGGCTAAATTTTGGCTCACCAAATAGGTCAGACGTTCGAGGGCGATTTGGGGACGGGGATCGCGGCTACCGTGGGCAACGAGTAAGTAAGCAGTGGTCAAGGTCGGTTGGGGGCTAAAAACTGAGCATACTTCATATATCTTAATCATTTTCGCCGAGGAATTTTGTGACAAAAATGGCGAAATTACTGAGAGCTGAGGGGGTATTTGGCAACAAATCCGCCATTGATCGTGGCGATCGCCCTAACGGATTGCGCTGAGATCGCCCTAGCCCGGTCTGACAACGAAGCATTGCTGTGGCAAGGGGGACTTGGGATGGCATGATAGATATACCACTCAATCTTGAATAAGAAACCATAGCGATAATTTTTATGGGGTTTGCGGATCTGTCGATTACGGACATCGCGGCGGAGTATGATCTCACCGTTCAAGCAGTTTTTGACCTGTGTGACCAACTCGGCATCGCTTACAAAAATCAAGATACTAATCTGGCCTTAGAGGATGCGAAAGCGGTCATTATGCAAATTTTGCACCGTGCCCAAGCTGGCTCTAACCCGTCATCTTGATTAAGCTGTAACTTATTAATCCCATGCCCCCTGATGCCATTGTCATCAATATTGATTTATCAAAAACCCTTGATTGTCTTGGTGTGCTTGATTAAAACCCTATTTTTTTAAAGATTGAGAGTTTACCGATGAACTTTCTCACCCCTTATTCCAACCGTTTGAGGAGAACCTTTGTGAAACGCTTTTTTCTGGTGGCGATCGCCGCTGTTCTATTCCTATTTAACATCGTGACCGGCAGTGCTAACGCGGTGGAATTAACCGAATCAACCCGAACCATTCCCTTGGACGAGGGCGGCCAAACCGTGACCTTAACCGCCCAACAATTTGCCAACGGGCAGAAAATCTTTGTAGATACTTGTACTCAGTGTCACCTCCAAGGTAAAACCAAAACCAATAACAACGTCAGTCTTGGCCTGGAAGACTTGGCCGGTGCAGAACCCCGTCGGGATAATGTCAGCGCCCTAGTTGAATTTCTCAAGTATCCCAAGAGCTATGACGGCGAAGACGACTACACCGAATTACATCCCAACATTTCCCGTCCTGATATCTATGCGGAAATGAGAAATTACACCGAAGACGATCTTTTTGATGTGGCGGGTTACACTTTGATTGCCCCCAAATTGGATGTCCGTTGGGGGGGAACCATTTATTTCTAATCGTTTAATAGTGAATTAGCGAGTTCTTTGCCCAAGGCTTTGCTAACTTCTATTGATCTCCTACTCTTGATTGAGGGGAGATTTTTTTGTGATCAATCATCCTGGCCTGGCCATTGCTTTTTGTTACAATGGCGAAGATCAATGGATATTTTCATGAGGATGTCTGAAAAGTCCGAAAATGGCGATTGATCCCCCCTAGCCCCCTTGATAAGGGGGGAAATCTGCAAAAAGTCCCCCTTTTAAAGAGGGATTTAGGGGGATCTCGTACTGAAGATGCAACTTCTCAAATGTCCTCTCTATTCCTATGGTTAAATTCAAGGGTTTTAATGTTAGAAAATAAACTGCATCCCGGACAAATATTAAATAAATCATTCCTGAAGGCTAGTCCTAATCGGGAAAATGTTGAGGCGTTTAAAAGTCAGTTAATGCGACTCATTGGCCAAATTGATCAAGGGGAGTCGGAGGAGTTTCATAAAAATTTGCTGTCGGAGTTTCTCAAGACGACTTATTACAATTCTAAGTATTTTATTAACACCAAAGGCCGCAATGATTTAGTAATTCATAATGGGAAAACGGCAAAAACGTCGGTGGGGGTGATTATTGAGGCTAAGAGACCGACGAATAAGGGGGAAATGCCTAAGCTGAGCAATTTAAACACCAAGGCGTTACAGGAGTTGCTGTTATATTTTCTGCGGGAACGAATTACTGCCAAAAATATAGAGGTTAAACATTTAGTCATTACCAATGTGTATGAGTGGTTTATTTTTGATGCTAAGTTATTTGATAATTTATTTGCTCAAGATCGGGATCTCGTCCGGCAATTTAACGAGTTTGAACAGGGACAGTTGAGCGGCGATAAAACCCAGTTTTTCTTTCAAGAAATTGCTAAACCGGCGATCGCCAAGGTGATGGATCAGATTAAGTTCACCCATTTTGATCTGCGGGATTATGAGGCTTTTTTGAACAGTGGGGACAATGATCGGGAGTTGATCCTGTTGTTTAAGCTGTTATCCCCGGAGCATTTACTAAAATTACCGTTTGCCAATGATAGTAATCGTTTAAATAAGCCTTTTTATAATGAGTTATTGTACATTATTGGGTTGGCGGAAACGAAGGAGAAAGGGAAAAAGTTAATTGGTCGGGTGAAGGATGGCGATCGCCAGGATGGATCTTTATTGGAAAATGCCATGGGGCGTTTGGATAGTTTGGGTAAGCTTTCTCGGTTAACGAAACCGGAGGAATTTGGGGAAACGGAGAAAGATCAGTTATTTAATGTGGCGTTACGGTTGTCGATTAATTGGATCAATCGCATTTTGTTTTTAAAGTTATTGGAGGCGCAGTTAATTAAGTATCACCAGGGTAATCAAGATTTTGCATTTTTGAATTTAAAAAAGGTGAAAAGTTATGATGATTTAGATTGTTTATTTTTTGATGTGTTGGCAAAGGAGATGGATAAGCGCGGGGTGATGGTAAAAGAGCGATTTGGAAATGTACCTTATCTGAATAGTTCGCTGTTTGAGCCGACGGAAACGGAGCAGGAAACGATCTTTATGAGTAATCTTCAGGATCGCAGTTTGCCGATTTTTGGGGCGACGGTGTTAAAAGATAGCCAGGGTAAACGGCGATCGGGGGAGTTGAATACGTTGCAATATTTGTTTGAGTTTTTGGCGGCCTATGATTTTAGTAGTGATGAGTCGGAAGCGGATCAAGAGGACAGTGAGAAGTTAATTAATGCGTCGGTGTTGGGGTTGATTTTTGAGAAGATTAATGGTTATAAGGATGGCTCTTTTTATACGCCGAGTTTCATTACGATGTATATGTGTCGGGAAACGATTCGGCGGGCAGTTGTGCAAAAGTTTAATGAGGTGAAGGGCTGGAGTTGTCAAAATTTGGATGATTTGTATGAACGAATTGAGGATAAAAAGGAGGCTAACCAGATTATTAATAGTCTAAAGATTTGCGATCCGGCGGTAGGTTCGGGGCATTTCTTGGTGTCAGCGTTGAATGAAATTATTGCGATTAAGAGTGAGTTAAAAGTTTTATTAGATCGTTCTGGTAAGTCGTTAAAGGATTATCGGGTGGAGGTGAAGAATGATAAGTTATTGGTTTACGATGATGAGGGAAATTTGTTTGCCTATCGTCCTAATAATCGTGAAAAGCAGCGGGTACAGGAGGCGTTATTCCATGAAAAACAAACGTTAATTGAGGGGTGTTTATTTGGGGTTGATATTAATCTTAATTCGGTGAAAATTTGTCAGTTGCGGTTATGGATTGAGCTTTTAAAGAATGCGTATTATAAATCCCCCCAATCATCTTCAATAAATGAGGAGAATGGAGAAAATTCTTCTCCCCCTTTGATAAGGGGGGCTGGGGGGGATCTGGAAACGCTGCCCAATATTGATATTAATATTAAGTGTGGTAATTCTTTAATTAGCCGCTTTCCGTTGGATCTTAAGATGGTTTCGGGGAAGAGTCGGGCGATGATTGAGGAGTATCGGCAGGCGGTTAAGGGCTATCATGGCGCAAGGGATAAGGGACAAAAACGGGCGATCGAGAAGTCAATTCAAGCTATTAAGGCGAGTTTTCAGACGACGTTGACGGGGCAAGATCCGAATAAGACGAAGTTGCGGAATCTGGAGGGGGAGCTTTATCAGTTGGAAAATCAGGTTTTGTTGTTTGAGGAGTCGGCGAAGGAGAAGAAGGCGCGGGAGAAGAAGATCACTAAGTTAAATAATGAGATTGATAAGTTAAGGGCGGAGATTGCCGCTATTGAAAGCGGTCGGCTGTATGATCATGGGTTGGAATGGCGGTTTGAGTTTCCTGAAGTGTTGAATGATCAGGGAGAATTTGTGGGTTTTGATGTCGTGATTGGTAATCCGCCTTGGGGAGTAAATCTGAATTTTTCAGAAAAAAGCTTTTTAAGTAATCAATTTTCTCCTGTTATTGCCAGTAAAACAAAAGATACATATTTATATTTCGTTATGATTGGTAGAAATATAGCGAAAGAAAAGTCATTTATCTCTTTGATATTACCCAATACTTGGACTCTTATTAATAATGCAAAAGAATTTAGATATTTTTTGCTTGAAAATAAAATACTAGAAATTGTTGATTATGGAGATGGTATTTTTGAAGAAGCGACCGTTGAAAGTTGTAGTATTATTTTTCAATTAATTAAAGACTATGACACCGAGGTCAAAACAACAAAATATTTAAAAGGAAAGCAAACAAAATCAACTTTAATATCTAAAGAAACCTGGAAAAATGATAAATTATTGAGAATAACAATAGGCATTGACACAAAAGCTGTTAATCTGATCAAAAAACTTGGATTAAATGCAATTTTGTTTGAAGAATGTTGTGAAATTATATGGGGAATAAAGCCTTATCAAATTGGTCATGGCTACCCAAAGCAGACGAAAGAAATGATACAACAAAGAATTTATCATTCTGACACTCAAATTGATAAAAGTTGGAAACCTTTACTTGTAGGAAGTAACATCAACAGGTATTCAATTAATATAAAAAGCTTAAAATATATTAAATATGGAAAAAATCTTATGTACGCATCCAGTCAAATCAAAATGGAAAACCCGAAAATACTAATAAGACAGACTAGCGACAGAATAAGAGGCTCTTATGACGAGGATAATTTTTACTGCCAAAACTCTATTTTTATTATTACATCTCAGTCGGTAAACTTAAAATATTTATTAGCTATTTTAAATTCCAAACTTATGAATTTTTATTATATGACTAAGAATCCTCAAGAAGGTAAAGTTTTTGCAGAAATAAAACCTAGCGTTATTAAATCAATTCCTATTAAGGATGCAGACGAAAAAGAGCAACTAAAAACCAAGCTATTGGTTGATAAAATTCTCACCGCCAAAAAGGCTGACCCTAATGCCGACACTAGCCAACTAGAAACGGCAATTGATCACCTCGTTTACAAACTCTACGACCTCACTTATGAAGAAATCAAAATCATTGACCCAGACTTTGCCCTAACCCCCGAAGAATATGCCAATCTAGCGATCAACTAAAACCATGGAAAAAATCGTCTGGACAATTTAATGAGTAAACTCGACAAACTGCTTAAAAAACTTTTAAATGACCCTCCTGAATTAGACTATGATGACGTTTACTACATTTTGGTTGCCTTTAGTTTCCAGGAAATTTCTAGTAAAGGAAGTCACCACACCTTTCGTAATAATGAAAAACTTAAAATTACCGTTCCTAAACAAGGAGTAAAAACGGTAAAAAGAACTTATCTAAAACAAATTGTAAAACTACTAAAATTATAAACTCCCTAAAAATATGAAAACCTTAACAACTCTCTCGACCCTAACAGATTACTTAAATCTTCATTATCCCATCACATTTTATCCAGAAATAGAAGGAGGATACACTGTAATTATTCAAGACCTACCGGGTTGTATTTCTACCGGCGAAACCATCCAAGAAGCAATGGATAATATTTTAGAAGCTAAGCAACAATGGCTTGAAATGGCTCTAAAATATGGTGATTCAATTCCCCTTCCTTCTACATTAAAAGATAATTAATTGTCACTATTGTTAATATTATCCAGTTGACAAACCATATAATCTCACCTAAAGAAAATCAAAATCATTGACCCAGACTTTGGACTAATCCCCGAAGAATATACCAATCTGGCGATCCAATAAACCTTGTAACGCCAAACAAATTTTTATAAACAATCCAATCGCAAATCACTACCATGTCAGAAAAAGAACAACTCATCAAAGAACTTGAACAAGCCCCAGACTTTTTAGTGCGACAAGTCCTGAATTTTTTACTATTCATCAAAACTTATGGCAATGAAAACAGCAATCAAGAAGCCAGCCAAAATGTAGAAGAATCCAAGATTCCAGATTACTTAAATTTTATTGATCAAATCAATTCTGAAACACAAAATGAAAAAATGATTCCTAAAGATTTTGCTAAAAATTTAGACCGCTATCTATACGGTACATCAAAAGAATCAAAAACAAAATATATTTAGAGGCGATCGCCTATGACAAACATTTTGAACAAGCAGGATTTATCGCACTATTAAGAGAACGGTGATAATTTAATGATGATACTAGCTAAGTTAGAACAAAAATTGAAGACCTATTTTACAAACTCTACGACCTCACTTAGGGCGAAATCAAAATCATTGACCCAGACTTTGCCCTAACTCCCGAAAAATATGCCAATCTGGCGATCCAATCAAACAACGATTATTAAATTATTTATGACCAACACCATGATTCAATTACCAATAACCCTAGAGCAGTTAATTACAACCGTACAACAACTACCACCTGGCGATCGTGCTCAAGTTGCCAAAGCTTTAATTGATATGGAATTAAAATCAGATCTAGCAAACCTGCTCGAAGAACTATACAGCCAACCTCCCATAGATGAAATTACGGATGCTGAAATTCTAAACGAAATTAAAATTGTGCGCCAGCAATCAAGAAACTAGCCATGAAATTTCGAGTAGTCATAGATACAAACATCTGGATTCGCATTTTGCTAAAAGGCAGAATTACACTTCCAATCTTAGAAGCATTTAATCAAGACAAATTTCAATTAATCACGAGTAAAAATCTTTTGGATGAACTCCATGAAGTATGGAATCGACCTCGATTAAGTAAATATATTGACCCAAATCAAGCGATACGCCTAGAGCAACAGCTAAAAAATCGTGCAATCTGGATTGAACCGAAAACAATCCCACCCCATTGCCGTGATCCTAAAGATTTATCCGTATTAGCTACCGCTATTGACGGCAAAGCAAAAATTATCGTATCTGGAGATGACGACTTACGAGCCGATAAAGCCCTGAGAGAAGCAATGGAGTTATATTCCATCGAATTATTAGGAGTTAATTCTTTTCTGAAATTTTTAGAAGAATCTGAAAAATAAATCTAACGCTTACCTGCTTTAAAAAGGCGATCGATAATTACAATACAGCCAAAGGTACGCAAGATGACACCGGCTGAACGACTACCCGCCGCCTGAAAACTTTCTGAACGAAGCCAAAAAAACAGGTTAGGATGGATGGCGACCCTAGCCGATAACATCTTTTTCTATGGATATTAAGCTGATTTTAATTGGACTAACCGCCTTGTTTACCGTTTCAGCCCTGTTCTTCGGGACAAAAAATGGTTACTACGACACTGATAAATATGATGGCAATGGCTCTGCCCATTAAACCTTAAACAATGGCTCGTTCTGCGCTGACTCAGGAGACACGTTTTCCGAGTGTATCTTGCTTCACCTATGGGGTTGGGCATCAAAATGAGGGGGTTTGTTTGGGGCTGAACCTGGGGCCTTATCGGTTGTTGTTGGATTGTGGCTTGGCTGATATTTCCCCCTTGACCGCCGAGACTTCTCCCCCCGATTTAGTCCTCTGTAGCCATGCCCACGGCGATCATGCCAAGGGTCTTGCGGCCTTATCCCAAGCCTTTCCGGGCTTACCCATTGTGGCCAGTGAAGCAACCCAAACCCTGCTGCCCCTGAATTGGCCCGATCTGCCCCCAGAACAAACCCAATTTTGTCAGGCTCTGCCCTGGCGATCGCCGACGAAGTTTTTACCCCAACTCACGGTTGAACTGATTCCAGCGGGGCATTTACCGGGGGCGGCCCTGATCCTGATCGAATATCAAGCCCCGAAACGCACCTATCGAGTTTTATATACCGGCGATTATTGTCTGTCTAATCTGCAACTCGTAGACGGTTTGGCGTTACAACAGCTCCGCGATTTTCGACCCGATGTACTTATTCTGGAGGGTCAATATGGCACTCGCCGCTTGCCCCACCGCCGTCAACAGGAAAAGCAGTTTATCCAGGCGATCGAAGTAGCCTTAGCCCAGGGACGCAACCTTATTTTACCGACGCCACCCCTAGGGTTAGCCCAAGAAATTCTCAAACTGCTGCGGACTCATCATCAATTTACCGGGCGCAAAGTGAATCTCTGGGCGGCGGGCCAGGCGATCGCCAGTTGTGATGCTTACAACGAAATTCTCCCCAGTCTGCCCGAAACCGTTCGTAATTTCACCCAACATCAACCCCTCTTTTGGGACGATAAAGTTTATCCCCATCTCCGTCCCCTAGACGCAACCCATTGGCCCGTCGATAATACTTTCCCCCACATTGTCGTGACGGATACTTGGCCTGAGCTTTGGCCCGACCCCGAAGCCTTACCCCATCAATGGACAATTTTATTGCCCCAACTGGTCTTTTTTTCTGCTGATCTGAATTGGGAAAGCTTAGCCAATTTGCCTCAGTTTGAGTTAGATGACTATCTTTTAGCCGATCACAGTGATGGTCGCAACACCACCCAACTCATTCATAACCTACGACCCCAACATCTACTCTTTGTCCACGGTCAACCCGAAGATATTCAAGATCTGACTAGCCTCGAAGAACTCCAAAGCCGCTACCAACTCCATTCCCCCGCTGCTGGATGTTTAGTTGATTTGCCCATTGGCGATCGCTTTGTCCAACCGTCTCCTCCCACGCCAACGGTCTACGAAGGGGAAATTCATGAACGCGAACTCGGTGATCGCCATAGCCAGGGTGAAATTACCATCCATCTCGAAGGGCGTATTATTCAAGATTCCCGCTGGCCAAAATTAGCCGAAACTGGCATCATCGAAGCCCGTTGGCAAGGCGATGAATTAATTTTACGGGGCATCACCCAACGGGACTTGATCAAACACCATCAACAATCCAAACGCCTAGAAAACCTCGACTGTTGTGCCCATTGCCGTTATTTTCGCCATCAACATTGTTGGAACCAAGCCTCTCCCCTGGTGGGGCTACAAGTCAAAACCGATGGATATTGTCCCGTCTTTGAAGAACAGCCAACAAAAAGCCCCTACGAAGAGTAGAGGCTAAGTTAATCAGTTTAAGGTTCTATTTCAGAAAGTTAGAAACTCTTAGAAACTTAAAGAATTGCATTAATTCCCTGATTAGAACTTGAAGGTTGTGCGGAGAACGCCGACCCAGATGGTGTCATTGTTACTGTTAGCCTCAGGATTGAGGATCACATAAGCACCGGGGGTAATTTGGATATTTTTGCTGATCGGGAATTTGTATTGAGCTTCGATAATGTAGGGTGCATTGCGGTCATTGCTAATGCGATCGCCATTGAGACTCTCAACATAGGGAGCATAGGGCATCAAACCACCGCTTAAGGAAACCACCGCACCCTCTTTGAACACATCAATGATCGAAAGAGCCGCATTCCAAGTCCAAAGGTCAGCACCGAAACCATCACGGTTTTGGGGATTATTACCCGTGTTGTAGCCTTGACCCGACGCATTAGCATAACCGAACCAGCCAGACAAATTCAGATTGTCTAAAATTTTCCAGCTTGCCTGTAGGTTATAAGAATCCATGGTGGTGGCAGCTTGATAAAAGGGATTGCTGGCAATCCGGCTACCTGTGCTACTGGTTAGATTCACATCCCCTTGAGTCCAATATTTATGGAGATAGGAAAGACCAAAACTGAAGCTATCGAAGGGCTTAACGTTAAACTGAGCACCTGTGGTATAGCTACCGTTGAACAAACCATTGCCACTCTCAAAGGTGCGACGACCGTTGGGACTTTCAAACGTATCGTTTTGAGGATTGTTAGCCTGACCTTCTTGCGCTAAATAAGTAGCACTCAAAGAAAACATATTATTGAACTTATAGGTCGCTGCGGCCCCAGTTCCTTCAGGTCCACGGTTAACAAACGGGTTATAGCGGCTAAATCGGCTCAACGCCCCTGTATCACCGCTGGCTAAGTAAGGATTATAGGTCTCAAAGACATCATCCAACGCTAAACCCCAAGCCCCGACGTAACCCGTAAAGTTACCGACCGGGAAACGATACCAAAGTTTGTTGATGGTGACGTTATTGTCAGGGTCAGAGCCATCAAACGCGAGGCGGGACATATTCGTACCCGTCGGCCCAGACAAGTTCGGGACGCTCCCTGCTTGTAAACGGGTTTTGAGTAAATCTTTGCCTGTAAAGCTGGTGTCAAAATTGAGGCGAACCCGACTGGACATGGTGGCATTTTCTTCCACGGGGGCAGGTTCAGATGCGCCAAAATTATCAATGTTATCCTGTTGACGCCAATCAACGGCTTTATCGCCACCCCATTGATCAACCAACGCAAAAACGGTGATCCCGTTTAACTTGGTGGTGGTGGAAAATTGGTGATCTTCTAGGAAAGAGGTACGAGCTTCGAGGTTATCTACCCGAGCACCGAGGGCCGCCAATTCCTGTTCAAATTCCTGCATCAAGCGTTTGAGCTTGTCGATGTCTTCCCGCAGTACGGCAACGTTCTCTTGAATTAAACGTTCCATCACGTTCATACAAGCGTTAAGACCAGCGGCAAATTCCCAACGACTCAGGGCGCGATCGCCACGGAAAGTCCGGTCAGGATAACCAACGATACAGCCATAGCGTTCAACTAAACTTTTGAGAGCCTCATAGGCCCAGGCATTGGGCTGTACATCCCGCAACTCAGACACACTGGTTACTTGAGACATATCCAAGTTATCAACGGTCGAAGCACCAAAGGTTTTGGCATTTTGGCGACGGCGCATCAACTCTAAGCTGTCACCTTGATTATTGACTTTGGGCAAATCTGCCAAGGTGGCTAGACCGTCTTCAGGGGCAGCGGATGCACCAGTAGACATCATTAGGGCAGAGCCTAACGCAACGGGCAAAGCGTTCAACAACTGACGAGTCAGTTTATTCATTACAATCAATCCTCACACATACACAATAGATAATGAAAATGGAAGGTTAAGCAACATTCCACGAATGCGTCTCTATTGACACGTCCTTAAAAATAATCATTCAAGGATTCACACCCAGATATATTAACATCAATTACTAAGTTTTGTGCCATAAGTTCCCTTGATTGATTATCCCATCAACCCTGTGAGCCCTTTATCAATGTTGTGTTCATTAGATTAATCGGGTTTACTCACAGTCATAGATAAGCATTTTTAATCGAATGCGATCAGCACTTTGAAAGGAGTAATTATCTTAACCAATGCTTAACCCATAGGGGGCGGACAGATAAGAACTTTGCCCCGTTGTTTGTTTTTTCCGCTGGGAAGCGAAGCAAGTAAGATTGTCAGGTTGGGATTTTACAAAAAAGTTTTAAAGGCGTTTTACTGCATGTTTATTGCCATCAATTATTATTAATTTTTTCTTAATTTTTTAGAAAAATAGTTTGGTTTGATTTCTGTTAATCACAGTTAAATGGCATCTGATTGGCACAACAACTTTAATCATCTAAATCAAGATCATTTGAGCCGGGGCGTTCGATCAATACCCTGGCTGGCAATGGGGAAACGGCAGTGTGCCAAGGAGCAAAAATGGGGAGTAGGGCTAGACCCGGAAATGAAATCAGAAAACTGAGGAAGAAGAAAAGCGGCCAACCGGTATTTTTGGCGATCGCCCCGGCGGGAGACACTAAAATACTTTGGCTAAAGGCATAAAGACTAGATAACAGCGCGTATTGGGTTGCAGAATACTCTCGATTACAAAGACTCATGAAAAATCCCAAAAACGCCGCCGTCCCCAAACCCGCACAAAAATTCTCAATATTGATCGTCAACACCATAAACGGGTAGTTATAACCCAAATTTGCCAGGGCTAAATAGGCTAAGTTGCTGATCGCCTGAAAGCCGCCAAAAATCCATAGGGAGCGATTAATGCCCATTTTGCTGAGAAAAGCCCCCCCCGTTAGGGTTCCCACAATCGTCGCCAGCAAACCCATGCCCCCTTTGATCGCACCGATATCCGTTTGACTAAACCCCGTTTGCAGTAAAAAAGGCGTAGACATGGTGTTGGCCACCGCATCGCCCAATTTGTACAGCACAATAAAAACCAGGATCATTGCTCCTCGCTGGACACCTTTACGGCGAAAAAAGTCTAGAAAGGGTTCCACGACGGCCGCTTTAAGACTGGTGGGAATTTGGGGGGGAGACATGGGTTCCGGGGCAAAAAACGCCGCCACCATGCCGATCGCCATTAATGCCGCCATGAACCAATAGACCTGATTCCAGGGGATATAATCCGCCAAAATTAAGGCTAAAGAGCCCGTCACCAACAGCGCCACCCGATAGCCCAACACAAAAATCGCTACCCCGGCCCCCATTTCTGGCTCTTCTAACACATCAGTCCGGTAAGCATCCGCCGCAATATCCTGGGTGGCACTCAACAGGGCAATAATAATGGCATTAATGGCCAGTAAATTTAAGGCTGAGCGAGGATTTTGGAGTCCCATCGCGGCGATCGCCACCAATAGCCCCACCTGGGAGAGCAATAACCAACCCCGTCTGCGTCCCAAGAACGGCGGCACAATACTATCTAATAACGGCGACCAGAGAAACTTGAGCGTATAGGGCAAACCCACCAGGGTGATATAGCCAATGACCGCCAGATCCACCCCCTCCTTGGTCATCCATGCTTGCAGTGTTTGACTGGTTAAAAATAATGGCAGTCCAGAGGAAAACCCCAGCAACAATAATGCCGCCATTTTACGGCTAGAAAACACTTTCAATAAATCGGCAAACATTCGGATACGGGGGAAAAGACTCTGGCTATTCTATCGGAGGACGGCCATGGCACGATGTTGACTTTTTTCGCCACCCCCTCAGGGAAAGTGACCTTAAATTTTTGTTAAAATTATTGCCTTGACATTAACCATCCCAATGGCATGGCGAAGAATTGGTCGTCTGTCCCCGATCCCAGGGGAACCCAGCACTGCCAATAACTCGTCAATTTTTACTATTGTCCTTTTGTTTTATCCTATGACCGTCTCCTTCCACCATGAAACCTTCTTCTTACAACGCACTGCTTTTAGTAGATGGCTACAACATCATTGGCCAGTGGACATCTTTAAAGAACACCCGTGATCAATTTGGGTTAGAACTGGCCAGACAAACCTTGGTTGAAGCCCTCATTAGTTATAGCAGTCACCAAGGTTATCACACCCAAGTGGTCTTCGATGCCCAATATCAACAGTCCCCCGCTAGCCAAGAACACCCCACGTCCCATCTGTCCATTCATTACACCGCTTGGTTACAGACCGCCGATACCTTTATCGAAAAACGCTGTGCCCATTATTCTCGCAACAGCCTGGACTATCCCAGTCGGGTGATTGTGGCAACGTCTGATCGGGCTCAACAATTAACCGTGGTGGGCTATGGCGCAGAATGGATGTCGGCTCAAATTCTAGCCCAGGCGATCGAACAAAGTCGTTCCCAGGTTAAACAAGAACCCCGCCAACGTCAACGGCGATCGCGTAAAGATCCCCTACGCAGTGCGCCCCAGAGTAAGGGATGGGTCAGCAGTTTAGACCCATCCGTACGAGATAAACTCAGCCAATGGCGTCACGGTATGGACTAGGAAAATGATCGAGTATCAGATATTTCTGAAAACAGGGTTGACAGGGCTTCACCCTTATCGCTATAGTTGAAAACGTCTGAAATAACGCATTGTTACTCAGCCAGCCTAGCCCCCATCGTCTAGAGGCCTAGGACACCTCCCTTTCACGGAGGCGACAGGGATTCGAATTCCCTTGGGGGTATTTTAAAGAAAAAGTAGTCTTTTATAGACATTGAGCTAAAAAGCCAAGCATTGTAATCCGGCAACCCTTAGAAGGGGAAACGGGATTCTCAACGTCTTTTGCAGAAAAAGTTAATTATTTTCATGGAGTTATTTAGTGTATCCGAACTGACATAGTCACCAATATTTTTCCATTGGGTGCTATCCGTTTCCCCGATATCCGTTATCAAAAAAGCACCATTTTCAGTGGCGATCGCCGAACCCGAAAAAGACCAAGTGGTAAAGCCACTACCCGGTGTACCGACTACATTTACAAGTAAGGCGGCTTGGGCCGAATTGGCCAAAATGCCTAGGGAAAGGGTCGCAAGGGTTGCGGTCGTAAAAACCGTGCTGGGTTTAAATATCATGCTTGTTTTGTTCATTTTATTTCTTTACCTACTGATGGGAAACAAGCCTATGATGCTGACGGCAGGGCGATGGGATAAGGCCCAGGGAGCTAATTTTTCGTTAATATTTTTGATGAGTTGTCGCCAACAGAGCAGGGGGAAAAATGACTAACCCGTCCGTGATTATTGTAGGGGGGGGGATTTGTGGGCTAATGGCGGCCACGGTGCTGCAACGTCAAGGCTTAAAGGTAACCGTTCTCGATAAAGGTCGGGGCATTGGGGGACGCTTAGCATCCCGCCGACTCCGCCATGATAACGCGGTGGGTTGTTTTGATTTTGGGACGCAATATTTTAAAGCTCAGCATCCTAGTTTTCAGGCTTGGGTAGAAGAATGGATAGCAGCAGGGATTGTGACGGTTTGGTCGGAAGGAATGCCAACGGTAGAGGGGAGCATTCGTGGCCAGGGGGTTAAACTTTATCGGGGTGAACCCAGTAACCGTAGTCTAGCCCAATATTTAGCAAAAAATTTGACGGTGCTTACCCAAGAACGGGTTGCCCATCTGGGGTGGCAAAATTCTCACTGGCAAATCAATTGTAAGTCAGGAAAAAGTTATCAGGCGGATCAGGTGATTTTAACGCCGCCATTACCTCAAACGTTAACTTTATTGGATGAGTCGGCGATCGCCTTACCGGGGGCATTACACCAGACATTGCAGCGCATTAGTTATGCCCCTTGTATCACCCTTTTGGCATTGCTGGAAAAACCCAGTCAAATTCCTGCGCCGGGGGGACTGTGGTTAGCGGGGGAACCCTTGGCTTGGATGGCGTGTAATACCCAAAAAGGCATTTCTCCTGACGGTTATGGGGTCACAATTCAAGCTGGGCAAGGGTTTAGTCAGGCTCATCTAGAAACAGCCGAGGAGGAAGTGATGGCTTTAATGTTGGCAGCGGCGGAACCTTGGTTAGGCTCAACGGTGTTGGCGACCCATTTGCACCGTTGGCGCTATAGTCATCCTTTGAATTTTTATGATCATGCTTTTGTCTATGGTGAGTTTCCGGGGCCGATATATTTTGGAGGAGATGGGTTTTTGTCGGGCAAAATCGAAGGGGCGGCCTTATCGGGTTTGGCGATCGCCGAGGATCTGTTAGCAAAACTCAATTTCCTCGATGATCCGATGAGTTGCTAAAATCGGGGTTGTTAAATCGTTTAGAAGGTATTGATCACCCATGGGAGAATCAAAACGACGTAAGGAAACCCTCGGCGATCGTTACGGTCAAGATCAGCGGGTGGTGGAATGGTTGCCCCTCACCAAACGTCAGGCATCGGATTTTTATACCTGGACGACCAAGGGCGCTTGGATTGGCATTGGCGCAATGGCGGGTATTTGGCTGACGGTACGTTTTGTGGGGCCTGCCTTTGGTTGGTGGATAGTCCAGTAGATTTAGGGAAAAAGATCCTGTTTTTGCCAAGACTGATCTTCATCCAGACAATAACGGGTCAAATATTGCGGATTACCCTGTAGTTCTAAATGGCTAACCTGATGGGGATGAAAATATAACAAATAAAACGTTGAAAGCGGCGTGAGGGGATCAGGGGCATCCACCTCAACGGCTTGTGTGATGTCGGGTCTAGGGCTAGCGGGGGATGGCCAGGCGAATTGCACTCTGGCATCATCCGAAAGACTCTGCCAAATTTGTTGACGGTCTTGGCAAAGCGAGGCATCGGTTTCCGTGTCTGTAATGAGTTGAATTTTTCCCTGAAAACGCCATTGTTCCCGGCTTTCGCTGAAATACCAACAGATTGCGCCGTGGGGATGATGACGCAGGTGCTCAATTTTTGCACTACGGCGATCGGTAATGATTTTGAGACTGTTGGTGTCGTTGACAAATCCCCGAAAAACCACGGTGCGATTGTGGGGAAAGCCGTCACCATCAACGGTTGCCAGTTGAAAATAACGGGCTTCACGACGGCGGCGACTCCGGTGCAGGGCATGGGCTAATGGCGATCGCCAAGGGGCAAGGGTCATGGGAAATTAAGCAATACTCTGTGGGTAATTTAGCCGCAGGAAACCGGAAAAAGCTGGTTAATTTTGACCTTGGCCTGCTCCCCCTAAACAAACACCCGATGGTTTAACGATGGCATTTGTTGACGCACCTGCTTAAGACGATCAGGGTTAATTTCGGCGATCGCCAGGCCGGGTTTTTCCCCGGCATCGGCCAAAATTACGCCCCAGGGATCAATAATCATGGCGTGCCCGTGGGTATAGCGCCGTTCATAATGGCACCCTGTTTGGGCCGGGGCGATCACGTAACAGGTATTTTCAATGGCTCTAGCTTGGAGCAACACCTGCCAATGATCCTTGCCGGTATAGGCCGTAAATGCCGCTGGCACAAACAACACATCCGCACCTTGCCGTGACAAATAGCGATATAACTCTGGAAAGCGTACATCGTAACAAATCGATAAACCCAAATTACCAAAGGTATCCGAGTGATAAACCGGGGGAAATTGTTGTCCCGCCATCACCGTTGAGGATTCCCAATAGGTGTTACCGTCGGGTACATTAACATCAAACAAATGAACTTTATGATAACGGGTTAATTCTTCCCCATTGGGAGCGGTCAAGGTCGCCGCATTGTAAGCTTTCCCCGTTTCCCCTGGCACTGGCACCGGAAATCCCCCCGCCAATAGCGTCACCTGAAAACGCTGGGCCATGGTGTGTAAAAATTTTTCTGCCGCTGCGGCGATCGCCGGGGCCTTTTCGAGCTTGTCGGTTTCATTGCCCAAAAACGCAAAATTTTCCGGTAGGCCAATCAACTCCGCCCCTTGGCGTACTGCTAAATCAATTAACTCTTCCGCTTCCTGTAAATTGGCCGTCAAATCAGGACGACTGGTCATTTGTAAGGCCGCAGCTAAATAGGGTTTCATGGAGTTTGAGTAGAAAAATCAGGTCGCGCTAGCAGTATATTTTAGCCCGATCAGGCAGTGGGCAAAGCCAATTTTGAGAATTTTTGTGTAACCCGTAATCTTGATGGTTGGCGGCATTGACGGCGATCGCCCAGAAACCCGTGACGTAGCGTGCCGTTAACCCCCTTTCTCGCCTAACGGCAAAGAATGCCCCTCTATCCCAACAACGAAAGTTGCGTGAACCATGGGCAGGCTTTGGCCGTGAGCCTCTGCCGAATGGTTGACAATTCAACGGGGACAACTATACTCTGAACGGCTTAGAAGTTAACTTTTTTCGAGAAAGAATACGAGATTCTGAAAGGAATGATTGGCACGCGCTCTTTAAATGAGCAATCAAGATCAGGTAAAATGGGTTGCAAAAAGACTGA
>Ga0315905_10001719_pt1 | contig 23341 bp, 19 predicted proteins | sample LakEriMetagenome_5_FD_203522 | JGI IMG/M metagenome (GOLD analysis project Ga0315905, IMG submission 203522) | Freshwater fungal communities from buoy surface, Lake Erie, Ohio, United States - Buoy 4 MA121 | ecosystem: Environmental > Aquatic > Freshwater > Lake | place: USA: Lake Erie, Ohio...
GAATCGCGCGCGACGCGGTAGTCCGAGGGGTTCACGAAGCGGATGAATTCGGGGCTTTCTTTGGCAAGCAAGGCATAGGAGCGCTTGGGGTTCGCCGAGCTGGGCCAGGCCCAGGCCACCGGGTATTTCGGCAGAACGTGCGCGTCCTTCATCGCTGCGACATAGTCCATCGAACCGCGCACCCAGCGGCGGTCCGCCACGATCTTCGTGTTGCCGCCATGGCAATCGGCGCAGGAGAGCACGACTGCGGGGCTCGCGTGCATCGTGCGATGGTCGCTCTTCGTATGGCAGCTCACGCAGCCCGCGTTCTGCTTGTCGACATAGGCCCACTGCTCGGCCGCCGTCTCGCCCGGCTGGCCGCGTGGTGCGGCCGGCGCGCGGGTGTAGGTGATCTTCTGCGCCGCTTCCTCGCCCGAGGCCCAGAGCGCACTCGGCACCCCGAGCGCGCCGATCAGCAGCGCCAGCCAGATCAGCAGGGTCTTGCGGGGAGCGGTGTACATGGCGAGGCCCATCAGAACGAAAGTGTCGCGTTGGCGAGGACAGAGTAGAACTGCCGCCCGTGATTGCGTTTGTCGAAAAGATCCCTGAAGCCCGATCCGGCCTCCAGCACCGCGCCGGACAGGCGCAAGACAACGTTCTGTGCCGCCTTGGGCCGCCAGGTCGTCGCGAGCGAGAGGTCCCAGCCGATCGCATTGGGGATCGAACCCTCGTTGCGCAGCACCTGCAGCACCCGGGTGTTGGCGAACCACAAGTGGTTGGCATTGGCGGTCAGCCGGAAATTGGGAGTGAGATCGAAATCGCCGCCCAGCCCTGCCAGCGCGGTGCCGGGATTGATGAAGTTCGACTGGCCCTGCTCCTTCGAGGAGCGCAGCGAGTTGAGGATGCCATTGCGGCCGTTGACCGAGATGACGCGCCCGCCGCCCGCGAAGGGGATCGTCTGGCGGACCCAGTAGGAGGTGTCCGCACCGGCGAACTGCGGGTTCTCGAAGATCGCGTCGAAACCCTTCTCGATGTTGTCGTAAGGGTCGCTGTCGCCGCTGGCATAGAGAGCGGAGGCGCGGAAACGCGCCCAGTTGCGATCATAGCTGAGCTCTGCCGCGCCGAAGAAGGCCCGGATCTTGGCGGGCTCGCTCGTCAGATAGTTGTTCCGGTCCTTGCCGAAAGCGCCGTAGATCTGTGCGGTGAGGTTGAGCCGCCCGATGTGCCCGTCGACCCCGTAGCCGAGATAGAGCACCTCGTACTTGCGAGGGCGCAGATCGCCGATCAGCGCCGGGCGGACCGGGAAGCCATTGGCATCGGCAATGATGCGCGTGTCGCGGTTGATATTGTAGGTTGCCGAGATCTGGCTGGTAAGGCCGACCACCGGAAAATCCTGGCGATAGAGATTGCCCGTGATGATCCAGTCCCGCCGCAGCGGCGCGGCGATGTTGTTGAGGCCCGAATTGGTTTCCTTCTCGATCCGCCAGAACGCGGCGAGGTTGAATTGCATGCGATTGTTGTCGCGATTGCCGAACAGGCGAATGCCAAGCTGGTTGTCGTTGAACAGGAAGCCGCGGAAGTCCGACTGGAAGGGCTGGATGCCGACGCGCAAGCTGACGAAGTCGAACCGCGAGGTATCGTAGCGGCCGATATGGTAGTCGATGAAGGCTTCCTGCAGGCCGATGAAGCCATCGGTACGCTTGGTGCCCTTGGAAGGCTCGACATAGAGCACGCGCCGCTCGGGCACCTCGACATGGTTGATGTTGCCCGCAATCGCCACGCGGTACTCGACTACCGGCGGCTTGAACGCGGTCTCGCCCTTCAGCAGCGAGAAACCGGCGATGAAGGTCTGCGACAGGACGAGGCTGTGGCTGCGACCGAAGGTGTCGCTGGAATCGGGATCGGTCGTGGTCTGGTTGCCGACGGGAATCGGAAAACTGCGCGGCTCGACCACCGTGTCCGACACGGCATTGGCGATGAAATACCAGTCGTCACCCTTGAGGAAACCGGGCTTGGCGCGTTCCGAGATCGGCCGGTCGCCCTTCAACGTGTTGTGGTGGAAGGGATCGAGCTGCGAATGACACATGTAGGCGAGGCGCGGGAACAGCGTGTAGAGCGCGCTGTTCACCTTGCCGGTGGCCGTATCCTTCTTGGGGCAAAGTGATGAGGTGATGCGCCAGCGATCAGGTACGCCGGTATCGACGACGAGATCGGACGGGGAGCCCTCCCCGTCCCACTTGTCGTAGAAAGCTTCGGGCGGGGGCGCGTTGACAGCGCCGGGATTGTCCTGCTCGACCCTGTCGGGCAGGTCTTTGGTGTAGCCCGGGCGGCGGCGGCCATCGATCAGCGCGCCGTCTGCTGTGGTCGGCTCCCCTGTTGGCGCGGGTGCAGCCGCCTCCTCCGGCAATGGCTGTGGCGCAGCCTCAACCGCCGAAGCCGCGAGGCTCAGCATCGGGGCAAGAAGGGCGGCGGAAAACGTCACAGCCCCTCGCAGACGTTCTGGGCCGAGGTATCGAGGAACGGCGCGAACGGGCAGTTCACATAGCGCAGACGAACGCCCTGCCCCACTTTTACCACGATCCGGTCTGCGCGCATGGTCTTCGGCGCATTGCCGATGCTGCCCGCCTTCTTGCCACCGTTGCTGGCGCCGAGGAACGCGATCATGTCGTCCTGATCGATGCCATCACCCGAAACGCCGATCGCGCCGACCAGCCGATTGCCGCGGTAAATCGGCACCGAGCCAGGGAATATCTGGATGCCGTTGGCGAGGCGCTGCTGGCCATTGGGTGCTTTGGGCCCATTTGTGCAGGTCGCAAGCGCAGGATTCAAGGTCTTGGCGACCAGCGCGATCTGGAGACCGGTCGCGAAGGGGCTGAACTGCGCAAAGGGGCGCGAGAGCGGGCCGTTCGGCCGCCCAACCTCGCCATCGGGGAAATAGGGCCGCGCCAGATTGCCCACAGCGCGGTTGCTGAAGGCGGTCTTGCCGGTGAACGCGGCGCTGTCGCCCAGAAAGGCGCGGGTGGCGGCAACGGTGGGTGCCACATCCGCATCGGGATTGGCGAGCAGCAGCGCACCGGCCTTGGGATTGGAGAAGAACGCAGCGGTGCGCGCCTTCTGCAGCGCGACATCTGTACCGAAGATCGGCGCATCGGGGCTGCGAACGAGACCCAGAACCGTACCCCAGCTATCGACCACCGAAATCGTGACCTGTGCCGGCACATCAAGCGGGCGACGGATCTGTGCGCGCGCGCGGCTCATAACCTTGAAGGCTTCCTCGAGCACCGCGCGCACTTCGGCTGGCGAAAGCGCGGTACCGACTTCTGCGGCATCGGCGCCCCCGCGGATCGGGTAGCGGTTCGCGCCCTTGCCGTTGCTGAGGACGAAAGCTTCGGGATTGCTGAACTCGCTTGCCTTGGCAAACCGGATGCCGCTGCGCTCGGTGCCATAGGCCACGCCCGGCAGGATCGCGGCGCCGGCATAGAAGCCCGGGACGTCGATCAAGGCCCCGGTTCCGGCGCCGAGTGCAGCGAAGTTTGATCGGAGTGGGTGGAGCTGGCTGGCAGTCGCATCGGAGAAGCGCAGCGTTGACCCATCGACCGGAATCCGGTCGGCACGGATAGTGTTGGGCGGTGCAAAGCCCTGCAGGCCCGCAAACGCGATAAGCTCGTCAAGGTCGGTGTCGAAATCGAGGACGTTCTTGTCGAAGCCATAGAACCCGTCGGCCATGACCCCGACACCGCCGACCACGACGCCGTTCTTGTAGAGCGGAAAACCGCCAGGGTCTGCCGCCAGACCAAGCGGCGAGGGCTTGGGGCCGATCAGCGCGTCTACCGGCACCGTGGAGCCGGAAAAGCGCGTGTTGAGGTCCGAACAGGGCAACTGGCTGAACTGCACACCGAACAGTGGCCCGGCTTCGAGCCCCGGCGTGCTCGGCGCCGGCGGGAAATGCTCCTGCACGATCATCGAGGCTGTGCGCGTCGAAAAGGCATTGCCGCTTGAAGAAAGGTAGGCCCCGGTGATGGCCTTGGCGATGGCGGTCTGTGCGGCCGCTCCCGGGAGAGAGGCGCCAATCTGCGAGGGCGTCTTGGGCGGGAACTTCACATCCTTGTTCGCGCCGGTCATGCGATAGACAGCAAGCACGTTGCCCACCCGGTCTACCACCGCAATCGTCGCCTTGGCGCCGCGCGCCTTGGCCTCACCCGCAGCCTGGGCGATGACCTTCTGCACATCCGCCACCGTCAGTGCCTGACGGGAAGGAGCCTTGTAAACGGCGGCTGCGGCGCTCCCGGCCGCAATCGGAGCGAGGCTCGCGGGCATCGTGCCGATCAGCGCCAGCCAAGCCGCGATGTGGCCCGCGAGATTGCGCCGCAGCATCAACGCAGGCTCCGGATCGAGCGCACGGCCCCGCCCAGTGCGCGGCGGAAGGCGATCGGCTGGAAAGCGTTGGGATCGCGCACCGCGGCGTAGGCCTGGTTGATCTGGATGCGGAGATTGCCCGCGCCGGGGGCGCTCACCATGCCGGCATTGACCATGCCATTGAGCAGCGTGTCGAGCGCCATGACCGACTGGACCGAACCTTCATAGTCGGTGAAGCGCTCGGAAATCGCGTCGCTGGCGATCGCATCGATCACGGCGAAGGCCTGTTCGCGGCCGAAGGCGGTCACGGCAAAGCGCGCGGACAGCGCCTCGGCTGCCTGCCGCAGCGCCTGCGCCGCCGCGACCGTCTCGCTGCGGCCCACACCCATCGCGCGGTGGAAGGCCTTTGAGCGCGCATCGAACGTGGCCGCCTCGCCCGGCGTGACAACCCGGGCGGCGGCAAGCAACAGGATGATGTTCTCGTCGTTGTAGGGAGGCATTCCCACACGGATCGGACGGCCCGGATTGGGCACGGCGCTGACGTTCGCCTCGTCGCTGTCATAGATTCGCCGGTGGCAAGAATGGCAATCATGGAAGGTGAACTCGGGGAACACGCCGTCGTTCGCCTTGGCCGGCTGCATGTAGAGCGACAGCCCGCGCGAGACCGCTTCGGCCTGCCCGATTGCCCACATCTGCATCGAATTGGTCCGGTGCCCCTTGCGCGTCACGTAGTCGGCGTCTTCATCGTGGTGCTGCTGCAAGGTGCTGAACAGGTCCATCTCGAAGGCAATGCGCGGATGGCCCGCCGCCATGATGCGGTGTGCGATGAACTGGCCCTGCCCGTCACCCGACAGGTGGCAATCGAGGCAGACCCCGGCACGGACACGCGGGACCGTGAGATCGGTCATCCCTTGCGCCACATTGCGGGCATGGCTGGTGCCAACAGTGTAATGCGTGGCGAGCCAGCCGCCGCCGGGACTGGCGCCGGAATTGCCGTGGCAGGCCTCGCAATCGACGCCGTCCGCCAGCCTGGCCGCACCCTGCGAGGCGTGGCATCCGGCGCATTCGCGCACGACCCCGGCGCTGTCGAGACCGAGGCGGCGGGCGATGGATTGCCCGCGCGGCTCGCCGACCACGCGCCATGCGCGGCTGTGCGCCCCGGTGGGGGAGCTTTCCTCCTGCCAGCGCAGGAGCTCGTCCTGACGAACCGGAGTGCCGCTGGCGACGCTGCGGCCATGGCAGGTCGAGCCGGCGCAGCTGGCAACGCCCATGTGCGCGCGCTGCGTGCCGCTTTCAGCAGCAGCTTCGGCCTTGAGTGGTGCAGGATTGAGCGCAAGCGCGGCGCCCAGCGCAGACAGAGCCAGCGCCAGACACGCAAGGCCTGCCACGAACGGGGCTCCCGGCCCACGGCGAAGGACAGCCCCGGACGGCCGTGCCAGTTTCGAAATGCCCCGCATTGCCCCTCGTTCCCAACGCCCGGCGCTCAGTGCGGAGGAACCATTGCGGCCCTCACCGCGCGCAGGACGAGACCTGATCGGGCGACCCTTAAATCATTGGTTACGCCAGATAGCGCGTGCCATTCAAGCGCCGAATCGTATTGGCTTTCACCAATTGCGTTATGGCCGCCACGCATGTCCCTCGGCGGGACGACGCGCGGCGGGACAACGAACAACCGGCAGCGATGCCTCAGGCCCTGCGAATGACGAGATTGCGGATCTCGCTCATGTCTTCCATCGCAAACCGCACGCCTTCGCGGCCGAGGCCGGAATCCTTGACCCCGCCGTAAGGCATGTTGTCGACCCGGTAGCTCGAGACGTCATTGACCACGACGCCGCCGACCTCGAGATGGTCCCAGGCCTCAAGCACCTTGTGAATATCGCGCGTGAAAATACCGGCTTGCAGGCCGAATTTGCTGTCATTGACTTCTTCCAGCGCTGCCTGCCAGTCGCTGAAACGCGAGAGGATCACGACCGGGCCGAACGCTTCTTCGGTATAGATCGCCATGTCGCGGCTGCACCCCTCGAGCAGCGTCGCCTCGAGCATCGCGCCGTCGCAGCCCCCACCCGCCAGCACAGTCGCGCCGCCTGCCACAGCTTCGTCGATCCAGCTCTTGAGGCGCTGCGCTTCCTTGGCCGAAATCATCGGACCGATGAAAGTATCGCGCGCCTTGGGATCGCCGGAGATCAGGGTTTTCACTCTGTCTGCCAGCATGTTCCGGAAGGTTTCGTAGATGCTTTCGTGAATGATCACGCGCTGCACGTGGATGCACGACTGCCCCGACTGGTAATATCCGCCGAACACGATGCGCGCGAGTGCATGATCAAGATCGGCATCGGCATCGACGATCACCGCCGCATTGCCGCCGAGTTCGAGCACGACCTTCTTCTTGCCCGCCTTGGCCTTGAGGTCCCAGCCCACCCCCGGCGAGCCGGTGAAGGAAAGGAGCTTCAGCCGCTCGTCGGTGGTAAAAAGATCGGCTCCGGCACGGCTCGCGGGCAAGATCGAGAACGCGCCTTCGGGCAGGACATCGCATTCCGCCAGCACCTCGCCCATGATGATCGCACCGAGCGGTGTGAGGCTGGCGGGCTTCATCACGAAGGGGCAGCCGACCGCAATGGCCGGAGCGATCTTGTGCGCGGCAAGGTTGAGCGGGAAATTGAATGGCGAGATGAAGCTGCACGGCCCGATGGGAAGCCGCTTCCACATCCCCATGTAACCCTTTGCGCGGGCTGAGATATCAAGCGGCTGCACCTCGCCGTAGTTCCGCGTCGCCTCCTCGCTCGCGATGCGGAACGTATCAATCAGGCGGGTGACCTCGCCTTCCGCATCCGCGATCGGTTTTCCTGCTTCGACGCAGAGCGCGTAGGCGAGCTCGTCGAAGCGCTCGATGAAGCGGCGCACGCAGTGGGCGAGGACATCGCGCTTTTCGTAGCTCGCGAGGCGCGCCATCGGCTCCGCCGCACGGACCGCGCCGGCGATCGCCTCGTCGATCACGTCCGGCGTCGCCAGCGCGGTGCGGAAAGCCACCTCGCCGGTGAACTTGTCGGTCACCGCCAGATCGGTGTTGGGCTGCACCGCCTTGTTGTTGAGATAGAGCGGGTAGACGTCTTTGAGTTGGGTCATGTCATGCTCCCCCCTCCCGCCTGCGGGAGGGGTCGGGGTGGGCTTGCCTCAAAGCGCCTTCGACAGCGCCTTGATATCCTTGTTGAGAATCTGGTCGTTCTCCGAATAATCGACCGGGCAATCGATCAGGTGGACCCCCGGCGTATCGCGGCAATGGGCGAGAAGTTCCTCGAGGTGCGCGGAACTTTCGACACGGTGGCCATGTGCGCCATAGCTTTCCGCGTACTTGACGAAATCAGGGTTGCCGTAGGTCAGCCCGAAATCGGCAAAGCCCATGTTGGCCTGCTTCCAGCGAATCATGCCGTAACTGCTGTCGTTGAGGATCAGCACGGTGAGATTGAGCCCGAGGCGCACCGCGGTTTCCATCTCCTGGCTGTTCATCATGAAGCCGCCATCGCCGCAGATCGCCATGACCTTGCGCTCGGGGTAGAGCATCGCGCTCATCATCGCCGAGGGCAGACCTGCCCCCATCGTGGCGAGCGCATTGTCCAGCAGGACGGTGTTGGGCCGGTATGCGGTGTAGCCGCGGGCGAACCAGATCTTGTAGACGCCGTTGTCGAGGCAGATGATCCCGTCGTCGGGCATTGCCGCGCGAATCTGGCTGACCAGGTGCGGCGGAAAAATCGGGAAGCGTGCATCGGCCGCGAGCGGCGCGGTGTGCGCGACCTCGGCGGCGCGATATTCCAGCATCTTGCCGCAGGTCCAACTGCCATTGGGCACGATGTCCTCTTTCATTTGCCAGATCGCGTTGGCGATATCGCCGATCACCTCGATATGCGGGAAATAGACCGGATCAACTTCGGCGGTCTTGGACGAGACGTGAATCACCGTCGGTCCGCCTTCGCGCATGAAGAATGGCGGTTTTTCAATTACATCGTGGCCAATGTTCACAATGCAGTCGGAGTCTTCGATGGCCCGGTGAACGAAGTCTCCGGCCGAGAGCGCCGCGCAGCCGAGGAACTTGGGATGCCGTTCATCGATCACCCCCTTGCCGAGCTGGGTGGTGAGGAAGGGAATGCCCGTCTTCTCGATGAACTGGAGCAGCATGCGCCCCGTCATCGTGCGATTCGCGCCCGCGCCGATCACCAGCACCGGCGACTTGGCGTTCTCCAGCGCATTGACTGCCTGACGTACCGACTTGGGATCGGCGCTCGGGCGGCGGACCATCGAGCGCTTGAGGGGGCGTGAATCGGTGTGTTCGTCGGCGATATCCTCGGGCAGCTCGATATGTGTGGCGCCCGGCTTCTCCTCCTCGGCGAGGCGATAGGCCTCGCGCACGCGGCTCGGGATATTGTCGGACGAGGCCATCTGGTGGGTAAACTTGGTGATCGGCCCCATCATCGAGACGACATCGAGGATCTGGAAGCGGCCCTGCTTGGATTTCTTGATCGGCTTCTGGCCGGTGATCATCAGCATCGGCATACCGCCCAGCGTGGCATAGGCGGCGGCGGTGACGAAGTTCGTCGCGCCCGGCCCAAGCGTCGCGATGCACACGCCGGTCCTGCCGGTGTGGCGGCCATAAGTCGCGGCCATGAAGCCGGCGCCCTGCTCGTGCCGGGTCAGCACCAGCTTGATCTTCTTGGATCGCGAGAGCGAGTCGAGGAAATCGAGGTTCTCTTCCCCGGGCACGCCAAAGATGTATTCGCAGCCTTCTTCCTCAAGGCATTCGATAAACAGGTCAGACGCTTTTTTTCCGGCACCATCGCTCATGTGATCGCTCCCCTCGGGAGCACGCAACTGCGGCTCCCTCTCCCAATACGGTCGCGACCATCCGGCGGTTACAGCATGCCGCCGTCCCCCTTGGCGCAAGGGGTAACAAACGCCTGCGCGCAAGTCACGCCCTGCGTGTCAGTATCCGCGCGCGAGATCGACCTGGTGCATCAGCGGCTTGCCGCTGCGGTAGCGCTCGAGATTGCCAAGGAAGCGCTCTACCGCGCGCTTGAACATCTTGCCCTGCGCCCTGCCGGACAAGTGCATCGTGATGTGGACATTGGGCATCGACCACAGCGGATGGTCGGCCGGGAGCGGTTCGGGAGTGGTGACATCAAGGAACGCGCCGCCGAGGCGCGATCCGGCAAGCGCATCCACCAGCGCAGCCTGATCGACCACGCTGCCGCGCGCGACGTTCACCAGGACCGCGGAGGACTTCATCGCAGCCAGTTCCGCCGCGCCGATCATGCCTTCGGTCTCCGCCGTGCCCGGCACCGCGAGGATCACCCAGTCAAACTCGCCGAGCCGCGCGCGCCACTCGCCGGGCAGCAGCGTGTCCTCGCCAGCCGAGCGGCGAACCTTGGTCACTGCGACGCCGAAGCCCTGCAGCGCGCGGTCTACGCGCTGGCCGATCTCGCCATAGCCGAGGATGAGCGCGCTGCTGCCGGCGAGTTCGAGCTTGCCCGGCGAATCCATCAGCCACTCGTGCCGGTCCTGCGCGTGCACGACCTCCCGGTAGCCCTTGGCGATGTTGAGCATGCCCATCACGACATATTCGGCGATGGTGATCGCATTGATGCCCGCGCCGTTGGTCACCACCACCCCGCGCTCGGCCATGAGTGCGAGCGGCAGACCATCGACGCCTGCGTAGATGCTGGTGAGCCACTTGAGCTTCGTAGCGCGGCGGACCGCCTCGGCCATCGGCGCGACGTCTTCCAGATCGAACCATCCGATCTCGGCCTCCGGCGCCATGTCCATGAGCTCTTCGGTATGGCGGAAGAAGCGCGGCTCGATCCAGTCCGGCAAGTGCTGCTGCACCAGCGGCGCGGCGAGCGCGTTCATCACGAGAATGGTCACAGATGTTCTCCAAATCTTGCCTGCATCGGCGGTGTGTGCAGGCATTCGGCAAAGTTGAACGGGCGCACTTGGAGCGGCCCGACACGCAAAGCGTCGCGGTGGCGCGGATTGAACAGCACCACATCGCCTTCAGGAAGCACTTTCGAAGCGACGGCAGCCAAGAGTGTGCGCCGCTCGGTGAGCCAGGTGGTCACCCATGACCGGATGCCATCCTCGCCAAGGCCTGTTGGAACCCGCTCCGGCGGCGCGTCAACTTCGGTCCAGCCCAGCACAAGATCTGTCGCGGCTTCAGACGGATCGGCAGGCTGATACCGCAGCGCAATCAGCACCGCGAGCGCGGCCTCGGACGCAAAGGCAACGACCGGCAGCCCCGGCGGCGAATAGCGCCCGCCATGCAGGATCGCGCCCGCGCCATCGAGCGCCGCATGCGTCAACCGGGTGACGCGCCAGAGCTTCATGGATCAGGCTCGCCTTTGCTCGATTTCGTTGCGCGCGGCATCAGCAAGAAAGGCGCTCCGCGTCAGATGGCGCTCTGCTGCCGCACGGTCGATGGCATCGAGCATACCGCGATCCATCGAGATGTTGGCACGCACCTGCCGTCCCGTGCGGCGAATGTGCGGCACCGCGATCAGGAATGCGCCAGCCGCCAGATCGTCTGCCGCAGCGACACGAATGGCATCAAGGCCGCGCGGCGGGGAGATGCATTCGGCATCCTCAAACCATAGCTCCAGCGCCTCGCACGCATTGGGCACCAGCGCCTCCTCGTCATCGGCCGCAGAGAAGCAACCCGGCAGATCAGGGAAGTGCACCCCGAAGGCGCTATCGGCGTCCTTGTGGACCACGGCGTAGTAGTAGTTCATTCCCAGCCTGCCATTCTCGCAATGCTCCGCGCCGTGCCGGTGGGCAGATCCTTCTTCGGATGCGGAACGATCACCACCAACGCTCCTTTGCGAAACTTGTGATGCGATCCCTTCACGCTCACTTGCACGAAGCCGTCTGCGATCAGCCTCTGGACGATCTTGCGGCTATCGCGCTCCATACGCAATTATATACACACGTTTGAGCCGAATGACAAGATCATCCGAGCTTCCACTCCCACCCGAGCGGATCGCCGTCCATCACCTCGACGCCCTTGGCCGCCAGTTCATCGCGCAGGGCATCGGAGCGGGCGAAGTCCTTGGTGGCACGGGCTTCCTTGCGGGCAGCGAGAGTGGCTTCGATTTCAGCTTCGGTGAGGCCCGCGGCTTTGGGGCGTATGCGCAGGTCGGCGCGGGTGAGGTTCATGAGATCAAGGCCGAGGACTGCGTCATACTCTCCCACAACCGCACGCTTGATCTCGTTGGGTTGAAGTCCTGCAAGGACATCTTCGAGCGCCGTGATCGCCTCCGGGGTATTCAAGTCCGCCGAGACCGCTGTGTCGAACCACTTTCTGTTAGCAGCGAGTTCACTCGGCTCTTGCCGCTGCTTCTTGGTTGACGGCTGATCGAGCTTGGCGACAGCCATCACCAACCGCTTGAGCCGCGTCAGAGCCGCCCCCAGCCCTTCCCAACTGAATTCCAGCTCGCTGCGGTAATGTGCCTGCAGGCAGAGCAGCCGATACGCCAGCGGGTGGTAGCCCTTGTCGATCAGCAGTTGCAGCCGCAGGAACTCGCCGCTCGACTTCGACATCTTACCCGAGCGCTCGACCAGAAAATTGTTGTGCATCCAGACCTTCGCGCCCGAATTGGCCGCGTCGTCGAGGCCATTCGTGCAGCAATGCGCCTGGTTCTGCGCGATCTCGTTGGGGTGGTGGATTTCGCGGTGGTCGATCCCGCCGGTGTGAATATCGAACGGGAAACCGAGCACCGCGCCCGACATGACCGAGCATTCGAGATGCCATCCCGGCGCGCCCTTGCCCCAGGGGCTGTCCCATTCCATCTGCCGCATCTCGCCCGGCGGGGTCTTGCGCCAGATCGCGAAATCGGCCGCGTTGCGTTTGCCTTCCACCGCCTCGATCCGGCCCTCACCTTCCTCGGTCTGTGCGCGGGCAAGGCGGCCATAGTCGGCCACGGTCGAAACATCGAAATAGAGCCCGCTTTCCAGTTCGTAGCAGTGCTTCGCCGCGATGCCTTTCGCAAATTCGATCATCTGCGGCACGTAGTCGGTCGCCACCGTCCACTGCGCCGGCTGGCGGATATTGAGCGCGCGCACGTCGGCCCAGTAGGCCTGCTTGTAGTGTTCGGCCACGTCCCAGATCGACTGCTTCTGCGCCGCTGCCATGCGCTCCATCTTGTCCTCGCCATCATCGGCATCGTCGGTCAGGTGGCCGACATCGGTGATGTTGATGACGTGGGAGAGCTTGTAGCCCTTGAAGCTCAGCGTGCGCCCCAGCACATCGGCAAAGACATAGGCGCGCATGTTGCCGATGTGGGGGTAGTTGTAGACCGTCGGCCCACAGGTATAGACGCGCGCCTCGCCTTCATGGACCGGCTGGAAGGGCTCGGTGCGGCGGGTCAGGCTGTTGAACAGGGTCAGCGGGGCAGAAGGTTCCATGCCCCGCGCTCTGCCAGCCCGCGCGCCTGCCGGTCAAGCGCGACCGGTCATTCTGCCGGGAGCGCAGGCGCGCTCGCCAGAACTTCGATCTGCGCGGTGCAGCCCTTTTCCGCCAGCAGCGCCGCGACCGCGACCGGATCTTCCGGCACATCCGCGAGAAGTCTGGTGGTGATCTTCACCGTCTGCCCCACAGGACTGGTGAAGCGGTAGGTCTGCCCGTCGACCACCGGCATGGCCGCCACCGGCCAGAGCTTGATCGCGCTGCCGGCGCGGAAGGTCACCTCGGCCGGGGTGTTGTCGGCACCGTAGAGCGTACCGTTTCCGGTCTCGGCCCGGTTGGGGCGCCAGAGCACAACCTGCGCGAGATCTGCCACGCAGACGGTGCCGCCGCGGCTCACATCAACGTACCACACGTTGTCGGGCCGGACCGCCTCGGTCGGCACTTCGGCATCGCCGCGCACGGCCCCGGTGCGGGTGCGCGCGCCGCCGCGTGCGACCAGCGCGGCCAGTGCAGTGTTGGTGCCACCCGCCGCATCGCGGTTCACCGCGCTGTCGATACGGAAGCTGCCGGGGCCCGCCAGCACGCGGGAGCCGGCCTGGTCGATCACGGTGACCTGATCGCCAGCCTTGAGGCTGACCGCCGCGCCGGCAGGCAGCTTGCGGCCCATCGGATAGGCCGCCGCCGAAGGTCCGGTCGAGCGGATCACCACCGCTTGCGCCCCGGCCGTCACGCTCCAGCCGAAGCTGGCGCCGATCAGCGCGGCGGCAGCAAGGGTGCATCTAGCCAAGGACATAACTCTCTCCATCATCCAGTTGCCCAAGGCGGCGCGCCAGATTGGCCAGCGCAGGATCCTTGTGGCCCTCCCCCGTGATTCGCGCTGTGAGCGACTGCACACCGGCGCGATCTCCTGCAGCATGCGCGGCGACAAGCGCCTCGGCAAGCGTTCGCGCTTCGGGCGCGGCAGATGGCACCGGCTCGTAGACCTCGACCGGGGTTGCCCGCCCGCGCAGGCCCACCGTCCCCATCGGGCGAAAGCCGTAAGGATTGTCAGGTCCCAGGCCGCAGCGCTCCAGCGCCTCGCGGCTGATGAGGATGGTCGTATCGAGCGGCTTGTTGGCGCTTTCGAGCCGTGCCGCCGTGTTCATCGCGTCGCCGAGCGCCGTATACTGGATGCGCCCCTCGCCACCGAAATTGCCGACGATCGCCTCACCGAAATGAACCCCGACGCGGGTGCGGCCAATGGGTGGAACCCCGGCGGGGGCAGCGCGGCGGAATTCTTCGCCCGCCTGATACATCGCAACGGCCGCTTTGACGGCGCGCGCGCCGTCGTCTGGATAGGCAATCGGCGCACCCCAGAACGCGACGACCGCATCGCCGACGAACTTGTCAAGCGTGCCCCCGTGTTCGAGGACGACGGCGGAGAGCTTGTCGAGATAGTCGTTGAGCAGCCGCGCGATCATTTCCGGCTCGACCGCGTGAGTCAGCTTGGTGAAGCCCTCGAGATCGCTGAACAGGCAGAAAATTTCGCGCTTCTCACCATGCAGCCGCAGCCGTTCCGGATTGCGCAGGATCTCGCTCGCCACCGAGCGCGGGAGGTATTTGCCGAGCGCGCCTTGAGCGAACTCGCGCTGCGCCGCGTTGATCGCACGCAGCGCAGCGCTGACGGCAACATAGGCGATCAGCCAGCCGGCAGGCCAGCCGACAGCCGGAAAACCCAGCGTATCGTACCCGGCACGCGCGACAAGGAACGGGAACGCGGCAAAGGCGAGGATCTGCGCCGCGACACCGAGGGCCAGCTGCCACGGCCGCGCCTTGGCTGCGGCGGTGGCCATGCCGAGCAGGATCGCGAAAGCGGCCCCCAGCATCTGAGCCCAGACGGGCACGCTGCGCGGCAAGGCCTTGTCGAGCAGCTGCGCCAGCATCGAGGCATGAATTTCGACCCCGATCATCCGCGAGTGCCCGCCGCGCGGATCGGGGGAAAGGCCGGTGCGGGTGAAGGGCGTGTCGAACTGGTCGAAATCGGCAAAGTCGCCGCCGATCAGCACATAGCGCCCGCGGATCGTATCGGCCACGAGCGGCGCAGTGGCGGGATCGGCGAGAAGGTCGATCGGAATCTTCTCGAAGACCGGGCGGTCCTGGGCGGTGGGGAGACGGTAGCGGATCGGACCGGTGAAACCGGAGAACTGTGGTGCGGCATCCAGCGTCCCTGCCGTCATGGCTTCGGACAGCAGCGGCGGCAGGCCCGCATAGTGGCGCGGCCAGCGACGGGCGGCGCCATCGTTGTCGGTCACGAGGAGAATGCTCGCAGGCCTCGTCGTTTCGGTGCGAACTGCCGCGATATAGCGCCTGAGGTCCGCCTCCTGCTCCCAGGTGATCGCCTCGGGATTGGTGCGATTGCTGGCAAAAGCGAGGTAGACCGGCGTCGTCATGCCGCGCAGCGCGGCCTGCAGCAGCGGGTCATCGTCCTGCGCGCTGTCGAGCAGGATATCGATGCCGATGCCCTTGGCGCCCTCCCCGGTTTCCTTCAGACCTTCGATCTGCGCCAGCGCTTCGGCCAGCACAGTGCGATCGACGGGGGAAATCTGCCCGGTCTTGCGGTTGGTATCATCGGTGTAAACGACGAGAACGATGCGCTTGTCGGTATCGGTGCGCGGCGCGAAACCCGCAGCGCGAACATCGTAAAGAGCGTTCTCGGCATTGCTGAGCAGGGGCAGATCCCAGCTGCCCAGCGCCGTAAACAGCGCCATCGCCAGCAGAAATCCCGCGACGGCAAGCCGCTGCCAGCCAAGCTGCCGAAGCCCCTGCCGCAGCGCCTGCATTGACGTGCCTTTGGAATCAGGCATCACTCACCCCCTGCATTGTGCAGATGATTAGCGGCCTTGTGCGCTGCTGCCTATGCCGCAGCGCACTTTCCTTGAATTGCCTGCGCGGATGACAGACCGCCCCCTGCCCCGGCCCGGCCACCCTCCAGAGTACCTTGAAGGGGTGGCCGAGCGGGGAGCGGGCTGGTGCCGCCCTGTCTCGGCCAGGCCGAAACAGAAGCAACCAATCAGAAGCCGAGGAACTTGACGTTGCCGTCGACAGGCTCGCGCTCACGCTCGAAGTTGTTCACCGGGTTCTCTTCCTCGCGGTAGCCGATGGCGATGCCGCAGAAGAAGATATGCGTTTCATCAGAAACGCCGAGGAACTCCTTGATGAGCTTGGCGTATACGGAGAGGAACTCCTGCGGGCAGCTGTCGAGCCCCTCGCCGCGCAGCAGCAGCATGATCGTCTGCAGCCACATGCCGACGTCCGACCACTGCGGCGGGCCCATGCGGCGATCGAAATAGCACAGGAGGACCGCAGGCGCGCCGAACGAGACGAGGTTGCTGCCCATAAACTTGTTGCGGGCTTCCTCATCCTCGCGGCCGATGCCCATCGCGCTGTACATCGCCTTGCCCACGCCGTGGAGCCGCGCCTTGCATTCGGGGATCACTTCCGGATCGTCCCAGCTGTATTCGCGCGGATCCTGCGGCGGCGTCACCGCCATTTTCGCCTGCAGCGCCTTGAGCGGCTCGCCGGTGACCACGGTCGCTTCCCACGGCTGGAAGTTGCAACCCGAAGGCGACCAGCGCGCGGCGTCGAGCACGCGGCGCAGCACATCGAGCGGCACCGGCGTGTCCTTGAACGCGCGGACCGAACGGCGCGAGAGTACGGCTTCAGCAACATCCATTGGCATCAAATCCCCCATTACTTTAGATTAGTATTTCAATTTTTTCAGTCGTCGTCCTCGAAGAGGCCCGCAAGCTGCTCGACCATCGTGCCGCCCAGTTGCTCGACATCCATGATGGTGACGGCGCGGCGATAATAGCGCGTCACGTCGTGGCCGATACCGATGGCGACGAGCTGGACCGGCGACTGCTTCTCGATCCAGTCGATCACGCGGCGCAGGTGCTGTTCGAGATAGCCTGCAGAATTGACCGAGAGCGTCGAATCGTCGACTGGCGCGCCGTCCGAAATGACCATGAGGATGCGGCGATCCTCCTGCCGCGCAAGCAGGCGCGTGTGCGCCCATAGCAGCGCCTCGCCGTCGATGTTTTCCTTGAGGAGGCCTTCGCGCATCATCAGGCCGAGGTTCTTGCGCGCGCGGCGCCAGGGCTCGTCGGCCTTCTTGTAGACAATATGGCGCAAGTCGTTGAGACGGCCGGGATGCGCGGGCTTGCCGCCCGAAAGCCAGGCCTCACGCGATTGGCCGCCCTTCCACGCGCGGGTGGTGAAGCCCAACACCTCGGTCTTGACCCCGCAGCGCTCGAGCGTTCGCGCCATGATATCCGCGCTGATCGCCGCGATCGAGATGGGACGGCCCCGCATCGAGCCTGAATTGTCGATCAGCAGGGTGACGACGGTATCCTTGAACTCGACATCGCGCTCGATCTTGTAGGAGAGCGAATGGCCGGGCGAGATCACGACACGGGCCAGCCGCGCGGCATCGAGCAGGCCTTCCTCCTGATCGAAATCCCACGAGCGGTTCTGCTGCGCCATGAGGCGACGCTGCAGGCGGTTGGCAAGGCGGGTGACAATGCCCTGCAGGCCCTTCAGCTGCGCGTCGAGATAGGCGCGCAGGCGGGTGAGTTCTTCCTCGTCGCACAACTCTGTGGCGGAGACCACTTCGTCGAACTGGGTGGTGTAGGCCTTGTATTCCCAGCTTTCCGGCAGGTCGGTCCAAGGACGGTTGGGGCGCGTCGGAAGCATGCCCTCGTCGCCCTCGTCGGCCATGTCGGCATCGGCGGTATCCTCCGAAGTCTCGGTCTGCTCCTGTTCCTCGCCCTGCTCGTCGCCTTCGGTTGTCTCGCCGGCCACTTCGCTGGGCTGCTGTTCGGCGCCGTCGTCGGAGGCATCGGGCTGGTCCTCGGCCTGATCGTCGGCCTGCTCGCCTTCGTCCTCGTCGCCGCCGTCGTCCGCGTCGTCCGGCGACTTGGTGAGATCGAGATGGCCGAGCATTTCGAGAGCAAGGTTCTGAAACGCCTTCTGATCGTCCATCAGGTCGGCGAGCCCTTCAATGTCGGCGCCGGCGCGGGCTTCGATCCAGCTGCGGACCATGGCCGTGCCGATCTCGGCGGCAGCAGGCACCGGCTGGCCGGTCAGCTTCTCGCGCAGCAGCATGGCGAGCGCGGTAGGCAGCGGCACGTCCTCGGGGCGGACCGCGCGGGCGATCGGATCGGAGGCGATGCGCATGGTTGTCGCGGCATCGAGGTTGCCGCGGATGCCGGCATAGCCGTCCGAACCCAGCGCCTCGTAGCGGACCTGCTCGACCGCATCGTAGCAGGCACGGGCCAGCGGCTCGACAGGGGCGCCGCGACTGTGCAGCGCCTCGCTGTGCAGCTTGAGCTTCAGCGCCATGCCATCGGCAAAACCGCGCGCTTCGGCGACTTGCGCGGCGGGCAGCGCGCGGCCTGGCATCGGCAGACGCAGGTTCGTACCCGTCTGGCTCGGCGCATCGGCGGTCCAGGCGACTTCGAGCTCGGGCACGTCGGCAACCGCGCGCGCGGTGCCGGCAAGGACGGAGCGGAACTGGTCGAGAGGGCTTTCGTCAGGCAAAGTCAGTCCAAATCCAAGGGTAAGCAGATCATTTTCTCAGACGCCCTTTATGGCGTTCGCGATCAATGCCGCAACGACGATCTCTAGCACGATGAACAGCGCGGGGTAGCGGCCAAGGGTGCGATCAATCAGCGCGGACACGATCCGCCCCGCCGCCATACCCGCCGAAGCCACCGCCAGCGCGAGCAGGATGCCAGCCGAGACACCGGGTCGCGCAAGACTGAACAGCAGCAGGCCCGCGACTGCAAGCGGGAAACCGCCGTATACCGCGCGGATCTCATTGCGGCTGTCGGCCTGACTGGCCTCGATCCCGAAACCGGCCAGAAGGGTGTGCGGTCGCAGGAGCGCTGCCATGCCGATCAAGCCATAAAACAAGGCTGCCGCAAGCACGCCGACCATGACCTATGCAGCTCCTTGAAATGCTTGCCAACTGGCGAAGGCCAGCACCGGCAGGCCCATCAAGTCCGCAATCGCAATGCTGCGCAGCGCCGCGGGCGCACCTGCGCGCCACCAGATCACCACGAACGAGCCCATGCTGATCCCCACAGCAACGGCAGCCAGCCGCCGCACCCCGGGATCAAGCATGGCCCAGACGCACACGACCACGATCACAAGAAACAGCGCCGCACGGTGATGCATCAAGGCAAAACCGTTAGACCCGTGCTCAACGCCATACATCCGCGAAATCAGTGCAGGCTGGAACAGCGCGAGCGCGGGCGTGGCATGGATGAGGCCAAGCAGCGCCCAGCACAACCCGGCGATCATGGCGCAAGGGCCGTGCCCGCGTCTGCCGGGCCGATGCTGATCATGCCGTTCTTTCGCACCTGTCGTCTAACCGTCTCAGCCGATCGATTGCCCGGTCTTGGCCCAATCCGCAAGGAAGCCCTCGATGCCCTTTTCGGTCAGGACATGCTTGAACAGGCCCTTGATCACCGCAGGCGGCGCGGTGATCACGTCCGCGCCGATCTTCGCGCTTTCGAGCACGTGGACACCGTGGCGGATCGAGGCGACGAGGATCTCGGTCGCAAACGCGTAGTTGTCGTAGATCAGGCGAATGTCGCGGATGAGGTCCATGCCGTCGAAACCGTTGTCATCGTGTCGGCCGACGAAGGGCGATACGAAAGTGGCGCCGGCCTTGGCGGCAAGCAGCGCCTGGTTGGCCGAGAAGCACAGCGTCACGTTGACCATGGAACCGTCACCGGTGAGCGCCTTGCAGGTCTTGATCCCGTCGATAGTGAGCGGGACCTTGATGCACACGTTGTCGGCGATTTTCCGAAGAATTTCAGCCTCGCGCATCATGCCTTCGTGATCGAGGGCGACGACTTCAGCCGAAACGGGGCCACTGGTAAGCCCGCAGATCTCGCGCGTTACCTCGATGAAATCACGTCCCGCCTTGGCGATGAGCGAGGGATTGGTGGTCACGCCGTCGAGCAGGCCAGTGGAGGCAAGGTCGGCGATCTCGGCAGTATCGGCGGTGTCGACGAAAAACTTCATGGAGGCTGGTCCCGTGTGCGATTCTGCGAACCCTATAGCGCGCGGCGGGCGGCTGTGTAGCCTGTCATTCTTCCCCAAGCCGATGGTGGTGAGGCTTTGCCCCCAAGGGCGTGAGTGCCTAGATAGGGTGAATGACCCGCGCGCGCTGCATCGTCTTCAACGCCGCCCTCGGCGCGCTCGACTACCGGGTGCCCGAGGGGATGGATGCGCCGCCAGGCAGCGTCGTGGTGCTGCCGCTGGGCCCGCGCCAGATCCTTGGCGTGGTGTGGGACGAAGGCGATCTGCCGGGGGACGACTACCCGGAGCACAAGCTGCGGGCCGTGCTGGAAGTGCTGCCGGTGCCCCCGCTCCCTGCCCCGCTGCGCCGGCTGATCGGCTGGTGTGCGGACTATTACCTCGCACCGCTCTCCGCCGTCGCGCGCATGGCCTTGTCGAGCAGTGCGGCGCTGAAGGGCAGCGGGACCGTCACGGAATACCGCCTTACCGGCGAGGAGCCCGCGCGGATGACGCCGCAGCGGCTGCAAGCGCTCGATCTGTTGCAGGGCGAGCAGGCCACGATGCGCGAGCTGGCAGAGATTGCGGGGGTTTCTGAAGCCGTGCTGCGCGGAATGCTGGGGCAAGGCTTGCTGGAGGCTGTGCTGGTCGACTGCGACCGCCCCTATCCCGCGCCCGATCCGCGCTTTGCCCAGCCGGCGCTTGAGGGCGAGCAGGCCGAAGCGGCAGCAGAAATGGTGGCGGCGGTAAGGGCCCATGCGTTCCAACCGTTCCTGCTCGACGGCGTGACCGGCTCGGGCAAGACCGAGACCTACTTCGAGGCTGTGGCGGCAGCGCTGGAGGCAGGGAGGCAGGTGCTGGTTCTCCTGCCGGAAATCGCGCTGACAGCGGCGTTTCTCGGCCGGTTCGAGGCACGGTTCGGAACCGCACCCGTCACCTGGCATTCCTCGCTCAAGGCTTCGGAACGGCGGCGCGCGTGGCGGCAAGTGGCGTTCGGCGGCGCGAAGGTGGTGGTCGGCGCGCGCTCGGCGCTGTTCCTGCCGTTTGCCGATCTCGGACTGATCGTGGTCGATGAAGCGCACGAGATCGCGTTCAAGCAGGACGACGGGGTGCGCTACAACGCCCGCGACGTAGCCGTGATGCGCGGACATTTCGAGGCGGTGCCAGTGGTGCTGGCGAGCGCGACGCCGGCGCTTGAAAGCCTGCAGATGGCCGAGGCGGGGCGCTACAAGCGGCTGGTGCTGCCGAGCCGTTTTGGCGGAGCGCAGCTGCCGAAGATCGAGATTGTCAACCTCACCGAAATGCAGCCGCCGCGCGGGCGCTGGCTGGCGCCGCCTCTGGTGGAAGCCCTTGCGGACCGGCTGGACAAAGGCGAGCAGAGCCTGCTGTTCCTCAATCGGCGGGGCTATGCACCGCTCACGCTGTGTCGGCACTGCGGGTTCCGCTTCAAGTGCCCCAATTGCTCCGCATGGCTTGTCGAGCACCGGCTATCGCAGCGTCTTGCCTGTCACCACTGCGGACATGAAGTGCCGCCGCCGCCGGTCTGCCCGGAGTGCGGGGAGCCCGACTGCCTGGTCGCTTGCGGCCCCGGCGTGGAGCGCATCGCCGACGAGGTGAGCGAGCTGCTGCCCGGCGCGCGGGTCGCGGTCGTTACCTCAGACACCTTGGCGAGCCCTGCTGCTGCCGCCGAATTCGTGGCGCAAGCCGAAGGCGGGGCGATCGATGTGATCGTGGGGACGCAGCTTGTCACCAAGGGCTTTCACTTTCCCGACCTCACCTTCGTCGGCGTGGTCGATGCCGACATGGGGCTCGATGGCGGGGACCTGCGCGCTGCCGAGCGCACCTACCAGCAGATCGCGCAGGTCGCCGGGCGCGCGGGGCGCGGGGCCAAACCGGGCGAAGTGCTGATCCAGACGCGGCATCCCAAGGCCGCGGTGATCGCCGCGCTGGCAAGCGGCGAGCGCGATGCCTTCTATGCAGCCGAGACCGAGGCGCGGCGCGAGGCGGGGGCGCCACCGTTTGGCCGTTGGGCGGCGATCATCGTCTCGAGCGAGGACGAGGCCGAAGCGCGCGAGGCGGCGCGCGCCATCGGCGGTACGCGGCCCGGCGAGCCGGGCGTGCTGATCCTCGGCCCCGCCCCTGCCCCGCTTTCCTTGCTGCGCGGGCGGCACCGCTACCGCCTGCTGATCGCGGCGCGCCGCTCGGCCGAAGTGCAAAAGCTGATCCGGGGCTGGCTCGCGCCCTTGCGCTTCCCACCCGGCGTGCGCGTGGCGGTCGATATCGATCCCTATTCGTTCGTCTGAGGAGCATAGGCGACGGTGCGCACGGCGTGATCTTCACCCAGCGTGATAACGACATCCGCGCGGGGTGGCAGATCAACCAGCAGGTGGCGGGTCAGGCGCTCGTAGTGCATCACGAAGCGGGCGACGTCTTTGGCGCTCATCCCGCCGCCGGTCCGTTCGCGCAGTTTCGCTTCCTGCAATTGCCGCCAGTCGAGCACGGCCTCAAAACCCGGCGCGGCAAGCATGATCAGGCAATCGGGTGCCTCGAACAGCGCGCGATAAGGGCCGGCGAGCGCGGTGTTGACATGGCGGCGCCAGATGCCGTCCACATCGTCCTCGGCTTCCAGAGCGTTGACCGGTGCAGCGAGGTCTGCCTCCGCTTGCGGGCGAGCGCCCATGCACCAGCCTTCGAACAGGAGGACATCCACGGGGGCGGCGAGAGAGTGCCATTGCGACTCGGGCGTGCGGTCGTCCCGCGCCTTGTCGAAGCGCGGCAGCGTCAGGCCGGCCTGACCTGCCCGCACGGCAGCGAGCAGCGAGAGGCCGAACGCCACATCGTGCGTGCCGGGCACGCCGCGCGTGGCGAAAAGGGGGTGGACTGTCGCTGCAAGATCGGCGCGCTCGGAACGGGTCAGATAGAGATCGTCGAGCGAAAGCGTGGCGGCCCGCAGGCCGTGCTCGCTGGCGAGAAGCGCTTCGAGCACCCGGCAGAGCGTGGACTTGCCACTGCCTTGTGAGCCGCTGAGACCGATGATGAGTGGCTGGCCGGCGGCCCTTGCCGCGATAGCGGCGGCAAGGGGGCGCCAGTTCTGGCGGACAGTATCAAGGTAGCTGCCGGGCAGCCCTTCCGCCGCAATCAGCGCGGCAAGCGCAGGGCCATCGCCCCTCACCCCTCCAGCAGCGCGGCCGCTTGCAGCAGGCGGTTGCCGTGGTCGGTTTCTTCCTTGCCATTGGCGCGCAGGAGGGCGGCGGCTTCATCGTTGCCGATGCTGGCGGCCCAGCCTTCGTAGAGCGTCTCGCCGTCGAATTCGGTCTGCGCGAGTTTGCGCAGCGCGGGCGGGGTGAGTTCGCCGATGGGGAAGACGCCGCTTGCAAGGTAGGGGTTGGCGTCAGCCTCGGGCGGTGAAAAATCCTCACCCGTCAGCACCTTGAGCACGGCGGCGGCGCGGCGGGCGTGGACGAATTCCTCATCGCCATTGGTACGCAGCAAATCGGC
>Ga0315905_10001721_pt1 | contig 23333 bp, 20 predicted proteins | sample LakEriMetagenome_5_FD_203522 | JGI IMG/M metagenome (GOLD analysis project Ga0315905, IMG submission 203522) | Freshwater fungal communities from buoy surface, Lake Erie, Ohio, United States - Buoy 4 MA121 | ecosystem: Environmental > Aquatic > Freshwater > Lake | place: USA: Lake Erie, Ohio...
CGCAAGACTCTGGAGAACGAGATTCTCAAGGAGGCTGTGGACTTTGCCAAAGCAAAAAAGTGGATTGCGCGCTCGCCTGTATTGCCCGGGGACGAGCAATAAGGGCGGTGTGCATGGCACTGGGCGTATCACGCAGCAATGTCTTAACCAAGAAAACTCGATCCTCCGAATGGACTGATTTGAGAAAGTCACCACCGAAGGCTGACGACGCTGACCTGATGGAAGCCATTGCCCGCGTGGTTAAAGATCGAGCCACTTATGGCTACAGAAGGGTCTGGACCAGGCTGAAGATCGACGGTCGACAGATCAACCACAAGCGGGTGTACCGGGTGATGCGCGACGAAGGATGGCTGTTGTTTAGACAAGGTCAAAAGCCTTTGGACACCAGAAAACATGAAGGCACAGTGGCAGTGAAGCAAAGCGATACGCGCTGGTGCTCAGATGGATTAGAACTGTCTTGCGACAACGGAGAACGCGTCAGAGTGGCATTTGCACTGGACTGCTGCGACAGGGAGATCATGAGCTGGGTTGCCAATACTAAAGGTAATTATGCAGGATTGGGGACTTGATTATGCAAGCCGTGGAGAAACGATTCGGATCAAATGGCTAGCAAGTCAAAACGATTGAGTGACTGACTGATAACGGCAGAGGCTACACGGCTGCAGAGACAAGAAACTTAGCCAAAGAACTGGGATTAAAGACTGTGACAACACCTATAAAAAACCCTCAAAACAACGGCATGGCATAGAGCTTTCTGAAGACGCTAAAGAGAGACTATGCCAAACTGGCTAATAGGCCAGATTCAAAAACCGTAATAGCTCAACTGAAAGATTAGTACGATGAATACAATTCGTATCACCAGCACAGTGCACTTGGCTACTTGCCGCCAAGTCTGTTCAGGGAGAAACGATCGTTAATTTAACATACCAGCGGTGCTGGATTACAGGGTCAAGAACATCTACGAAACCAAAGCAAGAAGTGTTTATTCAAATCAAGTTAGTTAATACTGCAGCGTTGACTGGAAGCGGTTTTGTGATGTAAGTCAACTGCTGTCGCGTATGCGTCGTCGCGGCAATTACTGGAACACCGCAGTGGCTGAATCATTCTTCAATTCGTTAGAAACAAGAGCGTATCCAAAAGCGTATGTACAAAACTCGAGATCGGGCCCGTACTGATATTTTTAATTACATCGAGGTCTTTTTCAATCGCCGCATCTATGTGAGTAACGTTAGTCCCGAAGCATTTGAACATGCCTCAAATTAAGGCTTGAGTTTGTCTACAGTTGCGTAGGAAGTCCAGTCCAATTCATATGGCCAAGCTGTCTACTGCACCGTCGGAAATGATACATGGTAAGATAAAAAAGTATTGATAATTCGATAAATTCAAAAGGCTAAAGAAGTGAAGGTCACTTAGTCAATCAATCCAAATATCATTGGAGACCTTGCGAGTGAAGAGACTCCTATAAAGTCACTAATAAAAAGGATACGTTTTTGGTTACAAAAAGGTTTTAGTATGGAAATTAATGATTTTTACGCGCAAATGCTACGCATCCGACTTTTTGAGGAGGCACTATTAAAGTTGTTTTCACGGGGCTTGCTTCGAGGAACGGTTCATACCTGTTTGGGGCAAGAGGCTTGTGCAGTAGGTGTCGTCGGGGCTCTTGATCCAAATCGAGATGTTGTTTGCTCTAATCATCGTGGCCATGGTCATTTTTTAGCATTTGGTGGAGATATGAAGGGTCTGCTTGATGAAATCATGGGTCGCGATTCAGGTGTATGCGGTGGTAAAGGGGGGAGTCAACATCTTCACTGCAAGAACTTTTATTCCAATGGTGTTTTGGGCGGTATGGTGCCCGTGGCTACTGGTATTGCCTTGGCTCAGAAACGCGATGGTCAAAGAGGTATCAGCGTCGTGTTTTCTGGAGATGGCGCTATGGCTGAGGGCGTTATATATGAGTCGCTTAATATTGCAACTCTTTGGAAACTACCAATATTGCTTGCAATTGAAAACAATCATATTGCTCAAACTACACCCGCATCCCTTGAGCATGGAAGCCCAATCGAAAATATACCAACTGCATTTGGTGTCAAAACTGTAATGGTGAATGGAAACGATGTTCTTGCTGTGAGACGCGCGGTGGAAATTTTGATTTTGGAAATGCGTGAGGATCAAAGTCCTAAATGTTTGGTTCTTGATACTTGCCGATTGGGACCTCATAGCAAAGGAGATGATTCTCGTTCTAAAGACGAAATTGAAAAATGCCAAATTCGTGATCCTTTAAAGAATGTCGAGTCAAAATTGTCTACCGAGCGTGTCGCTCTTATTCACGAGCAATGTAATTTTGAGTTGCAGGGTGTCCTTGCAGAATTTAATTTATAAGTCGTATATGGCACTTACATATCTTCAAAGTCTCCAAAAGGGATTGAAATCTCTTTTTGAGCGTGATTCCAGAGTAATACTGATTGGAGAGGATGTACTCGATCCTTACGGTGGAGCATTTAAAGTTACAGCTGGACTTTCGACCTTATACCCTGATCGTGTGTTCACTACACCCATATCAGAAGCGTCAATTACGGGCCTGGGAGCAGGATTAGCGTTGCGTGGGTATTTACCAATAGTGGAAATCATGTTTGGAGATTTCTTAACACTTTGCGCAGATCAAATTGTCAATCACGCTGCTAAGTTTCCATTGATGTATAAAAATGTTTCTTGCCCATTGATAATACGTACGCCTATGGGGGGGGGGCGAGGCTACGGACCAACGCACAGCCAGTCAATCGAAAAAATGTTTTTTGGAATACCTGGACTAAAAGTAATAGCGCCATCTCACTTCCATAAACCTGGCGAATCACTTCAAAGAGTTGTAGAAAATGAAAAGGGTCCGGTAATCTTTATTGAAAACAAAATGCTTTATGGGGAGAAGTTGCAAGAGTCCGAGTTTGGGTTAGAAATTGAAATAATTAAGGATGATACAGGATATGCAGTTTCAATTGCTCGAAACTACACCAAAGGAGAGGCGGATGTTAGTATTATTGCCTATGGTGGTGCAACAAGATACTTACCAAGTCTTTTACGAGAGTTGCAGAAAGAAGAGGTTCGTGTTGTGGCTATTTTTCCCGAACTTATCGATCCATTTCCTCGGGAGTTGCTTCTACGCTATGCCTCTCAATCCAGACGAATTGTGATTTTGGATGAGGGGCATTCGGGATTCAACTGGGCGACTGGCATTGCTGCATTTCTATACGAAAATCTCTGGGGCCGTCTTGATTCACCAATAAAGATAGTCGACACAGAACTGTCCATAATTCCAACCTCCTACACCCAAGAGGCTGAAATGTTAATTAGCAAAGATAAGATTGAAAACGCGATTCTGGGAGCAATATCATGGGAGTAATGCTTAGAATTCCCATGATTAACGCAAATGATGAATCTGCTGAACTGGTTAGTTGGTCAGTTGCTGACGGGGCTCATGTGCACAAGGGTGATGTAGTTTGCATCATAGAAACAACCAAGAGTGCTGTTGACGTGGTTTCAGAGATTGATGGATTTTTTCGTTTATTGGTCCCCGCTGGTCAAAAATATAATGTTGGTTGCCCCATAGCATTTATTGCCGAATTTGCAAATGAAGAAGTACCCTCTCTCCAACCCGGAGCATCTCAAGCTGAGTTTAGTAAACTTACCTCGCATACAAAATGGACTAAGAAAGCTAAAATCTTAGCAGACAAGCTCGGTATAAATATTGAGGAATTAGCCCTGCGTTACCCAGAAGAACTTATAAATGAAGACATGGTCAAAAAAGCTTCATCAACTGGCGTTTTAGAATTTCCCGAGAAGGTAACTAAAGAATTCAATGCTCATCCGCTTGTTATTTTGAATTCTAAGGAAAATAAAATTGAGCGTGTTCTTGTCTTGGGTGGTGGTGGTGGTGCGGCGCTTGTTCTGGATATTTTAAATAGATCTATTGATCAGTCTGCAGTAGGAATTCTTGATAATAACTCTGAAAAAACTGGAACAGACTTAAACGGAATTCCAATTTTGGGTGGCTTTGAATTAGCTGAAGCTCTTTGGAGGCAAGGTACATTTGACGCATTAATTTCCACAGTTGTTAGGGATGTATTCGAGCGTAGTGCCATATATGAAAGATTCATGAAAATTGGTATTCCTTTTACCAATGTGATAGATCCCGAAACTAGAATAGGTAATGAAGTCATTCTTGGGAAAGGGAATCTTATTATTTATGGAAGTTACTTGGCTACGAGTGTCAAACTTGGTAATAATAATTTTCTAGCAGCCGGTACATTCATAGAACACCACTCTGAAGTTGGAAATCATTGCACCTTTGGACCCAGGACTTCACTCGCAGGAGGGGTGTTGGTTGGAAATCATGTTAAGTTTGGAATGCAAGTAGCAATAGAACCCCAGATTGAGATAGGTTCTGAATCAGTAATTGCTTCTGGTATAGTTATAACATCCAATGTGCCTACTAAAACTATTGTTAAGAGTACTTCTAATGCGATATTACGGCAATTTAAGTAGTATAAGTAAATATAAAATTGATGTACGTGCATTAAATAAAATGAATTGATTTAAAAATGAAGGCAGTAATATTAGCCGGCGGTTTAGGCACTCGGATAAGCGAGGAAACGCATCTTAAACCAAAACCAATGATTGAAATTGGAGGTAAACCGATTCTATGGCATGTTATGAAAATTTATTCATCATATGGAATTAATGATTTCATAATTTGCTGTGGATACAAAGGCTATGTTATCAAGGAGTATTTTGCAAATTATTTTTTACATATGTCTGATATTACATTTGACATGAAAGACAATACTATAAAAGTTCATGAAAAAAATGCTGAGCCTTGGTTGGTTACCTTAGTAGATACTGGAGAAAATACACAAACAGGTGGAAGACTTAAGCGAATTTATTCTTATTTAGATAAAGAAAAAAACTTTTGTTTTACTTATGGAGACGGGTTATCTAATGTAAATATTCAAAGCTTAATTGCTTTTCATAATTCACATGGGCGCCTTGCAACAGTAACTGCAGTAAAACCACCTGGACGTTATGGCGCACTAAATATAAGCGGCAAAAACAAAGTAAAAAGCTTCATTGAAAAACCACGTGGCGACGGTGGTTCAATAAATGGTGGCTTCTTTGTATTATCTCCGAAAGTAATTGAATATATAGATGGGGACAACACGCCTTGGGAGCAAGAACCACTAGAAAAATTGGCAGCAGAAGAACAATTACACGCGTATTTTCATGATGATTTTTGGCAACCTATGGACACATTGCGTGAAAAAAATATGCTGGAAGAACTCTGGCTAAAGGGCAAAGCACCATGGAAGAACTGGTAAAAAGCCCCTCACTCTCTTTTTGGACTGAAAAGCGAGTACTAATTACAGGGCATACTGGATTTAAAGGTAGTTGGCTTGCGTACTGGTTGACAAAACTGGGTGCAAATGTTACTGGTATTGGACTTGAGCCGGTTAATTCTCCGTCTTTATATTCGTTATTATCACTTGATAAAGTTATTGTATCTCATATTAATGACATTTTAAATTATGAAAAATATAGTAAAATATTTCGAAATAGCAATCCAGAAATTATATTTCATCTGGCAGCTCAACCTTTAGTACGCGAAAGTTATTTGCAGCCAGTTAAAACTTTTTCAACAAATTTGATGGGTACAATAAATACCTTGGAATTAATTAGGCTAACTGAATCCGTTAGATGTGCGGTCATAGTTACTACTGACAAAGTATATGAAAATAATGATTCGATTTATCCATTTAGAGAAACAGATCCTCTAGGTGGGCATGATCCTTATAGCGCTAGTAAAGCAACCTGTGAAATTGCTGTAAATAGTTTTCGAAAATCTTTTTTTGATAAAAATGGAACAGCTTCGATCGCTACAGCAAGAGCTGGTAATATTATTGGTGGAGGTGATTGGTCCTCTGATAGACTCATACCAGATGCAATAAGGGCTTGGAATTCAAATTCCATATTGAAAATACGCTACCCAAATGCCACGCGACCATGGCAGCATGTTCTTGACCCACTTAACGGATATATCAAACTTGCAGAAGAAATTTATTCGGCGAAAAAACTTGGCTCTGCATACAATTTTGGTCCTGATACATCAAGTTTTGCAAGTGTTAAGGATGTTATTAATAAAGCTAAAATTGCTTATGGTAAAGGTGAAGTTTATTATGAATCTAACTATGATGGCCCTTACGAAGCAAATACACTCAGTCTTGATACATCAAAAACTAAAAAAATATTGAATTTAAAACCAAATTGGGATTTAAATTCATCTATTAATAAAACAATTAATTGGTATAAAGAATTGTCGAATGGAGTTTCCGCTCAAAAATTATGCGATATAGATTTAAAAGATTATAAAATTGAAAAAAATGAAAAAAATGAAAAACTCAATTAATTTTGATTTTGAAAAAACAAAATTAGAAGGTTTATATATTATTAAATTAAAGCCTTTTAATGATTTAAGAGGTGAATTCACGAGACTTTTTTGCCATGAAGAGTATATAACAATGGGTTTGACTAAAAATTTATTACAAATAAATAAATCAAAATCTACGAATGCGGGAACAATAAGAGGAATGCATTTACAAACAGGGAATTATTCAGAAAATAAAATTGTTACTTGTATCTCTGGAAAAATTTATGATGTTGCAGTTGACATGCGCCCAGATTCAAAAACTTATCTAAATTGGTATGGTATTGAGTTATCAGAAAAAAATAATACTTCTGTTTTAATTCCAGAGGGCTTTGCTCATGGATATCAATCCATCGAAGATAATTCTGAAATTCTGTATTTTGTCACCAATAATTATAATTCATTATCTGAAGATGGTGTACATCCATTAGATCCATTTTTAAAAATTAATTGGCCGCTTCGATGTACAGAAATATCTAAAAAGGATTCAGAACGAGTATTTATTGAAAACCGTATTGATTTTAAACCTAAAAACAGTTATTAACTATGTTTGATTATACAGTTCTTGGTTCTAAAGGATTTGTAGGATCCAATTTAGTGAATTATTTGACCCAAAAAGGCTATAAAGTTTATTCTCCCAACAAAAGAGATTCTAACTATTCTAATATAGAACATGGGCATATAATATACTGTATTGGATTAACATCCGACTTTAGAACGCGGCCTCTTGAAACTATGAATGCTCACGTTTGTATCTTAAGAGAAATACTTGAAAAAACTAAGTTTAGATCTATTACTTACCTTTCAAGCACACGTATATATGTTAAAGCAAAATCTACAAAAGAAGATACTACACTAAATTTTAATCCTGAAAATTTAGATGATCTTTATGGAATTTCAAAAATTGCTGGCGAATCTATATGTAACCACAGTAAAAGAAAAAATGTTAAAATATTGAGACTTTCAAATGTAGTAGGGATTAGGAAGGATAATGATCTTTTTATTGACCAACTTCTTGAAGAAATTATAAAATACAAAACTTTGACCCTAAAATCACCGTTAGAGTCTGCCAAAGATTATATCTATATTAATGACGTAGTTGATATGATTATTGCTGTTTCTCAATCAGAAATTAATGGTTGTTTTAACTTAGCTTCAGGAAAAAATACTAAAAATCAAGAAATAATAAATCATTTTTCCGAATTTCTTGATTTCAAACTAATAATAAATAATAATCAATCACTACTTAAATATAAAAAAATTAACATAGAAAAATTGAAAAATAATTTCAATTTTGAACCAAGGCAGTTAAATGAATATTTTCCTGAATACATAAAATCATACAAAAAATTGAAAGGTATAAAATGAACTATTTTGAATCGACTCCTCATGCAGCTACTGACTATTTACAAGAGAAAAAACAACGTATTGAATTGTTTGCAAATGATCATGAATTTCGTGAGCTTTCTAAAAAGTGGAGGGCGATGGCTCTAGAGAGAAAATACATGAATAATTTTTCATGGTTAGGTCGTCCCATGATACAGCTTCCAATGGACTGTATTGCAATGCAAGAATTAATTTGGAATCTAAAACCAGATCTAATTATTGAAACTGGAGTAGCTCATGGTGGCTCTGTAATTTTGTCTGCTTCAATGCTTCAACTTTTAGGTCATGGTGAGGTAATTGGAATTGATATTGATATACGAGCGCATAATCGTAAAGCTATCGAAGACCATCCTTTTGGTAACCGAGTTAAATTAATCGAAGGTTCAAGTGTTGATCCTGATATCATTAAAAGGGTTAAAAAAATAGCTGACGGAAAAAATAAAATATTAGTTTTTTTAGATTCGAATCATACCCATGAACATGTTCTATCAGAATTACGAGCATATGGACCCTTAGTGTCTATTGATAGTTATGTTGTGGTATTTGATACTTTTGTTGAAGACTTATCTGATGAATTTAAATGGACTGACAGACCATGGGGTAAAGGTAATAATCCTCGTACTGCTGTTTGGGAGTGGTTAAAACAAAATGAAAATTTTGAAAGTGACCGTTCTATTGAGGATAAATTATTAATTACTTCTGCACCCGATGGTTTTTTGCGTCGGATCAATTAGTTTTCTATTGACTACATTCGGACTATCTTAATAAAATAGTTGAATAAACATTTTATTTAATTACTAAAATATAAACTAATTTTAAAATTATATGACTACAATTAATAATAACAAAGTTAAGCTGAGGTATTCAGCTGACGGATTACATACTTTTCATAACTGTGATTTTATCAAGCATCCACGCTTTCAGTCAGCATATAAATTTGGTTTGATTAATGCCCGGGCTGGTTTATCTATTGAATGGCGTGTACATGTGGCTCTCTGGGCAGCAACGCAATGTGCTCAACTTAAAGGGGACTTTATTGATTGCGGCGTACATACAGGTATTCTTTCTGGTGCAGTGATGACATGGTTGAATTTTGAAAAAATGACTAACAAGACATATTATTTATTAGATACGTTTGAAGGAATTCCACTAGACCAAATTTCAGAAAAAGAATTCGCAAATGGAGTTGCAAACATGAATCGTAAATATAATTTTGGTGATAAAACGTATTTAGATATCAAAGAAAAATTTAAAAATTTTTCTAATTGCAAGATTATCAAAGGAAAAGTACCCGATACATTATCTCAAGTTGATAGTGAAAGATTTGCATATGTTTCAATTGATATGAATGTAACAGTTGCCGAAATTGCTGCTGCTGAGTATTTATGGCCAAAGATAATTCCTGGGGGAATAATGCTTCTTGATGATTATGGTTGGGAGAGTCATTATTTGCAAAAAATTGCATTTGATGAATTTGCTTTAAAACATGCTATTCAAATACTTTCTCTCCCAACTGGACAAGCTATCCTTATGAAGCCCTATCTAAGCACTACTTAATTTTTATTCAAAAATTTCCTACCACTTAATAATACAACTATTGTATTCCACTAGATTTTAAATATTATATGCAGAGACAAATTTTTATAAGTTTATCTTTAAATCTTAAATGATTAAATTTATTAAAATATAAATTTTAAATTGAAAACTAAATATATTTAATAAGCAATAGAAATTTTATAAAATGAAATTTAACATAGCATTTTTAGGGCCTGAGAGAATATTCAACTTACGCAGAGACTTCATCTTATTGCTTAAATATACACTCGAGGATCTTGGGCATACAGTCAGAGTTTCTGGTGCTAATTTAGAATCTTCTTGTATTAATTTACTTGTCGGAGCTTATTTTCTAAATTCAGAACAAATAAACTTAATTACAAAAAGTAAGTTAAAATATATTAATATTAACACCGAAGTCATATCAAATGATATGCTCAATTTCAATCCCGATAAGGTAGATTTTATAAATGCGTATTTGCCGATGATGAAAGCAGGAATTGCAAGATGGGACGTTATTCTTGATAATATTGATCAGTATCCAAAATATGACACTTCAGCTTATTTTCTTCGCTGGGGGTATCATTCTTCAATGCAAGAAATTAATCATGATGGTAGCAAAGATTTAGATTATTATTTCTTTGGAATGCTATCTGAAAGAAGAAAAGGTATATTGAATAGACTAAAATCTGCTGGTCTTAAAGGAATTGCTGACCACAGTTGCCCTTATTTCGTTCGTAACGATCGTATATCAAGAGCTAAGATCAACCTTAATCTTGTGCAAGATAATAAATATTCACACGTTAACTCATTTAGAATTTGTTATTTGCTAAATAATAATTGCCACATAATTTCTGAACTTGAGAATGATCCAGCCGATTATTTAAAGTATGTAGAAACAACTTCAAATGATGATTTAATTGAACGTTTACTTGAATCAATCCAAAATGGTACATGGAGAGAGAAAGGGATTAATTCATCAAGACTATTTAAAGAATTTAACAATATACAAATTGTTGATAATTTATTGCATTTAAGTTTCAGTCAAAACAATAGTTAATTTAATAATAATTTTTTTAATTATATTTATATAATTAATTTTTTTTTGTAACTATTTATTTATAAACTAGTTCAATAGAGCAACTGTTTCTTCATTTAAAAGGCCTAAGTTCGAATGCAATTTAATGTATGCTCCAATTAAATCGTAATATGCACGTGATAAATCAAATTCTACCTGGGCTAGCTGATTTTGATTTTTAATTACGTCAAGCTCTGACCTGATACCTGCTAATATTCCCTTTTGACTAGAAAATACAACCTGTTTAGCTGCATTAATAGCTTCTTTTATAGCCTCTATACGTTTGTTACCTTCTCTTAATGCATTACTTTCTTTGTGTATTTGTGTTTTTAGATTGTTGTGTGAAATCGATAACTGCGCCTGAGCTTGCTCAAGCTTAGCAATTGCTTGTCGAATCTGAGAGTTAACAGCTCCGCCAGAATATAAAGGAACATTTAGTTGTATTCCAATAAGTTTGTTATTGTTGCGGCTAGTTACAAAAAAACTGCTTTCTCCGGTTGTTAAAGTTGCTTGTGCGACAAGCTCTAGTGAAGGGTGGTGGCCTGAAGCTGCTTGTTTTACCAACAATTCTGCTATTTCTATGTCGAGCTTTTGACCTAAAAACTTAGGATTGTTAACTTTTGCAAGATCAAATAGTAAATCGACCGAGGGGATAGATTGAATAAAAGTTAAAATTTTATCCTTATTTAAAACAGGAATATCCAAGTTAGAAATGCCTGTCAGCATTTCTAATTGCAACTTGGCAATCGTAATGGATTGGTTTATTTGGATTTCATCTGCTTTCAACTTACTAAGTTCAGCTTGAGCCTCATCCACGTCGATGCGTACTCCCTGCCCTGCGCGAAGCCCAGCAATCGCAGCTTTCAATCTCAAATTGATCAGTTCTACTTGTGAATTAAGAAATAATTTTCTATCGATAGCGAGTATCAAATTAAAATAAGCATCAACTACACGCAAGGTAACCTGCTGAGATTCTTCTTTAAAATTGAAAGACGCTTGCTCTGTCTGAGCAGCGGCAAGATTTACGCCCAATATTTGTTTGGTTTTAAAAATAGGTTGCCGTAAGGTTATGCCTCTAGAGCTAGAAGGGTAGTTTTGTTCTGGACCTTGCGTTGTACCATTTGTTAATTGTTGCTGCACTTTGTTAGCATTATTTGTAAAGTAAATACTTGGTAATAGTTGGGAGTAGGCTTGCGGCAATAACTCTTTGCTTTCGCGAAACTTTGCATAGCCCAAGATCCATTGAGGGTCATTTTTCTTTGCGAGTTCAATGAGAGTTCCAAGCCCTTGCGAAAATACAGGTAAGCTGACTAGCCATAAACACAACAAGCCACAGTAAATAGATGTTCTTAAAAAAAATAGCATGTTCATTCCTCCTTCATCGATGATGAAATGCGTTTTATTAGCGGACTTACTATGTATTTCAAAAGTGTTCTACTACCAGTTTTAATGACTATCTCTACTGGCATGCCAGGCTGCATTTTTCGCGAGCCTAAGGTCTTTAATCCATCCTCTGTAACATGAACCCTTGCCAAATAATAAGGCATTGCATTTTGACTGTTATCAGTCAAAGCATCGCTGGACAGCGTGAATAGCACACCTTCCACTACTAGTTGAGGCGAGCCAGAGAAGGAAGAGAACCTCACGTCAACTTTGTCACCTGGCTTCACCCGGTCAATAAGATGGGTCGCAATTTTCGCTTCAAGAACCAATTGCTCATGTCTTGGCACAATCTCCATCACGCGCTGCCCAGCTTGTACAACTGAACCAACCGTTTGTATGCTAAGCCCTACAACTTGTCCCTCAACTGGAGATTTAATTTCAATTCGTTCTAGGTCTTGTTTTGCTGCTTTAAATTGTTCAACGTGAGATTGAATTTCGGGGCGAATTTGCGTTAAGCCTTGATCCACCTCTTTCATGAAGTCAGCTCTGAGTGACAATTGGCGCTGCTCGATTTCTAAAATGGTTTGCTTAGCACGAAGTCTGTTGGTATTATTTTCTTCAATAGAATTTTTTATTTCAGAGATAGCTCTTTCGAGCTCATGCTTTTTGCTGACAGGCGCATACCCCTCCTCAACTAAATTTCGAATACCCATTAAGTCTTTCTCAAGTGAATTTAGTTGTGAAGAACGATTGATATCAATCTTTTGACTAGTTTCTACTATTGCTTTTTGACCGAGCGATGATTCTCGCAGTGCTCCAATTGCAGAATTAAGGCTAGTTCGACGTGCCTGCAAAAGCTGGTTCTGAAGCATCAACTGATGTTTCAATTGTTTATCTTGATTGGCCATTTGCATGAGTTCAGTGTCAAAGGAAATGATGTCGCTATTTAATTGCTCGGCCAAAAGACGCGACTCAATGATTTTGAAACTGAAATACCTCTGCCGAAGGGTTTCGTAGTTAGCTCTTACCATATCGTCAGCAAGTCTAATCAATGGTTGGTTTTGTTCAACAGTTTGTCCCTCTGTTACCAAAACCTCCTTAACAATGCCACCTTGCAAGTGTTGAATTACTTTTCGCTTAGTGTCAATAGATACCACTCCTTGGGTGGGGACGCCTTCGTCCAACGGAATTAGTGCAGCAAAGAATAAGAAGCCTCCTAAACCAGCTCCAAGGACCCAAAGGCCAATTCTTTTAACCTTTGCAATCTCAATAGACAATTGAATCTTGTCTGAAACATTTGTAGCTTCTTGATCCTTAGCAAATTCAATGGGGTGTGCCCTTGCAGATTTAAGTTGTGACATAGTACTTTGTGTTAATTTTCTGTGAGAGTTGTCTGCATTTAAGGGATTACTAAAGCTACATTTCGAATGTTGTGAATTTGGCCATTTTTCATTTCAACGATTCGGTCGACAAAAGAAAGCAAAGATTCACGGTGTGTTACCAAAACAATATTGGTGCCAGTCTTTTTTAAATCTTTTAGAACCAACTCCAAAGCCTTGACTCCCGCTTCGTCTAAGCTTGAGTCTGGCTCATCCAGGACAAGAATTTGAGGACTTCCATAAATTGCTCGGGCTAATGCAATTCTCTGCTTTTGCCCTGAACTCAAGGCCCCACCTTTACCAGTAATTTGGTGGTCATAACCATCTTGCAAATGCAAAATAGTTTCATGCATTCCCACATTCCGAGCAGCTTGAATTACTTTTATGTGGTCTACCTCAGACATTCTGGCAATGTTCTCAGATATAGAGCCGTCCAACAACTCAACATCTTGCGCCAAATAACCTATCTGAGGTCCAATATATTGGCGATCAAGCAAATTGATTTCTAGTCCATCAAAACTTACTTTGCCTGTAAACTCAGGCCAGATACCTAAAATGACTTTAGCCAAAGTTGATTTGCCCGATCCCGAGGCACCAACCAAGGCTATTGCTTGTCCAGGCTCTATATGCAAAGTCACTTCCTGCAAAATTGGCGACTTAGTTGAAGGGGCATACGCACAGATGCCATCAATTAAGATATTTCCTTGCAAAGTATGCGCGATACCGTATTGCTCGTGATCTCTAAACTCATCCAATAAAGTTTCAATGCGTTTGGCGGCATCAAATGATTGCTTAAAACCACGCCAGCCGTTGACCATCATGTCTAGCGGTGCCGTTGCACGTGTCATTAGTAAATTAGCCGCAATCATTGCGCCTATAGATAGTTCACCCTCCATTACCAGGAGTGCGCCCAATCCTAAGGCAAGAGATTGCTTAAGAATGGTAATTTCTTTGGTGATAGAGGTAAGTTTTGACTCTAAATTTTCCGTTTCACAACCAATTTTTAGTACCTCAATTTGCCGCTCCCACCATCTAATTTGAAGACTTTTTGCCATACCATGCGCTTCAATTACCTCAGCGTTACGCAACTTGCTGTGTACAAAGCGATTGAGTTCTATCTCTTCTTCTAATGATTGGTCTTTGCTATTCTTGGTTTTTTTCGCAGAATACCAAGCGATCAAAGACAAATTTATGCAAAACAAAATGGCCAATACTCCTAGCCAAGTATGTAGCATAAACATCACCAAAATATAAAATGGTGTCCATGGGGCATCTAGCAAAGCGTAAATGCTTTGTCCTGTGAGGGTCTGCCTTAGTTGCAATAAATCATGAAAGGGTTGTAGCGTGGACTTTTGAGTCTGTTTGAGGCGGTTAAGAAAAGAACCACGAAACAAGCGTTGGCTAAGTGACAATTCCAAGTTAACACCTGCGGCAATCAATACCTTAGATCTTGCCCATTCAGAAACGGACATGCAAAGTAAGAGACCGAACGAAATTATGCTCACCACTAACAAGGTTATATCGCTCTTGCTAATCATCACCCGGTCATATATTTGGAGCATGTAAAGAGTGGGTACCAGCATCAAGATGTTAGCCACTGAAGAAAATACAAGCGCCAATAACAATTCTTGCTTGTATGTTCGCGCTAGCTGCGTGAACAGGTTATTATTTTTAAAAAGCGAACGATATTTTTTCATGCTTCTATTATGTTTAAGTTAAATTAGAAGCTTGCTTGGCAGTGATTGTTTTCACTTCCTTACCTGCCAACTTATCAAGTACCTGATCGCGCGGTCCCAAAATTCTCGGCTTTCCAGCCTTCAAGATCAGAATAAGATCGGAATATTTCAAGATGTCTTTTTTGTGAGTAACCACCACCACCGTTGTTCCAGCTTCTTTAAGATGTTTCAAAAGTTTATAAAGGGCCTGGTTACCTTCTATATCCAAATTGGCATTGGGCTCATCCAACACCACAAACTTGGGATTGCCATAAATGGCTCGAGCCAGACCTAACCGCTGCCTTTGTCCGCCTGAAAAGACCGAGCCGTCTTCGCCCACTTGGGTGTTTAATTTGTCTTGCAGCGTGTTGATGAAATCTGTCAGCCCTACCAACTGGATTGCCAGCTCCAATTTAACTGTGTCTATTTCACCAAACCTGCAAATGTTTTCGGCAATTGAGCCTTCAAGTAATTCTATATCTTGGGGCAAGTAGCCAAGATGTACGCCCAGTTCATCTTTACTCCAATTGAAAATATCAACGTCGTCTAGCCTTATGGAGCCAGAAAGACTCGGCCAAACTCCCACCAACATTCTTGCTAAAGATGATTTTCCAGAGCCCGAAGGTCCCATCACAGCCAAGCAAGTGCCTTTTTTTAGAGAAAAGGTGACGTTACTTAGAACGACTGTTCTTGATCCAGGAGCGCGTGAACTAAGGTTGTCAACGTGAATAACGCCTTGTGGTGCTGGCAGCGTCATGCCCCTTGTAGCTTGAGGATTTTCAGCTAAAAAATTATCTAACCTTCCGTAAGAATCCCTAAAAGTTACGATCGCTTTCCAGTTACCAATAAGCTTTACCAATGGTTGAATTGCTTTACCTCCAATTATTGATGCAATGATTATGGCGCTGCCGCCTTCGGGCAGCTGGCCCATAAGCATTAGCCAGCAACCCAAGCCCAGAACCACAGAGCCCTGACCAATCATGACCAACTTGGACAAAGTAGCACCTAAGCTTTGACTGTATGTTGCTTCAGCCATTTTATTAACGTGGTTACGTTGAATTGATTCCCACTTCTTTTGTACGCCATCTCTCATGCCCATGGCTTGAATTGTCTGCGCGTTGCCAGCACTATCAGCAACATACAACTGAGCTTGAGCGTTAGTTTTTTGAGCATATTTCACATTAGGCCTGACCTTAATTTCGGTCCAGTAACCAATTAAAAAGAGAACAGCGACCGCGACAAGGGTTGTGATGCCCATTCTTGGATGTATTAGATAAACTATGACAATAAAAAATATACTTACGGGGGCATCCATAACTGCCAACACAGCAGGAGATGACAGAAATGACCTGATTGTTTTTAGGTCTTGAAGTGCAAGTCTAGCGGTTGGTGACCTACTACTTAAATAGCTCTTATAACTTGCTTCAAACACTCGCATACCTAATTTTTCGTTAAAGGCAACAGCAACAGCTTGCATTAAACGAAAACGAACCCATTCTAAAAAACCTGAAGCAACCAAAAAACCAATTAAAGTAACAGTGACAGTAATCAGAACATACTCGCTTCTACTGTCAAGTACAGGACCATAAACATCTCTCATATAGCCCACCGGAGCCAAAGATAAGATATTTGCGACAATTGTGAACAAGAATGCGTTTCGAATATGAGGTGCGTTTTCAAGTAACGCTGCCTTCAATTCTGAGTATTGCCGTAGTTTTTTCATACCACTAAAGTTTCTTGATAGTTAGGGATAACGCGCACCGATGGTTTTAAGAGCATGGCGCCTGTGCGGGTTTTGCTAAATAGAAATCGAAGATAAAAAATATCCTTTTTGCGAAACATAGAGAGCTCTTTGAGCTTTTCAGATCTGAGATTCCCCTCAATCATTTCTTCTACGTTAAGTTGAATTTGCATCCGGCCATCTAATGTAAAAATGGAGAGAGTATTCTTCTTCAAAGTAAGAGTATGCTTGTCAAAAAAAACTGGGGTAGTGCCGTCAAATTTAAGAAGAGGAAGAGGTAAGCCAGATTTGGCAATGTTTGCCCACGGGCTTAAGGGGTCTTGGAATAGTTCCTTAGACGCACGGCTAACCGTATGAATAGCGTTGCACACTAATTGTGATCCAAGGGCAGGAAATTTTTCGCGTAAATTTTTGTAGGCATGGTGGTGAAGGGTGACCCTGTTCCAACTTCTATTCTTAGCCATGATTACAGCAGCTTCATCACAAGCACTTGCAAAAGTTTTTTGCAAAGCTGATAGCTTGATTGCTTGCTCATCGTTTAGATTCAATCTAATTTGGATCAAATTTTTCATACAAGTGATATGTTAACATAATTTTCCTATATGAATTAATTAATTTATTTTGCTTTGCAAATTTTTAAGGAATACAAGCACATCTAATATTAGTACTGTTAAAAATGCTCATTGCGAATTAAGCAGCATCAGTTTTCTAATAAGGTGAAACCATCTGGACTGCTGCATAATCGAATTCGAATTTAAAATTTGTTTTTGTTGTGCAACATGAAAAAAAATAACTCTTCCATCACATCAATTTATGGTAACGAATCCCCATTTGTACTGATCGGTGGACTCAATGTCCTAGAGGACGAAGTATTGGCACTTAAGACTTGTGAAGAATTCGTCCGTGTCACCGATAAATTAAAAATTCCTTATATATTCAAAGCTTCCTTTGACAAGGCCAACCGGTCTTCACTTCATTCTTTTCGTGGTCCAGGGCTTGAGGAAGGTTTGCGAATTTTGGAGAAAGTCAAAAAAACTTTTGGTGTGCCGTTGATAACCGACGTTCATGAAATTTTTCAAGTGAAGCCCGTGGCCGAAGTGGTTGATGTTCTTCAACTTCCTGCTTTTCTTGCCCGTCAAACTGATCTAGTTGTTGCGCTAGCGCAAACAAGTAAGCCCATCAACATTAAGAAACCTCAATTTATTAGCCCTACCCAAATTGGAAACGTCGTCGACAAGTTTAAGTATGCAGGTAAAGATGATATTTGGGTATGTGATCGGGGAACTATGTTTGGCTATGACAATTTAGTAGTGGACATGCTTGGATTTGGGGTCATGAAAAAAATCACTGGAAACAGACCTGTAATTTTTGACGCTACGCATTCGCTTCAAAATAGAGATGCGGTTGCTACTGTATCTGGCGGGCGGCGTGAACAGTTACTTGAATTGGCGCGGGCCGGAATTGCAGTAGGAATTGCTGGGCTATTTATCGAGGCTCATCCTGACCCTTCGCAGGCTAAATGTGACGGACCTAGCGCTTTACCTTTACACCTTTTGGAGCCTTTCTTGAAACAAATGAAAGCGCTTGACGAGCTAGTTAAAAACATGCCCGAATTCAATATAAGTTAATTACCTACAAAACATCAACGCAGCTATCCAGAAAGTTTAAATGTATGAAAAACTGTTTTAACTTGCAAGCAGCTTGAATTCATCTTTAGACTTCACTATTGCAAGGTCAAGCAGATAACTTCTCAAATTGATAATTTTGAAATTATCATCATTAAAATACCTCCATATGAAGCAACACGAAATCACTAAATTGGCAGAACAGGCAGATGAGTATTTGAGGTCGAATGACCTCAATAAAGCAGATGAAGTAGCCAACACCATTGTGAGATATAACCGTTCTGCTGGACTGGCTTACAAAGGAATTATTAACCTACGGCGCGACCAATTTGACAAGGCTGAAGAGTGCTTGCTTGAAAGCTTTCAGCTCAACGCCAAGCAGAATCTCGCCCTCGCCAATCTGATACCCACTTACATCAAAAAACAAGACTTTAAAAAGGCAGTTGCATTTGGCGAGCAAGCCTATTCAGTAATGCCAACCAACCACAGTGTTTGTATAAATTATGCTGCGTCGCTATTACAGGAGCAGGCCTATACGAAAGCGTTGGAGGTACTAAAGCCACTTCATGAACCACAAAACCCCAATGTATCAATTGTTACTGGCCTGATTTCGTGTTACAGATCGTTATTTATGAAATCTGAGTCAGAGGAGATGTTGGCACTTGCAGAAAAATATTTTGGTGATAAACCTGAGATTTTGCGTTTAAAAGCGGACTCTTTGTCAGAGCAAAGTCCAAAAGATGCCCTTGCGGTTTTTGAGGCGGTACTAAGGGTTTCTCCAAGCAATATTGCAGCACGCTGGAATATGTCTTTGGTTCAATTGAGGCTAGGAGAATTTAAGGAGGGCTGGATCAACTACGACAACGGGCTGCTCCCCGAGGTTGGCAAAATTGGCCGTCCTTTGCCACAATTATTCAATGGTGCAAAGCGAATTGTTAATTTGGACGAAATTGACGCAAACAAGTGGACATACGTTGTTTGTGAGCAGGGCATCGGAGACCAGATTCTCTTTTTGGGAGTTTTGGGTCAATTTTTAATTGACTTTCCTAAGACTGTATTGATTGCGGAAAAGCGCCTGACCAAATTACTCAAAAGATCTTACCCAAGTTTACCTGTCTACCCCTTTGGTGCTGGACCATTAGTTGTGTCTAATTCAAGAATTTGCAATGGATTTGTGCCGATTGGCTCTTTTCAAAAAAAATATAGAAGCAGCCGTGAAGATTTTCTTGCTAACCGATGCACTTACATTCAGCCAGATCAAGTCAAGGTAGATAAGTTTAGGGAGGTCCTACTTCAAAAAACTGGAGCCAAAAAGATTGTTGGTTTTTCTTGGAAGGGGGGATTTTGGGAAAGAGCGCAAAAAACAAAAACCTTGGACATCGAGCTCTGGGACCCTATCTTTAGGTCTAAGGATGTAATATTTGTTTCATTACAGTATGGCGATATCTCCAAAGAAAAGTCTTATCTCAACAGTCGTTTTAAAAATATCAGATGGATTGAAGGTTTAGATTTCAAAATAGACCTAGATGGCTGGCTTGCGCTGGCTTGCGCTTGCGATGACATTATTTCCGTATCGACTGCTTTGGTTCATTTTGCTGGAGCTGCTGGACGCAGCGTTCATCTTTTGTTATCAGACAAGGGTGGGCCTTTTATTTGGGGGCTTGAGGATGGACAAAGCATTGCATATCCAGATGTTAAGATTTACAGAAAAAAACTTACACAAAGTACGGAGGCATTCTTTGAATATGTCTCTTCAAAGGCATTGAGTGATTCTCAAGAGGCAAAAAATGAGACTATTTGATTTAGTTAAAGCTCAGTTAAAAGATCCGCAGGGAGTGATTTCGGATGAGGAAATGTGTGTGCTAAATCGTCGCGATTTTCTTTATAGCGAAACATCTACGACCCTAGCTTTTTTGAGAATGTTTGGCGCAGCGAGTTCAACATATGAGATGTACTCGATATTAGATTTTGTACACGCTTCAGTTAGTAAAATTAGACCTCCAACGGAGCTTAGAGTATTTCAGCTATCTCAGTCTATGACGCTACCATCTCTATTTGTAAGTTGCGTGGTTGCAGACGAAGCGAGTCAAATACGTGCGTACGCTCCCAGAGGGATTCAAGCAGTATCTGCCCAAGATGAGTTTGCCAAGACGCTAGCCAAGCGATTTGAAACTCAATTGAATTCGGGACTCTCTATGGCTGATCTCGGAAAATCGGGCGATGCAATTGATATTTTGTTTTGTAATGCTTCCAATGAAGCTGAGGTTTCGAGCGGTTTAAAGGCATTTGAGAAGGTAAAGCGGGGTTTCATTCTCATCAAAGGTTATGGCCGTACAAAGGCTCCAAATTGTGGAGAAATTATCTTAACAGCCCGTCTTAATGTTCACTGTAGCTTGGCTGGATTTGGTTTTTGCTCGGCAATTTAACTATTGGCTTTTTCTGCTCTTTTTCATTACAAATAAATTCGTTATTGAAACGTTACATTAATTTTTCAAATTTTGGAAATAATCAAGGATCAAAGATGATTCGTATCACAATTGGATATGACGAACGAGAGGCTATTGCCTACCATACTTTTTGTCAGAGTATCTTGGAAAAGTCTAGCCAGCCTTTGTCCTTTACCCCTTTAGTGCTGACTTCTCTTCCCGAATACACAGAAAAACACCTTGACGGAAGCAATTCTTTTATCTATTCGAGATTTCTGACTCCGTCGCTTTTTGACTTCCAAGGATGGGCAATTTTTGCTGATGGCGACATGATTTGCCAAGATGACATTGCACAACTCTGGGCTTTGAGGGATGAAACAAAAGCTGTCATGTGCGCAAAACATGATTACAGGTCCAAAGTACAGCAGAAATATCTTGGAAACAAAAATCAAGATTACCCTCGCAAAAACTGGAGCAGTGTTGTGCTATGGAATTGTGGTCATCCAGACAACCGTATTCTTACACCTGAATTTGTTCAAAATAAAAGTGGTTCTTTTCTTCACAGGTTCTCATGGTTAAAGGAAGACCAGATAGGTGAAATAGACTTAAGTTGGAACTGGTTAACTACAGAATACCCAGACAATTACAAAGCTAAGCTATTGCATTTCACACTAGGTACGCCTTGTTTTGAGGATTATTGGTCATGTGAAATGTCAGAAGAATGGCATTCGGCTTTTTCGCGAACTCTCAAAGGTTTGCATGCCTAAGCATCAAAAGCCTTGGCCAATAAGCGACCCACTTGCCGTGGGACGCCGTGTGCTTGTCGAGGAGGCAAATTGCCTATTCAGTGCAGCTGATTTATTGAACGGTTCATTCGTTGATGCTGTTGAAGCAATCTTGTTATGCAAGGGACGTGTTGTAGTCTCTGGTGTGGGAAAGAGCGGTCATGTTGGACGAAAAATTGCTGCTACTTTTGCAAGCACTGGTACTCCTGCTTTCTTTGTTCACGCAGCTGAGGCAGGCCATGGCGACCTAGGGATGATCACGTCAAAAGACATTGTGATCGTCATATCAAACAGCGGTGAATCTGATGAAGTTATCAATATTGCTTCTTTTTCTAAAAGATTTGGTGCTTTCATCCTAGGAATGACTGGGCGTCACGATAGTCGTGTCGCGAAGTTATGTAACTTGCATATTCATACAAAAATTGATAGCGAAGCTTGCCCTCTAGGGGTAGCACCAACTACTTCAACAACATTGCAACTCGCAATGGGTGATGCACTTGCTATGGCCACCCTCGCTCGTCGTGGTTTTAGCACTGAAGATTTTGCCCGTACACACCCACTCGGACAATTGGGCAGAAGACATTACTTACGTGTAAAAGACGTGATGCAGGGTATCGCAGATGTTCCCTATGTTTTACCAGAAGCGCGCCTTAAGGATGTTATTCCAGCTATGGCTATTGGTCGTATGGGAGCTCTGTTGGTGTTGAAAGATCAAGCACTTATTGGTATTTTTACTGACAGTGATCTTAGGCGGTTGATTTCGCAGCCAGATGGAAATTTTCACTCTAGACTCGAAGAGCCAATAGAGAGGTTTGTGACCCGATCACCTATGACTATTGAGACAGACCAACTTGCTAGTGAGGCATTACTGTTGTTTGAGGCGAACCGTATAAGTAGACTTGTTTGTGTTGAAGCAGAGAAAGTCCTAGGATTGCTAGCTTGGCATAATTTACTTGAACATAAGGTAGCTTAAATTTAATGTAGTTTTAGGGAGTCCATGGGCATGGCGGGAAACTTGAAAAGCCACTGGGCGGGCCGTAAAGCTACATACTTGGGTCAAAAGTTGATTTTAATGAAATTGAAGACCTACGCTATTTCCAATCTAACAGCCGACCAATTGTTAGAGCAAGCCCCATGCAAAACAACCCTAAGCCTAAAGCTAAAATGCTGGACATTGAAATACTGAGGCCATGATTACCCAAGCATGGTCAGTTCATCACCCTAACCTGAACCTTAACGCACAGGTAAATCAAACTACGGGTGAGACAGTTACTTTGTTTCCACAAGAAACAACAGCCGAGTGGTAGGCCTGCAATTGAACGCGTCCATTTACTCGGCGGACTGGTTAACTCTCAGGTACAGCAGGCAGTAACTAAACTTCAGCAAGCGCAAGAGCAGCTTTCCTGTGTATTTAACATTTTGCGTATGCCGATTCATAGAGAATACAGCGTTGTGAAGGAACGCATTAAACGCGTAGAGGCTTTTGAGGTGGCAGTGGCGTCAGCCAAGCAGGCCGTGATTTCCAACCAGAGGGGCGTGCTGGCGGGTACAAGGGTAATCGTCCTTTAGAACTAAAGGCGGTAGAAGTAGAATTTTTCCTAATGGAAGAGGTTCTACATGAGAAAGTCAAAATTCACTGATAGCCAGATAATGGACGCCGTGAAACGCGTTGAGGCTGGTTTCGCCTGAAAAGCTATCTAGGCTCAGTTGACAACCAGTTTGTCGATGACCTGTCGTCTATTTTTTCACCTTGACTGGCCAATGACCTCACTCACCGTGAGGCACACATACT
>Ga0315905_10001722_pt1 | contig 23328 bp, 22 predicted proteins | sample LakEriMetagenome_5_FD_203522 | JGI IMG/M metagenome (GOLD analysis project Ga0315905, IMG submission 203522) | Freshwater fungal communities from buoy surface, Lake Erie, Ohio, United States - Buoy 4 MA121 | ecosystem: Environmental > Aquatic > Freshwater > Lake | place: USA: Lake Erie, Ohio...
TCCGCGCAAAACCTTTCTCAATTTCCGCAACAATTTGCTGATGTTGCATAAGAATCTTCATCCCAGCGAGAAGTCGGCGCGAATTTTTGCCCGCAAACTGCTCGATGGCTTGGCCGGCGCATTCTTTTTGTTGCAAGGCAAATGGTCTCACATTCCGCAAATTGTGAAAGCCCACCGCGAATTTGATCGCATCAAATCGCAGTTCCCTGCCACCAGCGGCGCCAAACCGTTGTCTGAATTGCCCGGCACTTTGAAACATTCAATCGTTTCCGGTTATTTCGCCAGTGGCAAAAAGACCTGGTTAGATTGGTTTAATTGAGATTCATTCCCGCAATGTTATCGCCGGAAATACTTGTCCAAGCCTACCTCTCAGGGTCATTTCCGATGGCCGACCCCGACGAAGACAACCAAATTTTTTGGCATACCCCAGAGCAGCGCGGACTCATCCCCCTCGATGATCGATTCAAAGTGCCCAAAAACCTGGCAAGACTCTATCGAAAAGGCGTGTTCGAAACCAGCATCAACCGCGACTTTCAAGCCGTGATCCGACAGTGTGCGGCGCTCAGACCCGGCGATACCTGGATCTCCGAAGAAATCATCGAAGCGTATTGCGAACTCAACCGAATTGGCCTGGCCCATAGCTTCGAAGTGTGGCAAAATAATCAGCTCGTGGGCGGACTCTATGGGGTGGCCCTCGGCAAAGTTTTTTGCGGCGAAAGCATGTTTCATACCGTGACCGATGCCAGCAAAATCGCACTTGTTTTCCTTGTCGATTTCCTTCGCGAACAAAAGTTTGAACTTCTCGATACCCAATACCTCAACCCCCACCTGCTTCAATTCGGCGCCTACGAAGTCAGCCAAGAATTCTATATGCTTCAATTCAATGAAATCCTGAATCGGAGTTTGCCTTGACAATCAAGGTCCACCAAATCTTCAATGTTTTAAAGCGGTGTTCAAACACCTCTTAGTTGTCAAAAAATCTACGTCAATTCGGGTTTTTGCCGAATAAATACCCATTTATTTACATGATATCGAAAAAAATGCCCGCTGGTCGGGCTATTTTTAGTACCCCAGCAGTTCGAAATTCCCCTAAATTGCACCGTCACAGTGCAAAATTTGATAAAAAATGCACTGTCACAGTGCAAAAATCTCTGAAAATTGCACTCTCACAGTGCAATTTGGGCCAACACCTCAGAAACCGCCAACTGAACTGAAACCAATGAGATCCGGTCGATGCACCGATCCGATGGGCGGACGCAATGAATTTGGTCGCAAGGGTTGCAATCCAAAACTTCATGTAAAACCCGGCTGCGAGTGCTCTGCGGATAGAAAACATCGGGAACGCCTGGACCGTAAATGGCGACCAAGGGCACCTCGGCGATGTCGGCCAGTTGTAATGGACCGCTTTCGTTGCCCACGTATAATTTCGATGATGCGATGAAGGCGTAAAACGACAACAACGATGACCCTTCCGGTGCCACCCACTTCTTGCCAGCCGCACCCATGGCAAACGCTTCATCCAATTGCGATTCCTCGTCGGCCGTGCCAACCCAAATGGGAATGAGGTTTTTCTCCGTTAGCAACCACTTCGATAATGCCACAAACCGTTCAAATGGCCAGCGACGTAATTCACGTCGGGCGCCGGTGTGGAGAATTGCATATCCATGACAGTCCGCGTCATTAAATGCCCAATCAGACCATCTCTGCGCATCTGCAACCTCAGCTTCCGAAGGAAACAACTGCCTTTTCGCTATCGGAAAACCCTCCCCCACCAAATGACGAATGATCCTTTCATTTGTTACAACCTCATGCGGCTGGGCGCCGCGCTGTAAAAAACGGACCCAACCTCTATCAACACGATATTTCGGCATGGTGCGGAGCGATAAACTCTTCCGCAAGGTTTGCCAAGTGCCGCGCAATTCAACCACCACGTCATAGCGCTGTTGCCAATCCTCAATATTCGTGATTACTTTATCAATGGCGGGGTCACCCGCAATCAAGGTCGATACAAATGGTTTGCACAACACATGTAATTCGGCCTCTGGATAGGCCGATTTCAATGTCCCAAAGACATGAACCGCGGCCGCCATATCACCAATCTCATCCCACTTCACCACCAAAATTGATTTGATTACAAGTTTTGGCATCTTTCTCCCCTGTCCATTGGGCTGGCCCTGGGAGGAATTCTTCAAGGTTGAAGAATTGGATTCTTGGGATGAGTGGGCATTAATTGGAACTGCGGAATGACCAACCCCCGAATTATTTACACCCGAGGCTGAACCGCCGACACTACCGCCGCTGGCAAATCCAGAATTCAACCCCAACCCACCCGGACCTAATGCATTCACCCAGCGCGAAGCCAGGATATTAAAAAAGTATAACCACTTTTCGCTCATCATTCCGCCGCCGTACAAGCATACAACACCGGGCGCGATGGCACCGCGTCCGTCCGCAAATTGGGGACCTGCAAATTCAATAAATACAACCCATCCTCAACGCCCTCAGGCACATAAATCAATTCCGTGATCGTCGCCCCATATCGCGGATGTGCCGCCGACACCCCCAACACATTGCCGCCCGTAACCCGCTGCGGAACACCCCACCACTCATGGTGAGCACTCAACCGCCCCTCATCTTCCTCCGGATCCACACTCGGAAAATCCGTGAGCAAATGCAGTATCCCCTGATCGCGCAGAAACGACAAAGCCTCCGGCTCAAAATACGGTGCATCGTTCCCGCTCCAAACCGCCTGACGCTTCTCCACAGGATTCGGCAACGACCGAACCACCAAAGCTGCAGTGCCCAGCAAAACCCAAGCCTTTACATCCGCCAAACGCACAAACCCAACCTCAGAAATATCCACCGATACCACCTGGGCATCGAACCAAAATTGCTTCAGCACATCGCCCAAAGCCACCTTATCCATGGTGATATGACCCACACACTCCGTATGCGTGCCGTTTCCGTGGGCGCACAAGGTCAAAATCTCGCAGTTCGCTGAGCCGCCCTCCGCCACCGATCCCACAAAACCGCCCACCCGAATGGGTTCGAATTTCGCCGCGTCAATAAAAAACGCCGATGGATTGTCGCCCTGGGGGCCCGTTGACACCGACAAATCCCAACAAACATCCAAGTTTGCCGTCCATCGCTTGCCCAATTTGTCAAATACTGCCTGCACAGAACAAAGTTGATGTTTTTAGTTGATATAGGCTAATTTAAACTAACTTGAGATTTTAATGAATGCTAACTTTCGATTATCTCATCCAGCGAGGTTCATTGTAATATTTTGAACAAATAGCATCAAAAAATATCTCTTCAGATTTCAGTAACACATTGTATTCTTCCAATTTTTCATCTTGATTTTGAAGCTCTGGTGAAACCAAGCATAAATTATAACCGAAATCTTTCAATATCTTGAATGTAGCCCTTGTTATTGGCAATTTATTAAAGCAGTCAACCCATACCCAATTTACTTGACCGGCTAAGTTTATTATTGTGTCAATTCCTTCGTACTCCGAAAAACGCAGTGCAATGTTTTTTTCCCCTGCGTTGATCATCGATTTAATCATCGGAAACGAGGAATCCAGAAAGAAATATCGTTTGATGTCATATTTTTTAATTAACTCCAAAACGCGAAATTCTATTCTTTCACTTTTAATATTCAAAATCAATGTGCCATGATGGTAATTCGTTAAATACTTCTCAAAATCTTCACCTCCAACAAACGGATCGTGTTGAATAATAATCCTATCTCCCCTATCACGCAAATCCAATTCAACACCCATATTTGAGGGAATCTGTTTTAATTCATTTATCGTGTTGATTCTGTGAGCTATAAATTCCATTATAATCTTTTCTTTAATCTAGTACTAAACTCAAATGTTCTTTTTATAAACTTCCATTTGGCTAATAAACCTGTATTCCAGGTTGATACCCCATGCAACCTTTCAGGAAAAAGAACATCAAACCTGATAACGACAAATCCTTTCTTTTTAGCAGTATATAGGAGATATAAGTCCAATGAAAAATCTTTAGGACAATGATCTTTTACAGAGTTTAAAAATGAATTGTGGAAAATATTGGGCTGAGCATTGATGTCCCATAAATTTTTGCGGAGATAAATAGATTCGAAAAGTGACATTCCCTTTGTAAAAAATTGATCGAATATTGGTCTCCCTTTTCGATTGCCTTTTACGTAACAATTCTTTGGATCATCTGATTCCTCAATTATTTCTAAAGCCTTCAATAGATCAGCAGGGTCAGTTTGCATGTCCGCATGAGTATAACCCACAAATTCACCAATAGCCTGGGTTAATCCAGTTACTATGCCATGACCATAACCCTCGTTAACTTCTATATTAACTGACCTTGCAAAGGAATATTTTGGCAAATACTCATCCAAAATGATGGAGGAATTATCAGTTGAACCATTGTTTACTAAAATAACTTCAATGTCTACTCTATGAATGACACTTGAGAATCTTTCCAAAATAAGTGGAATATTTTTCGCCTCATTATAACATGGAACGACTATTGATAATTTAACTTTCATTTAAATACCCAATATTTTTGACCTATAAAATTTATCAGTGTGCTCAAACTAGTTGCGAAAATAAATGACACAGCTTTGTCACCGGAATAATCAAATATTATCTTATTCGTGCTTGTATTTAACATTAAAGAAACAGAGTATAATAAACTGAATTTAACTATTTCAACAGATTTATTCTCTTTCTGCTCAAAAGTCCACAATTTATTTGCAATAAATGCAACCAACGAACCGCACATAAAAGAAATTATTTTTGAATAACTCATTGGGAATAACTTTAAACTAAAATTATATATTAAAAAATCAGTCAAAACAGCCCCACTACCAACTATTACGAACCTCATGATTTCTTTCCTTTTCATTATTCAAATTCCTGTTTAAAAAACCTAAATCCCCTATTTAAATCAACTACTTTTTCTTGATTCACCGTTGGATCTAATTCAATTTTGTAAGGATGCCAATCACACTTGTGAAAAAAACTCTGCCAATAAACAAAAGTTCTATAGTCATTGGGTGTACCCCAACAAATGTAATGTTCAACTTCTAAAACATTCACACGGTATCCCTTATCTATTAATACACCCATAATACTATCTACATAATATTCATTATTCACTCTAACATTTTGTGCCAATTGATAATCATATGCTTCCTGAAATAAACGGGCCTCTTTAAACCAGAAAGTCCCAACAATGGCATGATCATTGAACGGATCATCTGAAATCGGCAACTTTACTGATACAGAATTTGAAGTAATTCCATCCTCATCAACACCCACCCAACCATACATCTGAGGATTTGCCTTACTGCTCGGATGGTTTCTGAACGTGAAAATAATGGCATCAACCTCTGGATCCTGAATCATATCAACCAATTTTTCGCGATCGTATAATAAACCATTGTCCGTGGCTGAAATAATTAAAGAATGATCCATTGGCACATTGTTCAATCCAATGGAACAAGTGACTGATTGACCTTCCGTGGTTTCATTCAATGAAAAAATATTTGCCTGAGGAAATTCAGTCAAAAGGGCATTTTTTAAAGGATATTTTGAAAGGTGTTCATCCAATACAACAAACTCGTAAAATGCACTTCGAGGCAAAGAACTCGCAGCTTGAATGATCATAGGTTTACCACTAACTTCAATAAGAGGCTTAGGGTCTAAATATCCTTCAGATAGAAAACGACTACCCCTACCAGCCAATGGAATTAATGTGTGGGTGTTTTCTAATATTTGCTCATTCTTTGAAAAACAAACAACATCATTAAAATAATTGAACCATTGATTGAATTCCTCAACGTCTTCAGGAGTACCCCACTGCAACATGTGTTGAATCTCATATATAGAAACCCTCAACCCATTATCTACCAATAAATTATACACCAAAGAAACATAGAACTCCCCATTCAAATGATGATTTTTATCCATTAATTCACGAAAAAACCGTTTTACAAAAGAGCCCTTTCTAAAGTAATACGTTCCATTAGAGGCATATTCCTGTTGTCTATTATTCGTGAATGGCTCTTTTTCTTTGATCTCCAACATCCATTGGTTTTGGTCACGCACAAATGCATAGTTGGTGCTTCCCAACATGTGTGGATGAAATCCTTTATACGAGGGTATCGCGCCATCGGCATTTCTGTCACGTGTATGTTTTAAAAAATCTTGGAAATCCCAAAAGGTGCCGAAATCACAGTAATTCACAATCACCTCTTCATCGTCTTGAATAACAGGAAACACCTGAGAAACAGCATATACAGGACCAAGTTTATGATTAGGTATTTCTATAATTTCTGCATTTGGTTTAATTTTAGTTAAAACTTGCCGCATATTGGTTTCCGCCAAATGTTGGGCGTTGCATATAAATGTAAATTTCTCTTCTCCTGGGAACAAATTACATACGTGTTCAATGATGGGAATTCCCCCAATTTCAATCAAAGGTTTTGGAACTGAATAGCCAGCCTTAATGAATCGATTACCGATTCCCGACATTGGTATTATTATATGCATGTAAATTCTATATTTTTTGCCTGTATTTTTCTGCTTCCCAATTATTTAAATAAAGAATTTCTTCTTCGCTTAAAAAGTTCAATTTTAGATTCCTGTTTTGCTTCAAAACCTGAATGGTAAACTTTAAAACTTCTTCCGATTCTCTAGCTTTTCGCAAACTCGAAGCAACCAAGAAAATCTGTTCTCTAAAAATTAAGACTTTAGGAAAAACCCCAAACTGATTCCTGTATTTTTCAATCTGTTCAAAATCGTATACCTCTTGCATTTTCACCGCCCCACTGCCACAAAACACAACTACATCTGGTGTAATGGGTGGCATAAAAAACAACTCAGGAAATTCAACAAATACCTGATTCAACCATTGATCCTCAACCCTATACACCAAATCATCCATCCCAAACTGATCAAACAAAACGTTCCCTAAAAGTTGTGAATTTCTACAATAGCCGAAATCAATTCCTATAGAATCTTCCAACCGACAAACAATTTTTTCTGTCAATTCAAAAATGTCTTCCAATTTGTCAGAACTAACAATGAGTCCATGGTTCTGCAAGAAAGTTACCGGAGGAATAACCCCACAGTCATTAATTTTTTTTTCTAACTCTAACGCCAAATCAATACCCGGTGTTCGATAATCAATGAAACATATTTTATTGTCGGGAAATATATCCGAAAGTTGTTGCTTCCATCCTTCCCTACAAACAATCATATTTACCACCATTGGGTGAGTATGCAATACGTATTTATTTAAAATTGCATGGAACGTGGTTTCTATTGAAGGTTTTTCGCCTTTAAATTGAGCTTTCTTTACCCACTCCGTTGAAAGAAATTCTCTTTCCCTCTGAGATGAAGAACTTTTTATTGAATTGTCCGCAAAAACACCCATCAATGACGGCAAACTCAATTCGGAAAACCCTTTTTCAGTTGTGACTTCGCTCAAGAGAAATCCAGATGCTTTAATAATCATTAAACCCCCAGAAGTTTTTACAGAGCTGTTTCCTCCACCCGCCTGAACTAGATCTATGCGTTGACCGGCATATCGCGATATTTTAACTAAGTCTAAGAGTTCTTCCATACAATTTCTCTTAATTCTTTGAATGTATTAAATGTTAATACCGAAGATTCACTCTTTAACTCATTCAATTTGAGAATCGGTAATATTCCTGATAAAATCGCACCTTCAATATCTTTTTTAAAGCTGTCCCCTATCATGCACGCCTTCGATGGGTCTACCTTTAACTTATCCAAAGCAACTTTAAATATATAAGGATGAGGCTTTTCGACCCCCGCCTCTTCACTAGTAACCAAAGAACAGCCCAAATTAGACAAACCCAATTTCCGCAACTTCCGGTGTTGAATGTGGGCTGTTAAATCAGTCACAAAACAAATTCTTGTTGCAAATTCTCGAATAAATTCTGATGCACCATCATACAACTCCATTTTTTGAAGATACGAATCCCAATAAATTTCGTACAACTTCAACGAATACTCCACAACATCAATTTCAAGGCGCTCACACAACAATTGAAAATACAGCAACCTGTTATGGGAAGATCCAGTATTACACAAAGTAACATGAATTTGATTACGTGCTTTTTGAAATTCAACCTCCAAAATATATCTATCAAAACCAAAACCCGTTTGCAAATAATTATAAACCTCATTAATTGCATGTTGATTAACATCCCGATATGGATATAAGGTATTGTCAATATCTAATAATATCCCCTCGATTTTCAAGCTCATAACTCCTTTAATTTTTCACTGACCATCAACAAAAATATTAATTGAATTAGTCCATCATAGCCTGTTGACCATTTTACTTTAGGACTTATTATTTCGTGAATATTTGGAATCACTTCAAATGCAATTTCTTCAAAGTTAGAGCTTTCCAAATCTTTTACATCTATGAACTGCGTTTTCAAATCATTATTATAATCCCACAAAAAATTCCCATTTAATCTCGGCACAATGAGTTCGATATTTACGTTCGCATCAAAGGTTAATTTCAAGCAAAGTTTTATGTCTTCCGAATCATCGCCCAACTTAAAACCAACAAATGGATAATATTCCACAATGATATCTGCGTATTCCATCTGTGGATAAATATACTTTTGAGCATCATCAACCCGCGCTTCAATTTGATCTTGAATTTTTTGCATGTTATACCCCCTTTTCCTCGTGTCTCTTAATATTTTCCAATGTCTTCGCAACTGTTCATCTGTGTTTACGAAGATTTTTATATCAATAATTTTGCGAGATTTTGGCAGATAAAATGGGTGTAAGCCTGCGATTACTATAAATTCTTTTGGAAGGACTTTAATAGGTTCTGAAAATTTCCCGTTGGTATGATTGTATTCACTTCTAGAAATGATTTCATGATTTTTTAGGGCTTGAATCGCTTCAACTTGTCTATGTATATAGTTTGCTTTGGGGTCTAAGTGAGTAAATTTGGACCAGTTTGTATCTCCTCTTTCCCATTTATGTTCACCATCGCCTTCAATTTGCAACAACCTTTCACCCAACAATTCATCCAAACGCATTAATAGAATCGACTTCCCGACACCGCTATCGCCGCCAATACCGATAACCAGATTTCTACGTTTAGAATATATAGAATTACTCTTTAATCCATAATTATAAAATCCATACATTAGCACCACTAAAACCACTTCCAATAGTGTAAACGCAATGTTCCGAAATAATACATTGTGTATCTTTAAATCCACCCGGGTACCCAGAAAGAGAATATCTTGATATTCACTTTCATAGAAAAAGACGAAAAATAACAAATAAGAGGCCGACAACAAAAAAAACAGCAACCTAGATTTTCTCAAATCTTGATTTTTTATGAAATACGCAGTAATAAATGGAGTCATCCAAACGTACCACGCCGGTCCCGGGTAAATAAATATAACAGCAACAGTAAATAAGACTCCAAAATAAAAAAATAACAAATCTTGATTAACCTTATTCTGATTAAAAAAATGAAAGTACGTTAGAAGAATAGCGGAAATGGGTAAAATAATTTTTAAGCTTCCGATTTGATAAAATGTATCAAATAACAAATCTTGTTTAGAATTGTTTAAAACCATTTCTCTAAAACCAACATCAAATAAATAGGGAAAATCAATAAATAATAAAACTAACACACTCACAGAAACAAATACTAGACCCGCATAAAAACTCTTGGCCCTATATATGTAAAAAAATATCAAGGGAATGGCAATAAATACATGCAATTTGGTAGACAAAGCTAAACCCAAAAAGACCGCTGAATATGTGTATTTATTATTGATCAAAAAGTAAATACATACCAAAACCAATGAAGTGGGTAGGACGTCAAGCTGAGAATGAATATAGGTTGCATAGATAACTATGGGATTCATAAAGAAAAACCAAAAAATCATTTTTTCTTTGTTTTTAAAAATTTTATTAAGAATAAAAAAAACTAAAACATCTGAAATCAACAACGGTATTTTAATTAAAACACTACCTAAACCAGTAACCTTACCCAACAATGCAAATGGATAAAGTATTACTAACATTAAACCATGGTATGGAAAGGCATCTAAATTTAGTCCGTTCACAAAGTAGTAATTCCACGGATTTAAAACTTCAAAGGACAAGCTATTCAAAAAGGGATAAAATAAACCATTATTATACTCAGAGTTAAATAGGAATAAAATTACAAGTTTAAAAATAACTCCCCACCTGAATTGGGCCGATGAAGACAAGTATTTAAAAGACGAAATATCCATGTATCAATTTAGTGAATTTCTATACTATCCTGGGCGACAAAATTCGTACATCATCATTTTCAACAAGCACTCTTATGAAGTAGAACTTAAAGTCAATTTGAAGATTCAGCAAAGTAAATACAATTTTCAACAATCCTTGGAAATTTATTATGTAATTCGTCGGATTTTACACCAGGCAAAACCAAATAATTATGTGCACTGTGGACTGTATCAATTTTCAAACTACTTAATTCCATATTAAAGAAATGGTTGATTGATTTGAGATTTTTATGATTTGGTTCGAAGTTAATAAAACAGAATTTGACATTTTTTCCAACAAACTTTTTAGTACACCATCTTTCCTTGGATTTAAAGCTAGAAACATACAACAAATTCAGATTGTTACGCAACTCAGGAATAAAGGTGACAATTTCGTTTGTAGTCACAATATAATCGGGCTGTCTACTTTTAATAACATTAACAATTCCCGCTTGCGTAAACAGTTCTTTTCTGTCATCCAAAAACCATCTGATGCTTTTTGTAAATGAGAAAATCATAAAGCATGTGGTTATGTAAATTAAAAAAATAAACAATCTATGATTTGAAATTAATTGAATAAATGCAGTTAAACCAAAGTGACACACCAAACAAAACATCGGTAAAAGAATCAATGTATGCCTAGTAGGACTCATCGTAAATTTGCCTAATACCGTAAAGAACAACCACATAAATAGAAAAACAAAAAGAAAAAGCCCCAGGTATTTATTATATTTATCAGTACTTTTAAAAATTACCACCAACCCGTAAACAAAGAAAACTGAGAACAATAATAAGACTGAACACATCATAAAATTAATAGCCAAATTACTACCAGAATAAAATGAACAATTATTTAAAAAAACTTCAACGCAATTAATTAAAAAAAAACGAGCTATGTAATAAACCTGATCTGAATATCCATGTGCAACCCTTAAATCAAATAAATACTCCGCATTTGGACCCTGATACCATTGCACCGCCGCGTGATTTGAATGTTTACTTATAAACAAAACGTAAACAGGAGATACAAAAAGTACAAAAAGCAATCCAGAAAAAAAAATGCGATGATAAAATATTTTATGTTCACTTTTTTTTGTGTTATAATAATAATAAATAGACAATGTAAATGCGGCTGCGAATACGTATATCAACATTTGATATTGCATGTAAATCATTACAGCAAACAACATCGACACTTTCAACCAATTTTTTAGTTCATAATTTGGTGATTCTCTTAATATTTTCAGTAGAACAATTAACAATAAAACTGACGCAAAAAGACCTATTGCATAACTCTCCATTTGTTTGGAATAGATAATACTCTCAAAGGAGAACGCATAGATAGCAATCACGAGTAGCGACGAAATTTGCCCCACTAAGCTGAGGCTTGTTTTATTGATCAAATAAACAAACATAAATAGTGACAATATCGAAAAAATAAAACTAGGAAATCTCCCCCAAAAAAGCAGTTGCTTTAATGATTGTTGTTTATTAATCAAGCACTGTGTGAAAAAAAACTGAAATGGCGCATATGTCGATTGATTAGGAACACAAAACCATGGTCTTAAAGGATCAATTCTCCGCAAAATCGCATCAAGATGACCATTGGCCTCTGAGAAGCGCAAGAACTTCTTGGCTGCGCTATTATAGGTAGTTAAGGAAGTATCATGAATAATCGATTTTATTGCAATTATATCCAATGGGCGTTTTGCCTCAAGTATTGAGCTTGCAACCAAATGATCATCAATATTTGAAACATATGAATCCAAATTATACCATCTGGACCACACACTCAAAATGACAATTGTCAAAATTAAAAAATAATTAATCATTTTTAAATTTTGAATGTTTTTAAATTTCGAATCGATAAACATCCACTTTAACATATTTATTTCAATATCCAAAAATAGATCATTTGAACAACACAACTGCAACACCAACAAAATAATCAGTTCACTAAAAATCATGAGAACCCACGCCGCATCAATAATTTAGTAAAAATATCAACGCCAAATTTCAGCATTATTGTAAAATAAAACAACCGAATACGTATCAACCACACAAACACTCTCATGGTCTAATAAAATTCGCCGTTATGTCTAACTCCATTAGGGCTTGCCCATTTTGTCAAATACTGCCTACACCGAACAAAGTTGATGTTTTTAGGGCAAATCGCCAAATCACAGTACCTTTGTACACCATGAGCAAACCCAAACTCATCAAATTTGCCGAGTACGACCAATTTCCGAACACGTTCGATCTTCAAGATGCCGAGAAAACGAAAGGAAACTGGCATGCCCTTTTCGGCAACAACAACCCCATCGTGATAGAGCTGGCCTGCGGAAAAGGCGATTATACCGTGGGTTTGGCCCGCCTGAACCCCGATATCAATTACGTGGGTGTAGATATCAAAAGCAACCGCATGTGGACGGGCGCCAAGGCCGCAATCACCGAAAACCTCAGCAATGTTCGCTTCCTGAGAACTCATATCGATAACATCCCCGAGTATTTCGCACCCAACGAGGTCTCTGAAATTTGGATCACCTTCGCCGACCCCCAACCCCAAAAGGTGCGCAAGCGGTTGAGCAGCTACAAGTTCCTCAACCTTTACCGACAAATTGCGCCGGCCACCGCATTGGTAAACGTAAAAACCGACTCCAATCTCTTTTACGAAAGCACCCTCGAGCAAGTGCAACGCGATGGCCTCACCCTACACCAAAACATCCCCAATGTGTACGAGCTCATTCCCGTGCCGGCGGTTTTGCAAATCCAAACCTATTACGAGAAAATGTGGCTCGCCATAGGCAGAACCATCAAATTTTGTCAGTTCACCCTGGGCGATTGCGTTTCTCTGCCCGCGCCGGAAAAGTTGGATAGTTAATAGTTTACTGTAAATTATTAACTGTAAACCAATCCCAACCCTTTACCAATAAATCAATTTTTAATCCCAAAAAATTCCTATTTTCGAATCCAATTTGCATGAAAAAAGCTTTAATCATAGGAGCCACAGGGCAAGACGGAGCTTATTTAAGCAAGCTGCTGCTCAGTAAAAATTACAAGGTGTATGGAATAACCCGGAACACCATCATGCCTGAATTGAAAAACCTTCAATTCCTGGGCATCGAAGACAACATTCAACTCATTGAATTACCAAACCTTGATCAAAAAAGGGCGGAACAAATTTTGACCAAGTTTCAGATCAATGAAATTTACAATTTGAGTGCACAGAGTTCTGTTGGATATTCATTTATCGATCCAATTGGCACAGTCTATTTCAACATCATGAGTGTGTTGAATTGGTTGGAAGCCATTAAAAAAGTCAACAACCAAATCAAGTTTTACCAGGCTTCAAGCAGTGAAATGTTCGGCAATGTAAAACCCGAAAATTTGCCGCTCAAAGAAAGCCTCATTTTCCACCCGGCCAGTCCCTACGGCGTTTCTAAAGCAGCAGCCCACTGGCTCACTGTCAATTACCGGGAATCACACAATTTGTTCGCCGCCTGCGGAATATTGTTCAACCACGAATCCTGTCTGCGCGGACCCAATTATGTGGTCAAAAAAATCTTACATTCGGCCATTAAAATAAAAATGGACTTGCAAAAGGGTCCCATCAAAGTGGGGAATTTGTCGATACAACGCGACTGGGGTTATGCCCCCGCCTATGTTGAAGCCATGTGGCGCATACTCCAAACCGATGCCGCTGAAGATTACCTAATCTGTTCAGGTGAGGTCACATCACTTCAATCCTTGATTGAAACCATACTTACCAAACTCGATCTCGAATACGACAAAACCATTGTAATTGACAAAGAGTTATTCAGACCCGTTGACCTTGAAATCATCTATGGCGACAATACCAAAGCCAAGAAAAATTTGGGATGGGACTATAATATGGATACCAATCAAATGATTGACCAACTCATCATTGATGAAACCCAATTCATCGAATGGGAATTGACACACTAAAGATGAAGGTCGTATTTTTTAACCGCAAACCACGCGCGCTCGGCAACTTCAGCGTTGAGAGTTATTTCAAACAGATTCGCGAAAATCTTCCGCCAACCATTGAAGCTGTATACTTGGAAATGCCCTTTGAAAGCAATGGGCTTTGGCGCCGATTGGCCAATGGGATATACTGCATGTTCCATCAAGGAGATGTAAATCACATTACTGGCGACATCCATTATGTTGGAATTCTCTTGAGTAAAAAGAAAACCTTACTTACAATTTTAGACTGCGGTATGTTACACCAAACGGCAGGCCTAAAGAACAAAATACTCAAACTGTTTTGGTTCACATTACCCATTCAAAGAGCGACCCATTTAACTGCCATTTCAACAGCGACCAAAGAAGACATATTACATTTTGTTCCCTGCAATCCAGATAAAATCAGTATCGTATACGTTTCCATTCAGGAAAGATTTCAACCCTTCCCTAAATCTTTCAATCAATATCAACCAAGGATTTTGCACGTAGGAACGGCGCACAATAAAAACTTGGAGCGACTCATCCCCGCACTAAAAGACATCCCCTGTACCCTGGTGATTGTAGGCAAAGTAAATGATTCATTTAAAGCCCTCATCCAAGAAAACAAAATCCAAGCAGAGTGCATTGAACGTAGACTCAGCGATGACGCAATTCTTGACCAATACCGCCAATGCGATATCCTGAGCCTGGTTTCTACCTTGGAAGGATTTGGCATGCCCATTGTGGAAGCCAATGCCGTTGGCAGGCCCGTCATCACAAGCAATACGACCTCTATGCCCGAAATTGCTGGCGATGCCGCTGTGCTGGTTGATCCGTTTGATATCAGTTCAATCCGTGAAGGCTTTTTGAAAATTATTGAAAATTCACAACTGCGTGAGGAAATCGTCCACAACGGACTTCAAAACCACCTCCGATTCCAGCCCAAACAACTGGCCGCGCAATACGCAGAATTGTATTCTCAACTACTACGCGGATGATACTTTAACAAAGTATCCGCCAAGTAATTTCTATCCAAGTGGGTGTAAATTTCTGTTGTAGTGATACTCTCATGACCCAACATTTCCTGCACCGCGCGTAAATCCGCCCCCGCTTCCACCAAGTGGGTAGCGAAACTATGTCGGAAAGTATGCGGTGAAATATTCTTCCGTACGCCGGCTTTCAAGGCCAACGCTTTGATCAACAAAAACACAGATTGACGACTCAACGCGCCACCCCTCTTGCTCAAAAATACCACGTCCCGCTGGCTGGACTGAATGTTTACATGCACCCGCACTTCATCCACATACAAACGGATGTGCTTGAGTGCCCTGGCGCCCACTGGCACCAAACGCTCTTTGTTCCCTTTTCCCACCACTTGCAAAAAGCCTTCCGCCGGATGGATCTGTGTTAAACGCAATCCCACCAACTCACTCACCCGCAAGCCACAACTATACAAGGTTTCCAACAAAGCCACATTCCGTTCTCCCTCCGCCGTGCTGCGATCAATGGCCGCAATCATGGCGTCGATTTCTTCTTCGCTCAATACCACCGGCAACTTGCGTCCAGTCTTTGGTGGCTCCAGAAAATCTGCTGGACTTTCCGCCAGGCTATCTTCCATCACCAAAAACTTATAAAACGACCGTACGCCACTGATGATTCTGGCCTGCGACGTAGCTTGAAAACCCAAATCCGCAATCCATTCGGGGAATTTCTGTATGCGCTGTTGATTCATGTCGAGCGGACCCTTCCAGCCTTGCGATTCACTCCACAATTCAAACTTTTCCAAATCTGCCAAATAGGCCTCCACGCTGTTCAACGATAGCGAACGCTCCAACTGCAAATACTGCTTGAATCGTTGTTTGGCTCCTATCCAAGCGGTCGTTGTCATTATTTCAACGAAACCTTCTCCACCTGCACCACTTCTTTGGTATCGGCATCGTAAATCCAAACCACCACATCGCAGTTGGCTGCCACCCATTTTGCCTTGGGCACGAGGTAAAAATGCTTTTCTCTCACATATCCTGCCGAAACCGCCGCCGAATTGATGTCACTACCCAACGTTGAGCCCACCACGCCACGCAAAGCGTGCTCATGTTCGTAATCATCAACCATACCACCCGGTGCATCTTGGTCTGATTGCTTGCTCTTTACGCCATTCTCAGTAATTGCCACCACCCATTTGTAATTCGATGTTATCGAAGTATTCGCAACAGCTTTAATTTCCACGCGCGACTTTCCATCGGCAGCTTTCCAAGTACTTTTAACAGACAAATTGAATGGCGATGTTTTGGCCAACTGCGCAGTTACAGCCGCACCCCAATCACTGGTATTGAGCAACTTACTTCCATTAAACGCCACTTGATCCACCGCACCCAATGGCAATGAGGTAACTCCACCCATCGCAGTCGCAATTTGTTCTGCCTCAATGGTGCTCATGGTATCAAACCCGGCCCAAGGGAAGGTCAAACTCATAGGCGTTTTGGGATACAAAGCAACTACTTCTACCCGACCTGAATTGCTCGATGCCAAGTTTTTCGCCAATACAGCTGCCTTAGGACAGTTGTTGCATCTCACCCCTGTAACATCAAACAACAACACCTTTTTCACTGAAGCCGCTGGCACAGATCCTATATAAAAGGTATCCAATAAGGGCTTTTCTTCTTCCGACATGATGACAGGGGGTAATTCCTCATCGCAAGACACCATCGCGCCAAATGTCAAAAACAAGGCACACATCACCACAGACCATCCGTTTGAAAATTTCAATCGCATTCCACGAAAATAACGAAATTTCGCCAATCCCAATCCAAACCAACTTCCACTAACTTTGTTTAACCATTGTGAGAATCATTAGAATCGCTTCCATCGCAGCCGCCATTGGCTCATTGATCACCGCCTGCGTATTTGGCAAAACCAAAACCATCGACCCAAGTCAGGCCGGAACTGCTCCAAAAAGCATCTACGATATCCAATTGAAAACCTTGGATGGCGCTGCCAACTTAGACCTCGCCCAATACAAAGGCAAGAAAATTCTCATCGTAAACACAGCCTCCAAATGTGGGTACACCCCTCAGTACGCGGAATTGCAGCAACTTTCAGAAAAATTCGCAGATAAGCTCATCATCATCGGCTGTCCTTGCAACCAATTCATGGACCAAGAACCGGGCGCAGCAGCAGAAATCGCATCGTTTTGTCAAAAAAATTACGGCGTCACTTTCCCCATCAGCGAAAAGCTCGATGTCAAAGGCAGCAAACAACACCCCCTCTATCGTTGGTTGTGCAATAAATCAGAAAACGGCGCCCTCGATGCCACCGTGGGTTGGAACTTCAACAAATTCCTAATCAACGAGCAAGGTCAACTCGTGGGTTACTACCCATCCGGCGTAAAGCCCATGGGATCTGAAATCAGCGCGGCTATAACTAAGTAAACCTAAGATGACTCTTCCCAATTTACAACGAGTTGAATTATCAATACTAGTTCAAAAAAATAAATCAACTTTCATTTTTTTACTTATACTTTTTGTTATTGTGCTATAGTTAGAACAAAATCTAAATAATAGTCATTTTTTGACCTGAATTGTATAACCCAATGGATCATCTTTACTGCCCCAATTGAACCAAATTGAAAAATGGGCAAGCGCTACAAAAACTAACAATACTGGGGAAAATGCAATCCACAATGGAATAAAAAGGGCTTTCCAATTTTTCGGCATTAAATTACGTAACCATAATATTACTAATTTATTTGCTATCACTGCCAAGTCGGTTCCCCTATTTTCAATTATTACATATTCAAATTCCTTAAACATTAATTTCAAACTACTAGGTGTATATCTAAAATAGTCATAAGGGATATAATGAAATCGAGCACTCCATGGTACTGTAATAAATCCGTTTGCACCAATTTTCATTACTCGGTGCATTTCCCCTATAAGTTCGTGAAAATTTTCAACATGCTCAAGCACCTCAGTACAGATAATAACATCAAAATATTTATCATCAAATGGTATTTTTTTTCCGTCAAAAGGAACAATACGTTCATTGTGATAATCAAATTTATCTTGATCAACAATGTCGATTCCAAAGTACTTTACTTGATCTAATTTGAGAAATACTCTATATGGGGAATCCCCACAGCCAATATCCAATATATCACCATGAAACTTAGGGAATTCCCGTTTTACATCCTTAACGATTGTAAGTAGCTGTAAATCAAAAACCATCCTAATTGTGTTAATTATTGTTGGGAAAACCCCATTAGATGGGAAATTGGGTAGTGGCTTAAAACCTTCTTTCATAAATTATTTATTTCTTTTGTGCTGTTATGAAAACAGATTGAGCAAAATGATCAATCACAGGAATCCTTTCAAGAATATTCCCAACTGAAATTAATGGTTGAACAGTCCATGAGGGAACTCCAGGTAATAAAAAATCCTTATACTCAGTCTCAATGTTTATGAAATCAACTGCATTTAGTTTTTGTTTGATAAATGACCCCGAAAAAGCCATTTCATCAGGCTCCAAATTTGCCAAATTACGCATGAGACTTACTTTAAAGATAAGGGCACAGTATGGGTTGTAAATATTTGGCTCAATGAAAATAATCTTTCCACCCGGATTGAGCAAAGATTTCAGTGTCAAAAGTGCATCATCCAACTTGTGATATAGATGATGTAATATTCCATTTCCAACTATGTAGTCGAATTTGCGATTTTGCATTTGGTAAGGCTTGTGAAAGTCTAATACTTCATAGGAAAGGTTTGGCAATTCGAAATATTTCTTGGCTTCATCAATAAAAGGCACACACAAGTCTGAGCCAACAACTTGGTTATTTGTTTTTTCTGCAATCCAATAAGATACTTCACCTCTGCCGCAGCCTATTTCGAGCACTGTTCCATTCTTTACCGGGTCCATTTTAGTAATCATGTATGCTGCCCTTCTTTTCATTCGAACTTCAGTAGATGGCATCATTTTGAATCCTTGATTAAATCCTCTGTCGTCTTTTACGTTTAAACTCATTTATTTTTCTTTTTTAAAAATATTTTTTCTGATAAATTTTGGTCGTTTTTTTGCTTCTTCCAATATTTTTCCTTGATATTCGCCGATAATTGAAATACCTAACATTTGAATACCACCAAAGAATAATATTAAAACGATTATGGTTGGAATTCCGCGTGGAATTCCTGGATAGGTAAAAGACATTACAATTTGTATTATTATCGCTAGGAATGAAAAAGCAGTGAGTATCCAACCTGTGTATGTCAATAATTCCAATGGAACGTAGCTAAAACTAAAAATGGCCTTTCGAGCCCAAGCTATATTTTTACGCAAGTTATTCGTGGTAACGCCAAACAATCTCTCTGGACGCACGTAATCTACACCGACTTGTCGAAACCCAACCCACGCCCTTAAGCCTCTCATAAATTGGTCAGTTTCGGGCATTTTAATCAATTCATTAACTACTTTGCGATCCATCAATGAAAAATCACCCGCATCAAGTGGGATTGGAACATAAGAAACAGACCTAAACAACCGATAAAACAACTTGTAAAAAATTGATAATGTTTTATTCCCTTCTCTTTTTACTCGGCGGCCATATACTACGTCAAAGCCTTGAATATATTGTTCATAAAACTGATTGATGAGCTCAGGCGGATCTTGTAAGTCACCGTCTAGTAATACAACAGCATCACCAGTAGAAATTTCCATACCCGAAAGAAATGCACTTTGGGAACCAAAATTTCTGGAGTGTTCGATTGCGACGACATGATCATCAATATTTACTATTGACTGTAAAACTTCGCTCGTATGATCGGGTGAGCAATCATTAACAAATATTATTTCATAATCGACATTCATCTGTATGAAGGTCTTCGAAAGACGTTCATACATGATTGGTATCGCCTGTACATCTCTGTAGCAAGCAACAACAGCCGTTATCTTATGACGAATTTTATCCTGTGTTAATTTCTTCTCATAAAGTGGCTTTGAATAATTTTTTTGCCATTCATAAGTTTGCATTAATCCATTTTTTAGGGATGTTGTATTTTCCCAACCTAATGTTTTCTTGGCGAGTGTGGCATTACCAAACCATTCTTTTAAATCCCATTTGCGGTTTTGCATTTGGCCCCAGCTGGGCTCTCCTTCTATGCCAAAAAGATCTTTTATAATTTCAACAATACTACGGATCGTAGTTTTGTTATTACTTGCAATATTTATTGATTTACCTTTTACATTGCTAATATGCACGGCACTTAGAAGGGTGGCATAAACTGCATCATCTACAAAAACAAAATCTCTAGAAATCTCTGGGTCAACTAGTGGAGGATATTCCCCTTGAATTCCTTTTTCGATTAACATGGGTATTAGCCTGTCGGGTTCTTCGTATGGACCATAAATAGAGTAGTATCTTAAATTAACAACGGGTGTTTCTTTAATTGTACCATAAAATTTTATCAATTGTGCAGCACTAGCTTTTGTGACTGCATAATGAGAGTTGGGTAATAAAAAATCTTCTTCTGATGGGGCTGCGGCGTTTAATCCATATTCTGAAGAGCTCCCGGCGTGCACATAGGCTTTAATTGAGAACTGTGTCACTACTTCCATAAGACGTAAAAAACCTATTACATTTGTTTGATACGTTAATTCTATGTCACTCTGTTTACTGTATGCACCATAAGCCACCAAATCAAATACTGTTTTAAACTGATGTTTTGAAAATAAATTCTTTACGTGGTCTTTATTAATAATATTACAATGTAAAATATACTCGCTATTAATGTCCTCTAGACGCCATGGGATGAATGGCTTACTAGTGACACCAAAAACGTCATTTCTATATTGAGCAATAATCCGGAATAAATTGGATCCAATAAAACCACCCGCGCCGAATATCACAATTGGTCCCTCCAAGGCGTTCACCGCAGCGTGAATATTCTGTTGTAATTGATCTGACATTAACTTATTCTAAATTTGGACAATTTGCTTTAATGCTTGATGCAGCGGTTTGCCGCACAGGCCATTTTCCTCTAAATGCCATTTCTGGTCTCCATAATTGCCCGATAAATATCCTTTGACATTTAGATAATGAAACGAAATACCAGCAACAGTCTCAATTAATTTATTCTCAAACAAATAGACTGTGAACATTTCACCTAAACCGCCTGCTTGGTAATGTTCTTCCGCGATAATGACCTTCTTATTTTCTTTGATTGCCTTGAGTAATTCTGTCGGCAGTGACTTGATAGGAAGTTGGTCGATTAGCCAAATTTCAAGTTCTAACTGTTGAACATCGTTACTTTCAATAATTTGGTTCATTAAGGGACCAGCGCCAATAATTACTCCATTCGTTCCCTTTCTAATCATTCTAAAATTACTGAAAGGATTAATGTCGATTGGTCTTTTTACAGAAGAATTTAATCGCAAGTAGTTAGGGCTTTTATCAGCAATCATTAGACATACTGCTTCATCAACATCTTCCAAGAATGTGGGCAGAAATATTTTCATATTTTGCACTGATCGCATCAAAGAAATATCTTCTAAACAATGATGTGTAGACCCCATTATTCCATATCCAAAACCGCCACCATTTGCAACTAGTTTAACCGGTTTATTGTGCAGCCCAATTTCGTTCCTGATTTGTTCGAATGGTCTGGCTACTAAGAAAGGTGCGATACTGTATACGAAAGGAACAAATCCATCATGAGCGAGACTCGCAGAAACACTAATCATGTTTTGTTCACTCACGCCCATATTTAGAAACCGTGTGCCTAGTTTTACATTCAATTCTTCAAAAGCCATAAAACCTAGATCTCCCGTGAGAAATGTTAGTTTATCAATCTCAACTGCCTGCTTCAAAATAGCATTGGTAAATTCAACTCGCATTATTCAAATTATTTAAAAAAATATTATATTCTAGTTCTGTCATTGGCAAATAGTGAGAAGCAAGTGTATCAGACTTCCCAATCCATCCATTTCCTTTTACAGTATTTGCGATCACGACATTTGGTTTTGCGGATTTTTGAAACAACATTTTCAAATCCATTAATGCCGGAACAGAATGCCCGTCTATTTGAAAAACATTAAACCCAAAGGCTTCTAATTTTCTATCTAACGGATCTAACTTGATAGTTTCTTCAGTTCCGCCAAAACCTTGAAACCTATTTCTATCAATAAACCATATTAAATTATTTAATTCGTGATGTGAAATAAATAGTGCCGCCTCCCAAATGCTACCCTCGTTTAATTCACCGTCCGACGTTACACAAAAAACTTTTGCTTTTGTATTTCTAATTTTATTTGAATATGCCAATCCTGCCGCAATTGACAAACCATGTCCAAGACTACCAGTTGCAAATGGAATCTCATCAAATTTATTTACCGGAGGGTGTGCTGGTAAAATCGTATTATTACTGTAAAAAGTTTTGATTTCATCCGCGTTAACGATTCCAGCTTCATGCAACGTTGCATATAGGGCCGCCGCCGCATGTCCTTTTGATAATATCACACGATCATCATGATTTTTAAAATGAAACCAAATTACGCCCAAAACTTCAGCACAAGATAACGAAGACCCAAGATGCCCAGCTTTCGCCTTGTAATACATCTGAAGAAATGTATTTTTTATATTCAAGATTCGATTTTGGATAATTTTTTCACTTATCATTTGAGGTCAAATTTACGCATTTCCTGAATCTTACGAATGACCTAATTAAATTATTTTGTGAAGAGCTCATCGCCTTCATAAACCAAAATTCACTTTAGCACTTTGAAGTCAAGAACAAAGAATATTTCTATATGACCTCTTCCCACAAAATCGCACTGTTCTAAACTAGAGTTTTCAGGGTAATGACCCCTCCCCGTATATCAGACAACCGAAATTAGAGTTTCAGGGGTATTGACCCCTCCCCGTATATCAGACAACCGAAATTAGAGTTTCAGGGGTATTTTCATGCAATATAATAAATTCTTTTGGTGTTAAATCATTGATTGAGCTGTGTGGACGGAAATGGTTGTATTCCCAC
>Ga0315905_10001726_pt1 | contig 23279 bp, 24 predicted proteins | sample LakEriMetagenome_5_FD_203522 | JGI IMG/M metagenome (GOLD analysis project Ga0315905, IMG submission 203522) | Freshwater fungal communities from buoy surface, Lake Erie, Ohio, United States - Buoy 4 MA121 | ecosystem: Environmental > Aquatic > Freshwater > Lake | place: USA: Lake Erie, Ohio...
TCCAGTAGGTGCTCGTAACTACTATGGTCTCGGCGTAACACTTGGAACAGGAGCCACGCTTTATTCGAACGTAGGACTGACGACGATAGCCAACTCAGTCCCCGGCGAAGTGAGCTACTTCAGTGACGGCGATACTTACTGGGAAGCCGCCCCTAACGGTCAAATTCAACTCCTTGCGCCCTGCCCTGTCCCGACGCCAACTCCTGACCCGACACCTACTCCCAATCCTACGGGAACGCTTGAGCCATCCCTATGGACTTGCGCCTCTGCTGGATTGGCTGACAGTGGGTATGGACCGATAATAAGTGTTCCAATTCCACCGGGCTTTCTGAACTCCGGTCAGGGGAACTTGGAGTGTTACGACCCCAATGCCCCCGCACCCACGCCGACTCCCAATCCTACGGGGTCTCCTGACCCAACGGTTACTGTCTGGTATTGTGAACTGCGCGAGCCACCACTTAGCACTGAAGATCTTGGGTATGGCTTTATCGACGTGACTGTTCCAAACGGGTTTATCAATCAGGGTCAAAACATCCCCTGCTACAATTATCCGCCATGAGGATTTCAGTAGTTCACCCAGCGAGGAATGAGCACTCAGAGATTGAGGCGACAGTGAGTAGTATGCTCGCGGCTGGGGCTGATGAGGTGCTAGTCTTCGATGATGGATCTGATACGCCGATCCCAGAAGATACCCGAACCGTTCATTTCCGACATGACGTAAGCCTAGGTCCAAGTGTTTGCCGAAATTTAGGAGCGCGACGATCTACGGGTGATGTCGTCGTCTTCGCTGATGCTCACACGAGGATAGACGACCTACGCGGCATCTGTGAAGAAGCCGTGCGTAGACAGGCAATCATGGTTCCAGCCATGCAGTCTCTGCACGGCAAGGGGGAGGTCACTGGCTACAGTCGAAACTTCATCTGCAAGGGAGTCGGAAGTGAGTTGATCGCGTTCGATATATGGAATAGACGCCCAGAGCAACGCTACACACGACTCGGTGGAAACTGGGGAGGCTTTTTCATCATGCCGCGAGCGGTGTATGAAAAGATCGGGGGCTGGGTAGATCATCACTTCTGGGGCTATAACGATCCGAGTCTGATCCTCAAGGCGTGGTTCTGCGATGTTCCGGTGATCTTGGATCGGGACACCATCTACAAGCACAAGGGTAAGGTGAAGTGCGGCTTCGGGTATCCGGTGGCGGCGATCCATCCTCTCTTCAACATCCTGCATTCCTACAGGGTCATCTTCAACGAGCAAACGTGGGAGGACCACTGGAAGCCTTTGATGGATGCACACCACCATTGGATGATGGAGCGTGGACTAGCCCGTGTCTCTACGGAGGCTGTGCTGGCGGAGGTGGCTGATTTCGCCACAAGGAAGGTTCGGTCTGACGAGGAGTTTTTCTCTGACTTCTTGCCATCCAAAGGCTTCAATGCTCAACCCTGTGATGACTAGCTTTGTTCCAGTATTGCAGGATTGGCTTCGTAAAACTTCCGCGAAGCGAGTTTGGGAGTGGGGACCGGGGCTTTCCACGCATGTGATACTTTCCGATGCGCCTAGCCTTCAGAGCTTGACTAGCGTGGAGCATCAGGCGGTGTGGGCGGAAAAGATTCGTGGAGAAGTTTCAGACCCGAGGTGGACGCTACTGGAAAAAAATGTGGCGCGGCGAGTGAGCGATTATGCCACCTGTCTTCTAAAGGAATCGCAGCCTTTCGACCTGATTTTCGTAGACGGGCGGAGGAGAGTGGAGTGCTGCTTTGCCGCGATGCTGCGGCTGGCTCCTGACGGGGTGATTGTCCTGCACGACGCTAGTCGAAAAGCCTACACCGATCTGCTCGACCCACACATCGCTATTCTGGACTTCCGGCGCGATACTTTGGTTTTCAGACCTAGTGCTTATTTGACTAGCGGAAATTGAACCAACGTGCGGTTGACGTAATCCAGAGCTTGAGGTAGGATTGCGTATGGAAAAGCTCAAGTCTCGATTCATCAGTCTCTTTTTCGGTGATAAATTTCTCAAGAAGATTTCCACCACGGTCGCAGCCATCCTCTTCTCGATGCTCGCGTCCTACATCCCCGGTGCTCCCGAGGTCGTGAAGATCGCTCTTGGCGTTCTGTTCAACCTTCCTCCCGGCGCAGTGCTCAGTGAGGCTGGATTCGTTGCGGCTGTCGCTCCGATGATCGTTATGATCCTCGACTTCTTCGTCAAGGGAGCTATCGCGAAGGACAACAACGCAGCCCTTACGATTCTCAAGGATCAGGGTGTGTATCAAGGTCCGCTTGATGCTTGGGTTGGTCCGAATGCACAATCCGCACTTCGCAAACTGACCGAACTGTTCAATCGTAACTAATTGCACGAGCGTGCAAAATGCCAACGCCAGCACAGTCCATCTACCTCCATATCGGTGAAACGGAGCACTTCCTTTTCACTGATACCGACTCCTTTGAGGGGCATGAGGTCCACTACAAAATCGGTAGGCGGATCTCGCCCTCAGAGTATGAGGAGGTTCTTGACTGGGAATTTGCGGTGGACGGGGATGAGGCGGAAGCCTACATCGAAATCGACCCCGAAATTTTCTCTCCCGGTAGATACGAGTCACAACTGGTGGTCACTGAGATCGCTAGTGGGCGAGTGAATATTACCGATGGTCCGATGTGGGTAATTCAGCCTTCCGTCTAAGATGCCTAACACGACGCTCACTGTTCAAGGACGGTTGATCACGCTCACTGTTCAAGGGCGAGAGATTGTCATGGAAACGGGCAGGGGAAAGTCTGCCTACCAGTCCTACCGCGACACTACTAACGACAATCCCATACTGACGGAAGCTCAGTGGGTTGCATCTCTCGACGGACCTGCTGGCCCTCCCGGTGCTCCCGGTGCTCCCGGCACGAACGCCACTCCGATTACCGCTATTACAGACGACGGTGATGGCAACTTGACCATCAGCACATCGACCACGGACTATGGTCCGTTCGCGTTACTCGGACCCGCTGGACCTCAAGGCGATCCCGGTTCACAAGGACTACAGGGAGACCCCGGTCCCGCTGGTGCAGAGGCAACGCCAATCACGAGCATCACAGACATCGGTGATGGAAACCTAGTGATTTATACAGCAAGCACAAACTACGGTCCTTTTGCTCTTAAAGGCCCGACCGGAAATGATGGTCCAAAGGGAGATGCTGGCGAGACGGGCGGCATGGGCGCTAAAGGTGATACTGGTGATACGGGTCCACAGGGTGATATTGGCTATCCCGGTTTCAAATATGATGTTCGTCGGGTGAATGCTAATGGCGTTCAGTATGTCCCCGGCGAGATCATCGAGTATCAGGGTTCCTACTTTATCTGCATTGCAACAAACGATGCAGCACACCCATCTGACGCAGCTTATTGGAGTCCCTACTCGTTTGTTGGTCCCAAAGGCGACCAAGGTGATACTGGTGGACAAGGACCGCAAGGAGACCCCGGCCAAAAAGGCGACACCGGAAATACTGGTCCCGGCTTTTACTGGTTGAACGCTTATATCCCCGGCAACGGATACGTCCCCGGTGCGGTGGTCAAGGGTAGCGATAACAACCTCTATGTCGCCACGGGGAGCGGGGAACTAGGTGATCCTACCTCTTCTGGGGGATGGGATCTTTATCTGCCTAAAGGCACAACTGGTGACGCTGGACCAAAGGGTGACACAGGAGATACCGGACCAATGCCCTACAACTACCGAGGGGCATGGGACGGTTACGCGAACTACAGTCTCTATGATGCCGTGACGCATCAGGGCAGTCTCTACTGGCTACCTGCTACTGGAGGTTGGACGGTTGGGGGCGCACCGCCGGGATATAACTGGGAGTTGTTGGTCTCAAAGGGGGACACGGGAGCAACTGGAACCCAAGGAGCTAAGGGGGATACTGGAGACACTGGACCCAACACGGTCACTACGTCCACGACCACTGACATCACGGGGCTACTCAAAGGTAACGGAAGTGTAGTCTCTGCGGCGACTGCCGGAACCGACTACGCTGCTGCTGCACACACGCACGAAGGAGATACTCTTGGACCAGTCGAGAAGATTCAGTTCGACACGACCCCAGCGGGGCTTGCTACAACCGTAGGTGACCTGATCTGGAACGTGGCCGAAGAGACTCTGGATCTCCAGCTAGACGGGTTCACGATGCACACCGGACAGCACGTAATTTATCATGTCCAAAACAATACCGGAGAGACAATCGCAAAAGGCACTCCGGTTATGTTCGCCGGGACAACTGGGAACAGTGGTAAGCTGCGGATCAAGCCTTGGGACGGCATCGGCCCAGCGACTTTGTTCATGGGCATAACAGGCGAGGAGTTTGTTCAAGGGCATGAAGGCACTGTGGTTGCCTTTGGAAAAGTCAGAGGTATCCAGACCGACGGAGACAATTACAGCCAAACTTGGGCAAATGGGACGATTATCTACGCCGGGACAAACTCGGTAAAACTGACTAGTGTCAAACCTTCCGCGCCTAATCCCATTGTTGAGGTGATGGCGGTGGTCAGCGCGCACGCTAATACCGGGACCGTATTTGTTCGCCCGAATTATTTCACTGCGGATGTCTTTGGGCCATCAAGCGTAGCCGACAACGCTATCGCTCGATTCGACGGAACGACCGGAAAGCTGATCCAGACAGGCGGTATCACGATTGCTGACAACGCTACCGGAACTCTTTCTGGAACTAACTCTGGGGACGTTACCCTCGGGGGGACTCCAGCATACCTGACCATCGAGAACCAAGTTATCACGCGCAACCAAGTCAGCCTAGCGGCAGCTTCCGCGCACGTTACCGGGACGCTCCCTGTCGCGAACGGCGGCACTGGGCAAACTGCTCTAAGCTCGATTGATGCAGCGGACTTCGGTTCCGGTAATGCTGCGGACAACTACGTCCTTACCGCAGACGGGTCAGGAGGAGCCGCGTGGGAGGCGGCAAGTGGTGGGGGTGGATCGTCCATTACCGGAACTGGCTTTGCTTATGTTCGCACCGGAGGCAGCGCAACGCCTACGATTGGAAATCCTGCATTGCCATTCCCAACAGGCCAAGCGGCATGGGATGCTGGAGCGACTCGTTTCGATTTTGGTCCCGGCTCGTTTTCAATTGATGCGGCCTTTGGGAGCGGCGGTTATTCTCTCCCCGTTTATTTCCAAGGCGCTGGACTTAGCGGCTCTTTGTTGACTTTGACATGGCGCGGCGAAGACGGCGTAGAGCAGAATGGTTTTACGGCTCCAGATTTGAATCTAAGCTCTGACAAAAGCATCACCATACAAATTGCTATTGAGGGTGGAGACGCAACTTCTGCGGGGTCGGATACTTATAACGGAGGGAACATTGCAAATCATTACTTCTCAAACTGTTATATTCAAGGTTTGACCTTAACCGCAGGGTCTGGATGCAATGGTGGCACTAATGGAGCCGACGCCTCATCGTCTGGAGCGGAGTTTACCAACATTGTGACAGGTGCGCTCCAAGGTTCAACCATTTATAAAAACGCAATCCTTGAGGCCGGGGTGTTTTCGCCAGATAAACTTTCCGACGGAAACAAAGGCAGCATTAGCGTCACAACCAACGGAGAGGCTTGGAGCATAAATGAAAACGTAATACAATTTAGCAACCTCACCACCGCTTCAGCCAAAGGAAAGATTATCGGCAGGAAAACCGCAGGGGCTGGCAATTTTGAGGAGTGCGCCATCACCGATTTTACCCATGTCACCGAGCACTACATGCGGACAATTGATTTTTTTGATAGCACCGGAATCGTCAGCAATGTCACTGGTCTTTCCTGCCCTGTCGCGGAGAACGAGAAAGTGCTCATTGAGATCGTGGGTTTCCGCGTTGGCGGGGCTGCTGGGTCCGGTCTCAAAATCTCTTTCAGCGGACCCGATAGCCCGACTGATGTGAGGTATACCCTTGAACACTGGAACGCGGTCAACACTGGCCGAACGGTGGCGTCAGCGACCTCATTTAATCAGGTGCTGACCCAAGCGGACGGGAATACGGACTCCCTGCTGATACGGGTAACCTTAACGCTTATAAATGGACCCAATGCGCAGACCGTTCAATTTCGGGCAGGGTCCGAAGGTTCCGGCACAAGCATAACACTTCCGAAAGGACTCACCATGCGAGTTCACCGAATCCCGTAACCATGATCTCGATCCCCGAAATTCTTGTTTTTGGTTTTCCGAACCGTGGAGGTTGGACCGTAGACGGTGATCTGATCACCGCAGGAGATGGTGGTCCTGCCCCTACGATGGAGGAGATCGAAGCTGCTCGACCTGCCGCTGAGATCGCCCAGACTGCACACCTAGCGGCGACGACCCTCGCAAACACACGGGCGACTCTGATCCTCACCCGCGCCCAGTTCGGTGAGATGCTGATCCGTAAAGGACTCAAGGCTACCGTTCTTGCTGCTATCGCGGCTATCCCGAACCAGACCGAACGGGATATTATGACCGAGTGGTTTGAGTATGCCCCCACCGTGCGGCGAACCTCCCCGAAAGTCGAGGCTATCCGCCAACAGCTACTCATTGACGAAAATGACGTAGACGAATGGTTCACGGAGGCTATGACCTACGAATAGCGGCGGTAATCATCGTAGTTTCACACATATGTGACTGACAAATCTGCTCCGTATGTTAATGTGGCAGCATGGAGGCACAAAACACTATTGTAGAGCACGACCGTTCCGCCATCTTTACCCAACTGTGGTATTTGGCGCAGAAGTCCGATTCCGGCTTCACCTACTATAAGGGACTGACCGACACTGAACGGCAAGCACTGTCCGATCTACTTACCGGGGTTCTCGACATCGAACGTAGGCAACTCATCGGTGAGCAACTGAAGCCAGTTGACGAATCCCCGGTCAAGGTGGTTCCGGTCCCCGAAACTGTTAGTGTCTCGACCAGTTCTCTTCACGACCCCTCTCAATACTCCTTCGGAAAGAAAGAACTGTGGATTCCTTGGGCAGAGCGATTCCCTTCTGGCCCGAAGCGCGGTGAGTATCCGAATAAGTATCCATCTGGTCTGATCGTCCACTGGACAGCAGGTCACCAGAATGGCTTGAAGGCTGGCATGGATTTCATGCGGACGAGCGGGATGCTGTATCTAATGATCGACAAGGCTGGTGGGCTTGGTCAGAGTGATCCACTCAACTACCACGGCTACCATGCAGGTAACTCCACCCACCCTTCGGTGAAGGGCTACGTCTCTGATGACTTTGCTGGCGTAGAGCTTCAAGCCGCTGGCAATCTTCGTGTCAACGCGGGTCACTACTACCCTTGGTGGGACAACGGAAAGAACGACCCTAAGAATCGCATTCCACACGAGGAGGTGATTACGGTGAGTGGTCGCGACAACATCGCGGCGGGTCACTATCACTTGTATTCGATTCTCCAGATGAACGCACTTCGTAGGTTGGTCGCTTGGCTTTACCTCAACAATCCCGATGTGTTTTCCGTTGACCGAGTTTTGGGCCATGACGAGGTCAGCCCGAAGAGGAAGACAGACCCCGGTGGTGCGCTCAATCTGAATGGCGACAGCCTTTCCATGAAAGAGTTCCGCGCAGTGTGCTCGGCTGACATCGCTAAGATCAAGTCGGCTAAAGGGTAAGGCGAATGATGTCTGCGACTATACGAGAGATGGAGCCGATCAATCCATTATCCGCTGACGTAAAAGTCGTAGCATACATCGCTGGCGCAGCCATGCTGGGGCTACTCAGCGCACTCGCATCTGTTTTAGGGAACGAGTCCAAAGCATTGACCGTGCGTGTCGTCGCCGCGTATCTGATGGCTGGCGCACTGGTGTCTGCTGGACTTACCTTCCTGCTAGTTCAGCACTACGGGTTTTCCTACTTCCTTCTTGGAGTATCTATCTTTGCAGGATACAAGGCATTTGATACACTAGCCTTGGTTGGCATAGCCATCAGTAATTTGGTAAAACGATTCCTATCAAAACGATGAAAGCATGTAGGCTCACTATATCCAAGACATTGAATATGCTCTTGGTAGTTTTAGGGTATGTCAGCATCCCACTGTATATGTGGGAACGACACGCTTATACTATTGAGCGAGAGAAGTTTCAGAGTGCGCTTGTGGCTGCGGACGCAGGTAGGTGGTATTGGAACTTGGATGAAAACGAAATCTTCTGGGACGACCAGATGTTCACCCTCTTCGGCAGAGTCAAGGGGCAGTGGAATCCAAACAACGGTGGGTTTGACGCAATTATTCATCCAGAGGACAGAGATCGAGTCAACGCCAGAATACTAAAAGCTATCGAGGATCGTGGCGGGTATCAGGACATATTCCGTATCGTGACATCCTCTGGCGAGGTTCGTGAGATACGAGCGGCTGCGATGGTCAGTCGAGACGGCAAGTATATGACTGGGATCAACCTTCCCGCAATTCACCGAAGCGGTAACTTCGATTCCGGCATGAACACCAATCGTGCAGGATCGTCCTCCCACCAAGATGGTCCGGTCCCCGTGCTTCCTGAGTTTGACTACACGACAGACTTAGAAGTCGAGGCTGAGTCTGTGCAGATCAGCGGATAAAACCGCTTGCAAAGAAAAAAAGGCACTTTAGACTTCGGGTCCATGAGAACCCGATTGCCCAAGCCCGTCCACAAGACCACGGATGTCCCGTCGTATCAGCCTCCCTCAGTAGTCATCGTTGACATCGAGTCAGCACGATACTGGGCGAAGTTCTCAGCCGGGGAAAATCGGTCGTCCTTGTGGAACGATGTCGCGAAGCGACTGGAGCGAGCCGAACGTGAGGGACGGGAAGTGGAGTGTCGCTGGCACAGCGTCAAGTCCAGACGGCATCACAGTCTTCCCAGTCACGGTCTGATCGAGATCGTGGACGCACCTCGTCCACCGAGGCTGAAGTTCCGCTCACGGACTCGCCCCGTGTCCTGATTTGCACGCCGTGCAAAACTTTTGAATAAAAGAGCTTGCAAAGAAAGAAAGGCGAGCTAAAGTTACCTTGCTCACAGTAGAAGAGCTTTTTTTATGAACACCAACGATAAATACAAGACGGAACTCAGCATCCTCAGCAAGTCTGGGTGCGGAGTTATGTTCACCCGCACCCGCGAACCTTATCGCGCAATGGATGCGATCAAGGAACTTGCCTTTGCTGAGGCGATTCCTTTCGGTCAGTGGGACTCAGTGAACGGCTGGCGTATCTCCCGCCCCTCCGATGCCCCCGGTGCGAAGCCGCACGCGCAGAAAACCCTCGATCCACTTGCCGCGATGAAGTGGCTGATGAACGTGGACGGTGGATGGGAGCCAGAGGGCTGGCAAGCCCCCGGCTTCTTCGTGATGCACGCTATCCACCCTTGGCTCGAAAAAGCCCCCGCGATGGTGGAACTGCTTCGCCAGTATGTTCGGGTCTTCCCAACTATGAGCAAGAAGATGCGGATGGTCGTGATCGTTCCAGAGCATGTCAATCTGCCTGACGAGCTTACCCATGACATTCCCACGGTGGACTTCGACCTACCCTCCATCGAAGAGATGTCTGATCTCCTTCAGTATATCGTCGGTAGCTCTGTCCCAGAAGGTCACGCCGTGCCGGAACTCTACACCAGAGGAGAGCGTGAGACGATCTCTGCTGCGGCTGGTGGTCTCACACAAATGGAGGCGGAACTCGCCTTCTCCCGCGCAATCGTTGAGAACAAGTCGCCAGAGGATTCGATAGAGTCCATCCCGTTCGACAAGTTCAACGGAACCGTCCTCGATGCAAAGACCGAAGTGGTCAAGCAGTCGGAAGTCTTGGAACTCATGGAACCCGTTGACATGAGTGAGGTGGGTGGACTCGATCAACTCAAGGAGTGGATCGACAATGCCGCTTGTGCCTTCTCTGAGGACGCTCGTGCGTTCGGCGTTGACGCTCCCGCAGGAATCGCGGCAGTTGGTCCTCCCGGCACTGGCAAGACGCTGATCGGCAAGGCTATCGCCTCACGCCTCGGACAGCCTCTGGTCAAGTTCGATGTCAGCAAGTGTTTCGGTTCGCTGGTCGGTCAGTCTGAGTCGCGGGTTCGCTCCGCTCTCAAGCAACTGGAAGCGATGGGTCGCGTGACTGTCCTCTTCGATGAGATCGACAAGTCACTTGGCGGATCGCACCAAGGCGGAGGTGACTCCGGTGTGAGCAAGCGGGTTCTTGGGGCTATCCTGACCTTCATGCAGGAAACCAAGGCTCCGATCTTTCCGATCTACACCGCAAACCGCACGGATTCTCTCCCGCCGGAATTGCTTCGCAAGGGTCGTCTCGATGAAGTCTTTGCGGTGATGCCTCCGAACAAGGAGGAGCGTGAAGCCATCCTTCGTATCCACCTGCGCAAGCGCAAGCAGAACGTCCGCAAGGTCAAGGACATCGACGTTGCCGTTCGCGCATCCAAGGGCTATGTCTCAGCCGAGCTTGAGGCTGCGGTCAAGGAAGCGGTCAAGGTCGCCTTTGTCCGCAAGGTCGAAGTCACGGGCAAGCTCATTGCTGAGATGCTTGGGGAGATGCGACCGCTCGCAGAAGCATTCCCAGAGGACTTCGCTCGCATGAGTGAATGGGCGAAGAACAACGCTCGACTCGCCTCTTCACACTCGGAGGAATCTGAGGAGTTGGTTGAGCCACGCTCCGCAGTTCAAGCTGTTCGCAGACGCCGCATCGGTCAATAACCTCAGACCACTCACACACTATGCCACTTCTAAAAACAACGAGCGGAAATGTCGTTCTCCGCAATCAGTCAGGGCAGGTTCGCGTCTTTCATTGCCCCCAACGTGGGGGCAAGGGAACTACAGAGTCGTTCCTCGATGCTGCGAGCAAAGCTGGGACCACTGCCTCAGTAGTTAGGCGTGTAGGGTCAATGTCCCTGTCTCCTTCTGTTCCCGGCCTAAACCCGAAGATCGTTGGACAGTTCTGTCAGCAACTGTTCGACATCGAGGAGGGCGAGATCGTCAAGGTCTTCGTAGACTGTCGCAACAACTACGGAAAGCGACCGACTCGCGCTTCGATCTACCTGAGATTGCGTGCTACGGCAGCAACGCGTCTGATTCGATTTAAGGTCACCGATCATCCTAGCTCTGCATTTCAGCACGGCGAGATTGAGGGCAACTTTGACATCCTGACGCTGAACGAAGTCGAAGCCGCAGGGGTGAAGGTTCTGGCCCAGTTTCGATCCTTCTGCTCAGACGCCGTAGTTCAGCGAGCGATCAGCGAGCAGATTGAAATCTCCCCAGAAGTGACTCCCGCCCAACGCGTCACCAAAGTCGAAGTAAAGGACGAACGAGGGGAGACTAAGGAGATGTTCGTCGCCGCTCGTCCTCGGCGTGTCATCGGTTCGTGATTTGCACGGCGTGCAAACTAGAAAAAACTACTTGCAAAGAAAACAGGTTACGTTATAGTTCACTACAGTCCACTATGTCACACACAACAAGTATCAAGACCACGCCGATCAAGAGCGTCACTGCTCTGCAAACGGCAATCGCAGTCCTGCAATCGCAGGGCATCAACATCACTCTTGAGCAGAATGCGGTCCCGCGTATGTATTACGCGGATCAGATTGCGAAGCATGTCAAGAGCAAGCAGGACACGGCGCAACGTGTCGGTCAACCGCACGAGGGTCTTCGGTTCCACGAGAACCCCGAGGAGTGCGACTATGTCATCAAGGTGGCAGACGCCTACTATGACATCGGTCTCATCTACAATCAGCACGGGGAACTGGTTCCCTTCTTCGATGACTACCAGTATCCCAGCATCGCTGAGTCGATGGCGGCTGGCTTCTCACGCGAGGAGAAGCCTATCCGCAAGTTCCTTGGCGCACAGTTTGCTGGCGCGGTGGAGCATTGGTCCGGTGAGCGCGAGGCTGGTGAGCAGCAACTCCATTCGGTGGGCAAGCTCATGCAGCAATACTCTATCGCAGCCGCGTGCGAACAGGCTGTGTCTGAGGGCTACATTGTTTCGAGCACTAGCTTGGATGAGCAAGGAAACATTCACCTCACTATCGACATCAACTGAGTATGAAACAAATCGTCATCACCATCGACAAAGTAGGTCGCGCAAAGGTGGAAGCCGTTGGCTTCGCCGGATGCGGATGCACCGAAGCCACCAAGGGACTGGTCACAGCCCTCTCCAGCAACGCCAAGCCGAACGAGGTATCGGTCGCTGATAAGCCCGAAATCCACATGATCGAAACTGAAGCCCAACACGAAAGCCTCTACAACTGATGCCCCAGCAAATCATCACGATCAGGCCAGACGGCTCCCTCTTCGGGCTTCAACACAAGCGTGGAAAGGGGGTTGACCTCCGTAAGCTCGGACCCGCTTCTATCCGCCGCGAGACCATCATTGAGTGGGACGAAGAACACCAAGCATGGTTCATTGGCTGGACCGAAGAGACGGGCCGGGATGCCTCCATGTGGGACACCGAAGAGTTCGAAGAAGCTGGGGTGTCGTGGACGCGCTTTGGTGGTTGGGTGTGTCACGGATACCTCGCGGGTTCATGGATCAGCGAGGTGATTCTCTTCAAGGACTATGAGGATGCGGTGGAGGCTGAAATCGCCGTCGTGCAATCCCTGCAAAAACGCGGGGAGCTTGTTGACTAAAAACAGACCCCCCGGCTCCGAACGACCAAATACGGAACCGGGGGGCAAACACACAACACAGGAAACTATGCACGAGCGTGCAAACTCCGCAACTAAAATTAGTGACTGGCAATTCACCCATGAAGTTCATCGCAAGATGGTCAGAGAGTGGTTTCGCTACCTTACCGCTCTTCAACGGCTCGCTCTCCTGTTTGTCTACGACCGCACTCTTGGTTGGGGAAAAGAGTGGGAGCGCATCACGATGGACCACTGTTCGCAGGGTGTCATTGGCTCAGATGGAACGTGCTACGCCGCTCCGTTCACTTCCTGCCGCAAGCGTGCTGCGGAGGTCATGCTTTCGCTGGTCGAGCTTGGCATCTTGCGCTCAGACTCCCGTGAAAATGACCGAGCAAAACGCTACGCACTGAATTTTGACTGGAATCCACCGACCATGAAACTGCCAAAACGACTCAAAAATGGGGGCGGAACCACCCCCATGACAGGGGTGGAACCACCCCTAAAGATGGGGGTGAAACCACCCCGATTAAGAGAAGAGAATAAAGATATAGAAATAAAAGAGACTACGGACGCAAGCGTCCGAGGTCGTCAAGAGATTGAGGAAGTTATACTCAATGTCAAAGTCCGCTCTAGAAAGCGTGCTACCCTTCGCCAAGCTGATGGTCGCTTCATTCGACAGGACCAGTCGGGCTTCCTCCCTTCCCGCTCCGCTCTCATCCTGACATGGCGTGAACTGTGGATTCGCTTCTTCTCTGACGTAGCGTTAGAGCCAATGCCAAAGGCGAGCGTAGCCATCCTACACACCTATTGGAAGAACTGGGTAGAGGCTCGAAACGAGGGAGAGTTCAGCGAGTATCTTGAGTGGCTCTTCGACAACTGGAATGCGCTTCGCGTAGGCTCCTTTGCTTGGATGACGAACTACCCCAAAGCACCTGCCCTTCGCATGATCGTCAGCGGAAAGCTCCGCGCCTACTACGAAGAAGCCTACAGGGAGAAAGAGGCACTGGCTATCTGGAGAAAGCTGGAGCCGCACGAGAGACGCATCCGCGACTTGATTGAGAACGGCGTGGACCCTGACAAGGCACGCGAGGTAGTTGAGCGTGAGTTCGGCACTAGGAAAGAGTTGGCTGAGTTGGCGAAGGCGCGTCAGCGAATGGGCATCATGCTAGAAACTTTCAATCGTCGCGAGGAGGCAAGTAAGCCACTCAGCTATCGAAAGAGGGAACCACTTCCCACTCAAACCAACTTCAAAAAATGGGAGGACCAATAATATGAGAAAAGAAGATAGATCAAACGATGAACTACTTGGCGCAGCCGGATGCGGGTGCTTCGTAATGGTGATGGTGACCAGCGTTGCTGTTTCAGCAGTGGCAGTCGCGATCAAACTTGTCATGTGGATCTTTGAATAACAACATGGACATACAAGACAAAGAACTCAGGAAGATGCTGTCGTTAGCAGGTATTCCAAAGAACTACCAACGCGAAGACGTATCACTCACCAAGTGCGGAAAGTTCGGCGAGGCTGTCCTTGGGTGGCTGGCATCGGGTGGATACCACGAACTCAAAAAGAACAGTGTCGTGGTTGAGATTGTATCCGACAAACCAGAAGCCACCGATGCGTTCTATTGCATGGCACGAGCAGCAATCCTCCACGGCATTCCGGTGCAAGGATACCATGTTCTCGATATGCTGGATGGAACGCAACTGGAAGAGAACGTGTGGGAGGATACCAACGGAGTTCACACGCTCTTCATCGAAGGACTATCGCCAGAACGCACTGACCAAACCACATCAGCACAAGACGGCACGCTTGAGTGGTTCCTTTCTCGATGGCTGATGGACGGTAAATCCATTGTCTTTTTGCACGACGTTCAAATCGCCCAGTCCACGCTGACCGGGAGGTTCAAGAAGAGAGTCGCCCTTCACCACAAAGCCACATTGACCAACCTTTGATATGTCCACCGGATTCAGTTTTCTACACTCCACCCTCGGCAGTAACGACTGGCGTCTTCTTCGCAGGGCGAAGGACGAGATGTTCACCGAAGACGAGCTACCCGCCTTCACGTTTATTCGTGACTACTTCGACCGATACAAGGAGATGCCTACATTGGATGTCCTAGGCGCGGAGGGCTTCCAACTGCCTAGACCACGGCGCAGTGCTTCGTCTGAGTATTGGCTCGACACACTCAAGCGTAGGTTTGCCTACACAAAGGTTGACGAGAAGCACCCGCGACTTGTCCAAGCCATGAGCAGCCAGAACACGGATGAGATGCTGGTAGTGCTTCGCGAGATGGTAGCTGAGGCGTCCATTGCAGTCGGCTCTGAACGCTATACCACTCTGCGTGATGAGGTTTCAGCAGTTCGGCAGGACTACCTTTGGGCAAGAGCTAATCCCGGTCTTCGCGGTATCCCGTCAGGTTGGTCAACGCTGGACCTCGCCACGATGGGATTCATGGGAGGAGACGTTATTGTTTTGGCAGGTCGCCCATCTATGGGCAAGAGCTACCTGATGCTTGAAATGGTGAACTCCGCCTACCTTGACGGTAACTCGGCTGCGTTGGTCTCGATGGAGATGACTACGACGCAGATGGTTCGACGGTGGGTAGGTCGTCGGTCAGGCTTCAACCCAAATCTAATTCGCGATGGTGGCTTGAGCACCTACTCACACGAGGAGCTACTCTCTGTGATCGCAGAGATGGAGAACAATGAAACTCCCATCTATATGCTTGCCGGGGACATGCGAAAGAGCGTAGCAGGAATCGAGGCGATGGTCATGGAGTTTGCCCCGAAGATTCTCTTCGTAGACGCAGCCTACCTACTAACGCCGTCTGGAAGAAAGACAGGATACATCAGCAAGTGGGAAAGCATCAGCGAAGTAATCTGTGAGTTGAAGCAACTCGCGATCCGCTATGACATTCCCGTTGTGATCAGTGTGCAGTTCAATCGTAATCAGAAGAGCAAGGGCAAGAAGGAACTCGACCTAGGAGACATCGCAGGAAGCGATAGCATTCCGCAAGACGCCAGTGTCGTCCTAGGTATTCGGCAGGGACCAGCCCCCTACCAGCGATCCCAGCGGATCATCGAAGTGATGAAGAACCGGGAAGGCGACACACCTAGGTTCGCCACCGCTTTCTCCTTCAATCCAGTTAGCATGGTTGAAGTGTCTTTTGTTGAAGAGGATGAAAGTGATGAGGGGCAGGAATCCCACATCGTTAATACTGGCTGGATGGTTTGAACGAACGTGCAAATGAAAAAAGAAAACAGTGACAATCTGAATATCCAAGTAGGTCGAAACGTGCGCGTTTTGGTCGTTACCGATATTCAATGCGATGAAGTCTTCGATGCGGACATGGTGATGTCTTCGCCGGAAGGGGAAGTGTTCATGCGTGAAGCAAGAGCGTGCGGGTTTGAGATCGAAGACTTCGCGTTCATCAACCCATGCCCACCCATACAAGCAGACGCCGAGTTGAAAGACCTCAGCGATGCAGTGGTAGCCTCCCACCTGACTACTCATCGCGACGAGTTCCTCAGTGAGTTCAACAACTTGCTTGATGCAAAGCAGCCGGGGATAGTCGTTACGTTGGGTCGATGGTCCCTTCGACAAGTTCTTGGGGAAGCTACGCCGATTACCAAGGTTCGCGGCACTATCCAACGCATGGAGGGGTTCAACCTACTGCCGCTACTTTCACCGCGAGAAGTCCTCCGCTTTCCAGCTAGACGCGACATCTACAACACAGACTTCCTGCAACTACAGTCGCTGAGTGAGCATGAGTGGAATGTTGATGAGTATCGGGCCGAGGCTAAGGGCAATGACTACGAGTGGTGTCTCGACCTGCAAGAACTGATAGACAATCCACCATCGCAGATCGCCTTCGATACGGAAACTGTCGGACTTGAGTTTCGTAAACCGGGATTCCGAGTGCTTACGGCTGCGATCACCCCGAGCAAGGGCAAGTCACTGGTGGTTCCGCTAGACATCGAGTGGTGGAACGACGAATCACTCATGTCCGCAAGGAGCAGACAGTCAACGAGACTAACGTCAAGGCTCCGACGTAAGCTGATCAACCAACTCAAGTGCATCCTTGATAATCCAGCGACTCATGTGGTCGGTCACAACTTGAAGTATGACACGCATGTGATGCGAACACTAGGCATCGAGATCGCTAACTGGTATGCCGACACGATTCAACTCGCCTTCCTAGTAGACGAGAACATGCAGACCAAGAATCTGGATGACTGCGTTCGTCGGTGGTTGCCGCAATACGCTGGTTACGCCGATGAGTTCAACGCGATGACAGACAAGAGTCGTATGCACGAAGTCAAGCATGAGCCTTTCCTGCTATATGCGGGTGGTGACACTGACGTATGCTATCGCCTCGCGGCAGTTCTAATTCGCGAAGGCAAGAAGGATTCAAGACAGTGGGATACCTTTACAAAAGTCCAGATGCCAGCCCTACGCACGTTCGTTGAGATGGAGCGTAGAGGCGTTCGGATCGACACGACCGCTCTCTCAGACTTTGGGGTGACTCTCGCAGAAGCAGCCGCAGAGCTACAGTCCAGAATGCTAGAGCAATGCCCACCAGAGTTGCTGCGTGCATGGACCAATAGCGGAAAGAAGGTCTCCTTCGATAGCCCAGACTTCCTAGCAGAACTACTTTTCGGTGAGGACTACGGCGTGAAGGTCAAAGACGGTAAGGTGGTGACCAAAGGTGGCAAGCCACTTATCCCTGTCCTAAAGACTGCTAGCGGAAAGATTTCTACCAGCGCAAAAGATCATCTCCCCTACTTCGAACACGTTGAGTTAGTTCAAGACCTGATTCAATACAAGAAGGTCAGCAAGATGCGTTCTACCTATGTGGGCGAGCGTGGCAGGGTAGAGGTCACAGCCGTAGAACGCTTGAAGTCTGGAGGCTTTCCAAAGGTTGTCACTGATGCGCTGGATCATTTCGGTATTGAGTTGCCGAAGCTGAAGGGTGGTCGCAGGAGAACGCCATACCCTCAGATACAAGCCAAGCTGGAAGAGCTTGGAACCGATAGCCTCGTGATGCACGCAAGTGGAAACAAGGGCGACATCGTGATTGATGCTTATGGAAAGGTAGAGCGTCGTCAGATCATAGAACCGTCCGGTTTCTGGCAATACATCAAGGACATCAATGACCCGCACATTTTCCCTTCGTTCTGGTTGCACAGAACAGTCACAGGAAGAGCCGCTTCTTCAGATCCAAATGGACAGAATCTTCCAAATCGCGGGGAACTTGCCAAGGCATACAGACGCATCTTCATTCCGAGTAACGGATTCAAATTCGCGGAAGTCGATTTGAGTCAGGCGGAGCTTCGCGTTGCTGCGTGCATGGCTAACGAGCGTGAGATGATTCGCATCTATCAGGAGGGCGGCGACATCCACAGTGCCACCGCAGCCGCTATCATGGGCGTAACGGATGAACGATTCAAGGAAGGGTCGTCTGATGAGTCCTTGCTAGTAGACAACGTGGCTTCCTGCCCCGGCTCCGAAGGTTACTTGAAAAACCTATCCACTGAAAAGCGCAGGAGCGTCACCGTCTCAGAGTATTTCGAATACAAGCGGCAGTGCGCCAAGGCAGTCAACTTCGGCTTCCTCTATGGCATGGGCTGGAGAAAGTTCAAAATCTATGCTCGCACTGACTACAAACTTAACTTCACTGACGATGAGTCAATGGAGATGCGGGAGTTGTTCTTCCGAAAGTATCCCCGCCTAAAGAGGTGGCACGAGGCGATGCGTGAGTTCCTGTCCGAACATGGGTTTGTCCGCTCGTTACACGGTGCGCTCCGGCGCTTGCCTAATGTCGAGAGTGACGATGAAATGATTGTCGGTATGAGTTCGCGACAAGGCATCAACTCTCCGGTGCAGAGATTTGCCTCTGATCTAGGCATCATCGCCGTGACACGCTTCATGCGGGATGCGAACCACGAAGACATGCGTGCGCTTCTCTTCATCCACGATGCTAACGTCATTGAAGCTAAGGAGCACCTGATTGACGAAGCAGCCGCAGCCCTGCGCTTCTACATGGAGAACACTCCGCTAGAGGACTGGTTTTCACTACGCCTACCAGTTCCGTTTGAAGCTGACGTAAAGACCGGACCAAACCTCTGTGAGATGAGTAAGCGTAAAGACATCACCGCGATTCAACCAGAATGGTTTAGGTCAGGTGAATACCCTCGCGAACTTACTGAAGGTATGCAGGAGCGGTGGCAAGCACTTCTCGACTATGGAGTCATCGTAAAAGGATAATCAATGAAAACAAACCTACTAATACTAACTCTGTCACTCATATGCCTCGCCTCAAGTGTAGCCCTATACTTTGAAGTTTCGGCGCACAACGTGACCATGCGAAAACTTCAAATCGCGGAGTCCGAGCACGACGAGGCGTGGAAGCTGATACAGGAACTCAGATCGACCGTAACCGCCCTACAGTAATTGCACGCAAGTGCAAAACAACACACAGCAAATGACCGAAGCAAATCTTAGAGAAACCTTATTAGAGCTTGGCATCGAGGTTAGCCATAAAAACGGGCGGGGATGGCTCATCGCACCATGCCCGTTTGCGCCATACCGACACGAGTTTGGGACAGACCGTAACCCATCCTTCTTCATCAAGATTAACGAGCAGGGCTTCAGCGGATACAACTGCCTGTCCTGTCACTCAAAGGGGAACATCCACCGTCTCATCACGAGACTTGCCGATTACCGCCAAGAGGACTATGACCGACTGGTGATTCGTTCGCTGAAACGTGAGACGCCGGATCGCTTCGGTTCTTGGGATGACAAGCGTTCCTACATCGCGGAGGAGATGGACCCGCTGGACGCAGAGATATACTTTCGAATGTATAGTAACGCGTGGGATGAGAAAGACTCGCGGAGCTACCTGTCGCAGAGAGGGGTCACCAAGGAAGCGTGCGATGCTCTTGAGCTTCGTTTCGACCCAGACTCCAAACGCATTCTCTTCCCGGTCTACGACCATGAGAGAGCACTCTACGGATTCACTAGCCGAACCATCCTGCCTACCAATGATCGTCGCCCGAAAGTCCGTGACTACGCCGGATTGAAAAAGGATCAGTGTATCCTAGGCGAGCAACTGATCGACCCACACAAACCTATGCTTCTGGTGGAAGGGTTGTTCGCACTTGCCCACATGGTTTCAATCGGAGCTAGGAAGATAGTCAACCCAGTCGCCTCAATGGGCAGTTCCCTCAGCGCCACTCAGGCAAACATTCTGTCAGACTTTGCCCAACCCATCTACCTTCTCTATGACTTCGATATGGCAGGTTCTCAAGGGATGTTCGGAATCTATGACAAGGCAGCAGGTAAGTTCGAAGGTGGCGGGGCTTTCGATAAACTCAGAAAGCACGTTCCTACATTCATCTGCGAATACCCAAAAGGGAAGAGAGACCCAGATGAGTTTGACTACAGTGACTTGACGTATGCCATCAAGCATTCCTTTAACGATCCTAATATGTGAAGAAATCGCTTGCAAAGAAAACGCTATTTACGATACTTTCCCTGACCCATAGAGGTCTCAACCAAACCAAAATAAAAAGACATGAGAAGTCTCAGAAACAAAGCCACGGACAGTGGCAACAGGGCTGACCAAGGTCAGCGTTCATCCGCACTCCGTGACGCAATGAAGCGCGACGAAGATCGCGCAAAATCGAAGTCAAACGGTCAATACATGCCGTTTCGATTCTGGCAGCAACGGGGAGACGATTGCGAGATCGTCATCCTCGACAACTGCATGGAAGAAGCGTTTTGGCGTCAGGAGCATAACCTTCAGATCGGAGGCAAGTGGGGCAACTACGAGCGTTGTATCGCAGAGTCCGGTCCATGCCCACACTGTGAAGCTGGCAATCGCTCCTCTCTGGTAGTGCTACTGTCAGTTCTCGTCCTTCGCCCCTACAAGAACAAGAAGACGGGCAAGGTCAGCAACTACACGAAGATGCTTCTTCCGCTCAAGCGTCAGCAGTATGCGGAGTTCGACCGCATCGAAGCTATCGCTATGCGGAAGCATGGAACTCTTCGCGGAACCTGTGTGATTATGAAGCGGGAAGATGAGGAGAACGCGTTCTCCACCGGAATGCCCGTCAACAACGATGACGGCAACATCATCAACGACTGGCTTGACGACAAGGCACTCCAGAAGGAGTTCGGCCATGATGCGATCAAGAAAGACGGTAAAGTGTTGCGCAAGGCGGATGAGGACATCGAGCCTTTTGACTACCGCAAACTCTTCCCCAAGACTGATGACGAAGAGGTTCGTGAGCAGCATGGCATCGCCACTCCCGGTTCTCGCCGCTCCAATCGCGAGGAGGAGGACGATGCCGATGAAATCCCGCAGGTGAGTTCGCGCTCCACGCGCAGCAAAGTCGTGGAGGTGGCTGAAGACGAAGAGGAGGACGACGAACCCGTTCGTCCCCGGTCCCTGTCGGCATCAGCGTCTAGACGTTCCAGTGTCGTTGCTGACCCAGACGAGGACGATGACATCGAAGAGGACGAAGAGGATTTCGAAGTGGCTCCTGCTCGATCCACTCGCCGTGCTGCCGCACCCAGTGCGCCTCCTGCCCGACGAGGCTACGCAGCCCGACGCGCTGAACCCTCTTTCGAGGACTAATTGCACGCCGTGCAAACCCTTCGTAGGATATGGCATCTTTAGGCGCATTACTGTGGTTTAAACGGGAAGAGATTGAGAGGCTCTGCCCGAACTTCAGAACAGCACTGACGGTGACCCCTACGAAGGGTTTTGACGGAGCACCCGATCCCGAGCCTATCGAGCAGTGGGTCGAGAATAGGGACAAGATGGGTCTGCCGATAGACTACGGTCTTCGTTTCTCTCTCGGCCCATTAGAGGATAAGCTGTGCGACGGTAGCCCACTACCTTGCGCCAGAAGACCAGACCCACGACACCCATCCGCTCCTTCTGGACAGGCTAAGTTTTTTGACGAAGTCATTCACACCTTGAGAGATCGCTATACCTCGCTCGTAGAAGCACCTACTGGTTCTGGAAAGACAGTAGCTGTGCTGAACGCCATAGCGGAGTTCGAAAGATCAGCCCTCATAGTAGTCCCTAGCCGAACGCTCATGTATCAATGGGTCGATGAGGCGAAGAAGCATCTAGGACTCACAGATGACGAGGTTGGAATGATTGGCGACGGAAAAGAGCAACTAGGAAAGCCGTTTACCGTGTGCGTTCTGCACAACCTATTTCTGAAGATATTCCCGCCAGACTTCTACACTAGCTTTGGATTCGTTGCGTGGGATGAAGCGCATAATCTGGGAGCGAAAGAGTTCAGCAAGACGATGCGCTACTTCCCTGCCAAATACAGAATCGCAGTGACGGCTACACCAGATCGGAAAGACGGGTGCGCCTCACTATTCACTAACTACTTTGGTGAAGTCAGTGTGAGATCGGAGCAGAAGCCTTTGCCGCTGGTCTACAACCTTCTTGAGTTCAAGGTAGCAGGAACGCCAGCGTCTCTTGAGTATACAAGAAGCAACGTCAAGCCTCTGCTTTGGTTGAGTGAGAACGAGAAACGGAATCAGTTGATCGTTAGTCGTGTGACCTCCGCGTATAAGTCGGGTCACGTTGTTCTCGTCCTCACTAAGTTTACTAGGCACGCAGAGGCGTTGATGAACTTATGCAGGACCATACCGCAAGACGATATGGGTCTCTTCGTTGGAAAGCGCACGGTAGAGACCGAGAACGGTCCTAAAGAGCGAGCGGTTAAGAAGGCGGATCTCGACAAGGTGAAGCAAGACGCGAAGGTCATCTTCGCCACCTACTCGATGATGAAGGAAGGGGTAGACATTCCGCGCATCACCTTTGGTATCGAAGCACTGCCTGTCTCCGACGTTCGACAAGCTGTCGGTCGCGCTCGCCGCGTGTATCCCGGCAAGAGTCAAGCGGAGTGGATTAGTATCAAAGACACGGGGATCAGGCCGAACAGTGTGTTCACCTTCCTCTATCAGTTCACTGCGGCAAGGTTGCGGAGCCTTCACAAAGTCGGAGGAGTAACTATACATGAAATCAGATAAGCAACCTAACATGAAAAAAGAACCGAGTAAGAGGGGTCGTCGTCCAGACCCCGATGCTGTGCTGAAGCGCAAAGAGCGTCAGCGTAAGTATCACCAGAAATATAACGAAGTTCGAAAGGCACGTTATAATTCAGACCCTGAGTATCGAGCTAAGATTATCGAGCGTGAGCGTGAGAAGTATCGTGAGGTAACTGGAGGATCTACCAAGCAAATCGGCGGTAACTCAGGTCAAGCCTCACAGTATGCTACTGGCAAGAAGATGTGGGCTGAGGATGAGTCCATCATCACGGTAGCTACGCTTTCGGTAGAGGAGATGGCTACGTTTCTAAACGTCACGGCTAAGATTCTCAACGCATGGATCAGGTCAGAGAAATTCCCCTGCCCAAACAAAAGATCCAAGTGTGGAAAGCGCGTCTTCACTATCAAAGAAGCGAACGCTTTATCCAAGTGCTTGCATAGCGGTCTAGAAGGTCGCGCCTCTTTTCGTCCAACTGACGCGGAGGTCACTGAGCAACTTTTCGCCATCTTCGATGGCTTTCAGTAAACAATACACACGCAATACCAATGGCAACTACACCACCAAAAATAAGAAGCAAAGTCCAACGAGCTACGG
>Ga0315905_10001727_pt1 | contig 23279 bp, 20 predicted proteins | sample LakEriMetagenome_5_FD_203522 | JGI IMG/M metagenome (GOLD analysis project Ga0315905, IMG submission 203522) | Freshwater fungal communities from buoy surface, Lake Erie, Ohio, United States - Buoy 4 MA121 | ecosystem: Environmental > Aquatic > Freshwater > Lake | place: USA: Lake Erie, Ohio...
ATGTCAGGGCAGATGTTTGACAACGCTTACGATTTAGCAATGGCAGTGGAAGCTGGCATAGAAAATCGATATCTAGCCAAAGACTACGATGTGTCACGTTTTATATTTAATTGTGCCTAGCTACTTACTAACCAAAGCCCATTTTTTATCACTAATACATCGATCCGACCTCGAATGATTGTGCCTTCATCTTTCATTTCCAAAGCTACACTTGTCTCAGTCTCAATCCGAAATGGTTTGTGATAGAAACCAGCAAGATCTAATAATGGTGCAAGTACTACCATTTTTACTGTATTTTCTAACATCGGCGGATCTTCCATCAATTCTAGAAAATTAGCTTTCACCCGATCTAATAAACGGTGATCTTCTTCACTTAAGGGCGAAAAAGCCTCTAACCATTCCGTAAAAAAAGCGGAATCTTGAGACATTTGAAGCCCAAAGTTTTGCTTTAACTCTTTCAGGGTTACATCCTTTGCCGCGATCGCCTGACTCATGATGAATTCTAGTTAGAAGTAATAATCTTAATATTAGTGCAAAAACAAAAGTACAACGCGATCGCCTAACCACTCATCATAAAAAACGCGATCGCCTAACCACCCAAGCTAAAATGCGATCGCCTTTTCGCCCCAAAAACAGCGATTCGCCTCCGATCATCTTGCGCTATACTAAAAAAATCCTTGGAAAGAAGTAAGGTGAAGAATGATTACCAAAACAATGGTGCAACCATCATCACTCATCCCTGTGGGAATAAATATTGTCCCTTTCGGTAATGTTTTTTTATTTCATCTCACTGATGATTTGCAAGAGCGATTAGAAACGCTTCTGGAGTGCAAAAAACTTGATACTTTTACTAAGGATCAAATCGCTGAACTTGAAGGGATTAACGAGTTGTCTCGTATTTTTACTTTGATTAATGCCCAAATTGCTGAAAAAGCCGCATGGTGTCCTCTCAAACCAGAAAATTTGTTCGAGAACGCGCCCGAAGCCTTTGTGAGTACTGCCATTCACCAGAATATCTAAATAGCGATCGCTTTACGATGGAACACCTTCTGCCTCAGTCTTTAGGTGGTACTAATGAGGTAGATAATCTCTCGCTTGCTTGTTCTCGATGTAATAGTCGGCGCTACAATTTCATGACTGGTATCGATCCGCAAACAGAGCAGGAAGTAACTCTTTTTAATCCGCGTCAACAAAACTGGGCAGAGCATTATGTCTGGTCAATTGATAAATTGCAAATTGTTGGTAGGACTTCAATTGGTCGTGCAACTTGTCAGAGATTAGATCTTAATGACGATCGCCATAATGATAGATTTATTGTCCGAGCCAGAGAGTTATGGCTTAAAGGTGGTTGGCATCCTCCTGATGGTGATCCTTGTTTGTAAATAGCGATCACCTCATCAACCAATGATCGCCAAATCAACATACCAAAACGCGATCGCAAAAATACTCTTTTTCGTAGTTAGTCAGTAATGGTAGAAGAGTTCGTATGCAATAATTTTGAAGTGTCACACTTTTGACATTCTGTAAAAAACTGTAAGCCACTTTTTCGAGTTTTTTCTGGATTTCCACACTGGGAACAAATATTTTTAATCGCTGTATTTTTATTGCAATTATTACATTTGAAATAATAACTATGCCCATATAAAATTGATAGATTTTTAGCTTGGCAGTGTGAGCAAGTATTTTGTGAATTTATATTTATTTTTTTTACGACTGGCTTTTTTTTAAGCTCAGGTTCATGAATATTGTTTGGAGAGACAGAAATAATCTTTTTGGGAATTAATTCTATTTTTTTTGTAATAACAGGAGTAGATTTTTGGGGAGGAGCAATTTTTATTTTTGCGGGTTGATGGTGAGTTAGCAAAAATTCACAAATCCTTGATATTTCATCCTTGTCAAACATATAAGGAGGAATCAGACTTAACAGACTGTTTTTTTTACGATATTCTGCGATGATCGCTGTAATCTTGTCAGCAACTTGATCTGCTTTACTCACATTATCTAGATTGTCATTTTTGGGACGATTAATGATACCAGAATCAGAAATTGCGACAAATACATCTATAGGCATTTTTATAAAATGTGCTTGTTTTCCAAACAACATGGTATTGAGTAGCTTTTCAACATTATTCTCTAAATAATCTTTGAGAAATTTACCCTGTCGTTGCGCTTGCAAAACGGGTGAAGGCATTCCTTGCCAACCATTATTAAACCAACGCTTCCATTCGCCAAGTTCATTGACCTCTACACGAGTTGTTACACTTTTGCTTTCAATAATAATGATTCCATATGGATATAATATCAAGTGATCGATCTGGCAAGTGTCCCCCAGTTTTTCCAAGCGCAAATGATTAAAAACGAATATTTGTGGATCATCCCTAAATTCTCGTTTTAGATAGAAAGCAAGCTGAGACTCGGCATAATGCCCTGCTTGCTCAAATTTATCATTCGATTTTAGAGGGTCTAATTCTTTGACAATCATTGCTTTTTTAGTCCAAAAAGTAATCTCTCGTTAATTCAGTTTGATTTAATGTCAACTATCATTATCCTATTTCAATCGCTCAATTAGCCGATCGCCGACTCGCAGAGCATTCGCAATAATCGTTAAAGCTGGACTCACCGCCGCATTAGAAGGGAAAAAACTACCATCCACCACATAGAGATTATCCAGATCATGGGTGCGACAATCACGGTCTAAAACCGATGTTTCGGGATCATCACCAAAACGACAGGTTCCGCATTGATTCGCCATTACCGACAAAGGAACTTCTCCGCGTGGGTGCATAATGCCCCGATGGAAATCATCTAAATTCTTTTCGATACTTTTTAACACATTTAACCAACGATAAATTAGGCGATCGTGGGCTTCTGTATTATTGGGAGTGTAATTGATCTGAATTTTGTTATTTTCGACCTGCACACGATTATCGCGATCGGGTAAATCCTCCGTTTGCGCCCACCAGCCAATGGAATGGGTTGCTAACTGCTTCAAGCCGAATCCAGGCATTAATCGGGCAACCACTGAAAAGCCAGGAGGAGATTCCGCAAAAATAACATCGGTGAGCAGACCACCTGAATTGTAGATATGGCCCATCGGGTAGAGAAAATCTTCGTCTCCCCAATAGAAGTCATTAACACAAATGGTTTTTTGGAAGGAACCTGAATTGGGTTTGGTACTCAATTGAACGATCGAGGACATCAAACTTTTCATCAAATTCCGTCCTACTTGGTCGGAACTGTTGGCTAATCCCGTTGGATGGGTATCGTTAGCAGATTTGAGGAGTAAAGCGGCTGAATTGACTGCTCCACAGGCTAAGACGATAATATTCCCTAAAAATAGATAGGATTGCCCCCCAATTTCTGCTTCTACAGCTTTTACGCTTTTTCCCGATGGATTGGTGTGTAATCCGATCACTTTTGCCTGGGTTTTCAAGGTCACATTGTCGTATTTCAAGGCAAGATTAATCCCACTCACTTCCGAATCGTTAGTCGGATCATCGTCTTGACGAGTCAAACCTAACGGAACTGCCGACGGATGTAACCCTTGTTGGGCGATCACGTCATAAATTTCTTGAACAGGGGTTTCCTGATTGACGGCGGGATAGGGATAATCGGCACTATGGGCGGGTTCGGTGGGATCTCCCTTCGTTTCTCCATGCACTTTGTAGAGAGCTTCGGCTTCGGTGTAATAGGGTTCAAAATCTGAGTATTTCAGACACCATTCGGGGGAAATTCCCGTTTTATGGTTCACCGCTTCAAAATCCTTTTCTCTGAATCTGAGCAAAGCCGCGCCATAGATTTTTGTATTGCCGCCGATCGCGTAATTCATTTGGGGATAAAACGGCTCTCCTGCGTTGTCGTACCACTGTTCAGGAGCGTGATAGCGTTCTTTCTTAAAAATATCGATATTACTGCGATTTTGTTCTTCTAGGGGCATAAAACCACCCCGTTCAAGAATGAGAATTTTTTTGCCCGTCGCGGCAAGTTTATAGGCTAGAGTTCCGCCCCCTGCACCTGTGCCGACAATAATTACATCGTAATACTGGTCATCAATAATCATGGTTTTCCTCACTGCCAAACGTAAATTAAAGTAAATAAAATAATCCAAATTACATCCACAAAATGCCAAAACAACGAGGTTGATTGAACTCCAAATTCACCTTTGGCATAATTATTAGGAAGAAACGATCGCCCTAACATAATTAATTGCAATAATACGCCCGTCAGAACGTGCAGACCGTGAAATCCTGTTAATAAATAAAAGGTTCCGCCAAATACGCCATCCCCAAATCCAAAGGGCAATCCACTCCATTCCAATGCTTGACCGTAGAGGAAATAACTGCCCATCGCGATTGTTAATAACCAAAAAGCACGAAAGCCCCAAAGATTATTTTTATGGAGAAATTTTTCGGCAATATAAATTACAAAACTACTGGAAACTAAGACAACCGTATTAATAGCGGGTTCTTTAATTTCTAAGCCCGTTACTCCTGTTGGCAACCAATCGAGAGAAGTGGTTTTATAAACAATATAACCCGCAAAAAAGCTAAAGAAAATGACGCTTTCAGATAGTAAAAAGACAACAAAACCAAACATTCGATTGTCGTGTTCTTCGTGGTGATCGGATTTTTCGGCAACGATCAAAGAAGTATCAAGCGTATCAATAGAAGCATCAAGGGGTTGCATGGACGACCTCCAATTTGTCAGGATTAGAAATTAAGGGTTCATCTTTGCCGTAACCGTAGGGTTCAGCAATTACAATCGGCAACTCTTCAAAATTCTCATGGGATGGAGGAGAAGAAACCAACCATTCCAAACCGATCGCCCGCCAGGGATTTTTCGGTGCTTTTTCTCCCTGTACCCAGGAACCAATCATATTCAGGAGAAAAGGCAGAGTGGAAACTCCCAACAAAAATCCTCCCAAACTAGCTATAACATTCCAAAAAATAAACTCAGGATCATAGGAGGCAACCCTGCGAGGCATTCCCTGTAAACCCAAGGGGTGCATGGGAAAAAAGCAGAGATTGGTTCCCAGAAAAGTCAGGGCAAAGTGCAGTTTTCCCAAACCTTCGGAATACATCCGTCCCGTCATTTTGGGGAACCAGTGATAGAGTCCCGCGTAAATGCCCATGACCGCCGCGCCATAAATTACATAATGAAAATGCCCGACTACAAAATAGGTATTGTTAACGTGAATATCCAAAGGAACAGAGGCAAGCATAATCCCCGTAATTCCTGCAAAAACAAACATGGTTAAAGCTCCCAGGGCAAACAGCATAGCGGTGGTTAGACGGATTTTTCCGCCCCAGACCGTCGCGACCCAGGCAAAAACCTTAATTCCCGTCGGTACAGAGATCAGCATCGTTGTCGCCATAAAGAGCATCCGCATCCAATCAGGCGTACCACTTGCAAACATATGATGTACCCAAACGATCGCGCTTAAACCTGTGATGATGAGGGAAGAAACGGCGACGACTTTATAGCCAAAGAGGGGTTTACGGGCATAAACAGGAAAAATTTCGGAAAAAATCCCGAAAACGGGCAGGATAATGACATAAACCGCAGGATGGGAATAGAACCAGAAAAAGTGTTGAAATAGGACAGGATCACCGCCCTTGGCTGGATCAAAAAAGCTAGTCCCAAAGGTCAGATCCGATAGCAACATTACCGCCCCCGCCGTCAGTGCAGGTAAACCAAAGAGTTGGATAATCTGAGCCGCTAATACTGTCCAGACAAACGCAGGCATCCTAAACCAAGTCATGCCTGGCGCACGCATTGTTGCGATCGTGGTGACAAAATTGACTGCTCCCATAATGGAAGCCACTCCCGAAATGGCAACGGCTAAAAGCCAGAGAAATTGCCCGTTAATCAGATTTCCTGTCGGATTTTGCAGACTTACGGGGGGATAGGCCCACCAACCCGATTGGGAAGGACCGCCTGGAATGAAAAAGCTGGCCATCAAGATAAAGCCAAAAACGGGAACCAGCCAAAAGGCAACGGCATTCAAACGGGGAAAGGCCATATCCTTTGCGCCAATCATCAATGGGACGAGGTAGTTGGATAGTCCTAAAAGAACGGGAAATGTCCACAAAAACAGCATAATTGTGCCGTGCATGGTGAACATGGCGTTATACACAGCGCGATCAACCAGATCGGCTTCAGGGGTTAATAATTCACCCCGAATAATCATGGCCAATACACCACCCACTAGAAAGAAAAAGAAGGAGGTAACAATATATTGAATGCCAATCACTTTATGGTCGGTGCTAAAACCGAAAAAACGTCGCCAATTTTGGGGTTGATTAGAATCAGGGGGTTTGACAAAATCTAGCGCGTCAACAGAAATGTTTGTCATGGGTTATTTCATCTCAGAATTTGAATAATTGACCACTGGGGGAGCGGCTGGCTCAACAATTTTCCAGCGATCGCCTTTTCGTTGGGAATATTCAGTAAAAGCGCGATTGTAGGCTGTTGTCGGCTTTTGACTTTCTGAATCCTTTAACCATTTTTGATAGGCTTCGGGAGATTCTACTACCACGTCGGTTTGCATGGCGGCAAAATAAGTCCCGCTATATTGGGAATCTCTAAGACGATATTTTCCTTCTCGAATAGGAGTAAATTCAAAATCAATCACTTGACCAGGAATAATGTCTTGTTTGAGACGAAAAGCAGGAATATAAAAGCCGTGTAACACATCTTCTGAATGTAAAGCTAATTTTATCCGTTGATTGTTGGGTAAATGAAGTTCGGTGCTGGTAACGTCACCATAGCGAAATTCCCACGACCATTGGCGAGAAAAAACCTCGATATTTTCAGTGGTTTCCTCATTTTCTAAGGGTGCGGCTTGGGCAGAGGCCATCATGTGAACGTGTTCCATCGGGCCTAAAATCGACATTTGATCGTAAATTTGGTAACTGTAAACCGCAATCCAAATCACCAAAGCAAAGGGAATCGCTGTCCAGATAATTTCTAATTTGATATTACCCTCAATGGGCGGGCCATCGCTTTCATCGTATTTGTCAGCACGTTGGAATAAAACCGAATAACTCAAGGTTCCAATGACCCCTAGAAAGATAAAGGTTCCTAACGTGGTCAAAAAGCTAAATAAATTGTCAATCAAGACCGATTCCGCCGATGCCTGGGGAGGAAACCAACTATAGGCAACCTGTCCCATCCACAAACTCACCAGGGCGATCACGATCGCGACGGTCACTAAAATTAAAATTGTCCGAATTTTCATAAAGTCTCCTATGATCTCAAAGCCTTAAGATCTTTGCCCATTCTCAAGAGGCGATCGGCGGTGATGTGAACCCCAAATTCAGAGGCGAGTTGCGCTCCCAAAGTGCCATGCACAAACATAATTCCAAAAATTGCCAATCCTGCCACTAGATAACCCCAATCCACTTGTCGGGCCATATCTTTACGCCAGAGAAAGCGTTGAAATCCCCGCCAGATAGTCATTCCCACAATCAAGGCGAGAAGCAGGACACCCCCTACGCCATGCCAGAGCATGGTTTCCATTGCCTCTAGACCCCAGGCACTTTTCACATTGCTATCGGGAGAGGCCAACAAAATTTCATAAAAGCCAAAGCCTACCGTAAAAAAAGTAATCACAGCAGAAGCCAGCATATTGTACCAACCCACATCAAAGAAGTTTGACCGCGTGGCAGGAATGGCCAGAAATTTGAACACAGGTTTTTCTAACGGAAAAAAGACTCCCACAATGTCAAAGGCGATCGCAACAATAAATAAACCCAGGGTGAGGTGAACTAAATTCGGATGAATCGGGACGACGTAGGGCAAACCATTTAAACCCAATTGACCATTCAATTGTTCAATCAACGCATCATTCATAGCGAACCGCCCTCCTTGAAGGCTTCGACAACGGGAACTGTATGCAGTCCATAGACCCAAACCAACAAGTCACCGAGATAGACCTGAAAGAAAACCAATCCCGTCAACACGACCCCCATTCCCAAAAAAGAAACGGGTAAGACTTTGGGATCACGAATGCGAATCACATAACGCCAGCCCGTAATTGCCGCTAAAATTCCTGATAACGACCAACCTAGGAGGGAATGTAAATTTAAGGTTGTTTCTACATCGGCATAGGGATTGGCTAACCCTGCTTCAATTTGTCCGAAAATAATGGCAATAAAAATAGAAACCGTTGCAAAAAAGTAATTCCACCAACTCACTTCGTACAAACGGGGATTACGGGAAAAATAACCGATAAAATCGCATAAAACCGCAAATAAGACCATTGCGATCACAAAATGTACCACAATCGGGTGCATCGTATCAGGATAGGGCAAATTATGGTCATTTAGGGGAGGGAGAAGATTCTCAAACATGATACTTTTGGGTATTGAAGACTACGGATCATCGGAAACTTCTTGCCTGGCTAAGGATAATGATTAAAACTAATTTGGCTTGCTGATATTCGGCCAAAGTATAGCGCAACTAGTTGGTAACGACCATTCCATCGGATGACCCCGTCTCCCCAGACCCTAACTGTCATGTCACCACAACGACTCATTTTCAAAACGCGATTCATGCCATTACTGATAAAGATGCCCTTGATTGGTTCCACCGTTGTGGTCTTTACTTTGAGCCTTTTCGCTAACTTATTCTGTGATTGACAGGAGAACAAGGATTCAGAAACCCCTGGCGATCGGTGGAACCGAAATGACACTTGCTTCAAACCCTTGATCAACTCACGGAAAGATACTGTTAGGGTCGCACCAAAAAGGTTAGCAGCAAAAACTTGCCAAGGGTGACAACGGAGATTTAAGATTAGAGTCTGTGAAATTCGGGGCGTAGCGCAGCTTGGTAGCGCACCACTTTGGGGTAGTGGGGGTCGTGGGTTCGAATCCCGCCGCTCCGATTGAATTGAAAAGTCTTATCTTTAAGCACTTCAAGCTTCTGGGTAAGGCTTTTTGATGTTTTCAGTTTATTTGGTATTTGCTGCTGAACAGGAAATGGGGACTTTTGGGGGGAGGATTGAAAAAATGGGTATGAAATTCACCTCAGATCACACCATTTTCCATGTCATCTCTTCTCCTGCCCGTAACGGCACAAGTCCAAAGTCAGTAAACGGCAATTGATCGGGAATACGCCAAGTTTTTTTCGTCAGTGTAATCTGTTCGGTATTGCGCGGCAATTGATAAAAATCTGCTCCGTAAAAGCTAGCGAAGGCTTCTAATTTATCCAGGGCATCTACACTTTCAAATGCTTCGGTGTATAACTCCATCGCATGGAGCGCCGAATAACACCCTGCACAACCACAGGACGTTTCTTTGCTATTACGGGCATGGGGGGCGCTATCCGTTCCCAGAAAAAATTTAGGATTCCCAGAGGTTGCTGCTTCGAGAAGGGCTTGGCGATGTTCTTCCCGCTTCAAAATAGGTAGGCAATAAAAATGAGGGCGAATTCCTCCTTGAAAAATGCTGTTGCGGTTTAATAAAAGGTGTTGGGGCGTAATCGTGGCGGCGACGGTACTATCGGTAGATAAAACAAACTTCACCGCATCTGAGGTCGTAATATGCTCCAGTACTACCCGCAGTTTAGGGAATCGCTGTTTGAGGGGAATCAAGTATTTCTCGATAAAGACTTTTTCGCGGTCGAATACATCAACCCCTGTATCCGTCACTTCTCCGTGCAGCAATAACGGAAGATCGACTATCTGCATCGTTTCAAACAGGCGATCGCCGTTACGAATATCCGTTAACCCAAAGTCCGAATTTGTTGTTGCCCCAGCAGGATAATACTTAACCGCTTTAACAAACTGGGATTCCTTGGCCGCAATAATTTCTTCTGGGCTGGTGTTGTCGGTCAGATAGAGCGTCATCAATGGCTCAAACGGTTGACCAGTGGGAATGGCGGCAAGAATGCGATCACGGTAGGCCGACGCCTCAGCCACAGTACGCACCGGAGGCTTGAGATTCGGCATAACGATCGCCCTAGCAAATTGACGCACAGTATGGGGGAGGACGGCTTTGAGGGCTTCACCGTCGCGGAGATGTAGATGCCAGTCGTCGGGTTGGGTGATAGTCAGATTTTCCATGCGCTAATTATAAATTAGCCAACTCGGTTATCTTTACCAGTCTGACACTTTCCTTTATCCGGGTCATTGCCGGGTAGTTAGAGCCCAAACTAGAGTCGTCTTAAGCGTTCCATCAGCATGGCTCGTTGGGTTTCTGCGGCGGCTAATGCTTCCCGCGCCCCTTGAATCACCTCGTCTGGGGCTTTATTAACAAAGCTGGGATTAGACAAGCGTTTATTAATTGACTCATATTCTTTATTCACTTTGTCTAGGTTTTTCTGATATTTTGCTTTTAAGATTTCAATATCGACCAATCCATCCAAGGGAATTAAGACCTGAATAGTCCCTGTTATCCCTGCAATTCCTCGGTCAATAGACCCTTGCGTTTCAGATTCAACCCTTGCGTTTTCGACTGAAAAGATAGTTATAGGCTCTTCGGTGATTTTAATTGAGTACTTATAAATTTTCCCTAGTCTTGTAATATAAGCTTCCATGTTTTCAAGAATACTACGATCTTTTTCCTCTTGTGAAGAAAAGTTAACTGGAATTTCAATACCTGGTTTGATATTAGCTTCTGCTCGTAATTTACGAATTTCACGAACTACATCCATCAATATCTTAAATTCACTCTCTAATTCTTGATTAATATAAGATTGAATAATTTCAGGATATTTCTGAACAGCCAAAAAATCATTGTCACTGTTTTGAGTTAAAGTTTGCCAAATTTCTTCAGTGATATGGGGCATAAAAGGATGAAGCAATTTAAGAATCTGTTCCAAGACAAAAGCAAGAGTTTGTTTTGCAACAGAGATTTGGTTACTATTGTTTTGTACAGGTTCAGTATTATTTGAACTAGGGGATAAACCATTTTCAATAAAAAATCGTAAATCTTGTTTAGCTTGTTGTTTAGCTTGTTGCTCTTTCCATAAACGGGGTTTAACAAGTTCAATATACCAGTCACAAAAATCTCCGCGAATAAACTCATAAAGCCCTTTAGCCGCTTCCCCTAAGCCATAGTTTTCCAAATGGTGCCGAGTTTGCTGAGTAACTTGATTTAAGCGGGACAGAATCCATCGATCGGCTAATTCCAAATCATCGGGGTTAGGCAGTCCCAATTGTTCTGGGGTTTGCTCCTCTAGGTTCATCATCACAAACCGAGCCGCATTCCATAACTTATTGGCAAAATTACGGGACGCTTCCACCGATTCTGATTCGTCTTTTTGGCGATCGTATTGCAGGCTAATGTCTTGACCGGCTCCGGCCACCTCTCGAATCAAGGTATAACGCAACGCATCAGTGCCGTACTTATTGATTAATAACAAAGGATCAATGCCGTTATTGGCAGATTTCGACATTTTTTTGCCGTTTTCATCCCGCACTAACCCGTGAATATAGACATCTTTAAACGGCATTTGCTTAGTGAAATGACCCGCCATCATGGTCATCCGGGCAACCCAGAAAAAGATAATATCAAAACCCGTGACTAAGGTCGTGGTGGGGTAATATTTGGCTAAATCAGCGGTTTCATTGGGCCAACCCATTGTCGAAAAGGGCCAGAGTCCTGAAGAAAACCAAGTATCCAAAACATCGGGATCTTGTTGGAGGGTAATTCCTGTCCCGTATTGGGCGTGGGCTTTTTGTGTTGCTTCCGTTTCATCATGAGCCACCACAAAGGGGGTATGGTCAGTAATTTCGCCATGGGTTTCACTCACGACATACCAAGCGGGAATTTGATGCCCCCACCAGAGTTGCCGGGAGATACACCAGTCTTTTAATTTCACCAACCAATCCCGATAAACTTTGCCCCACCGTTCCGGCACAAAATGGGGAGACTGTTCTTCGTCTAAGCATCGCAACGCATTTTGGGACAGGCTTTCGATTTTGACAAACCATTGGGTGGAAAGTAAGGGTTCGACAGGGACTTTGCCCCGATCGCCGTAGGGGACAGAATGACGATAAGCTTCAATTTTGACTAAAAAACCCTGTTCTTCCAAGGTCGCAACCACATTTTTACGGGCTTCAAAGCGGTCTTGGCCGACAAAACTCCCCGCATTTTCATTCATCGAGCCGTCTTTATTCAGCAGATTAATAAATGGTAAATTGTGCCGTTGTCCCATCACAAAATCATTGGGATCATGGGCCGGAGTCACTTTCACGCAACCAGTCCCAAATTCAGGATCGACCAACTCATCGGCCACAATGGAAATTTGCCGGTTCATGATCGGTAGGGTCAAGGTTTTGCCAATCATGGCCTTGTAACGATCATCATTGGGATTTACCGCCACGGCCGTATCCCCTAGCATGGTTTCTGGCCGGGTTGTCGCCACCACCACTTCCCCACTGCCATCGCTCAAAGGATAGCGAAAATACCATAAATGCCCATCCACTTCTTGGTTTTCCACTTCCAAGTCAGACACAGCGGATTGGGAGGCGGGACACCAGTTAACCAAATAATTGCCGCGATAAATCAACCCCTCTTCATAGAGTTGGATAAAGGCTGTTTTAACCGCATCGGAAAGTTGTTCATCGAGGGTAAATCGTTCCCTTGTCCAATCCACCGATACCCCTAGGCGGCGTAGTTGATTAACAATGGTGCTGCCCGATTCTTGTTTCCATTGCCACGCTCGTTCTAAAAATTTTTCGCGCCCTAAGTCGTCCCGTGTTTTACCTTCGGCTTTGAGTTGGCGTTCCAAAATGGTCTGGACGGCAATGCTGGCGTGATCCGTTCCGGGTAACCAGAGGGTATTGTCCCCCCGCATCCGATGATAGCGAACCAATGTGTCAATTAAGGAGCTCTCAAAGGCGTGGCCCATGTGCAGACTGCCCGTAACGTTCGGCGGCGGAATGACCACACAATAGGGATCGCCGCTCTGATCGGGGTCTGCTTTAAAAACCTGGCTTTCTTCCCAAGCGGTTTGCCATTTGCTTTCGGTGAGGGAAGGATCGTATTGGGGCGGCAGGGAAGTGGTCATTTCGGCGGGTTTAGGGGTTTGGGCCTTAATTATTTTGCCACAGTTAGGGTTGGGGAACAGTCGCCGATCGCCTAATCAAAAGCCCAAACTTAGCTGCACAAAGGGTTGGGGGTTTTCCTTGGTAGGCACTTCGCCGCGTAATTTTTGCCAATAGTCCGCCATCCATTGCTCGGAACTGCCCGGTAATTGGCGATCGCGCTGGAGCCAGGCTTGGAAGATTTGCGCCCGTTCATCCTGGGGAGCAATAATTTGATAAACTCGCACTCGTTTTTTGTTGATCGTTTTAGTTTTAATCAGACTCAGTCCAAAGCCTAACTTATCTAAAAAGCGCCGCAAAATGGTGATCGGACTCGCGTTTTGGGCGATACCAATGCCGACAATGGTTTTGATGTCGCCCCGGTTGGCGATCGCCAGTTCAGCTAGGGCAACCAAGTCAGAATCGATCGGACATAATTCCCGTTGGCGATCGCCGAGCAAAATCGGAATGCCCAGGATGTCGTAAGTGCCAATAATTGCCCCTAGTTGGGAGCCGTTAAAGTCCGGTAAAAATAAACTGCCCTGACCTTGGTTGAGGAGCAAACGGGCAATTTTAGTATCTCGATCAGCGAGGAAGGGGCGACCCACGGTGAGGAAATAATGTAGGCGTAATTTTTGATACCAACCTTGGTCATCTTTTTGCACTAATTCGGGGGTGACTTCAATGCCGTAGCGTTCGACTAATTCATATTTACGAATTTGCTGTCGTTCTTGGCTATTTTTAACTAACCGTTTTTTCAAGATTTGATATTGCGATTCTTCTAGCGGTGGACAAAGGGCGATCGCCTGACAATCAGCCTGATAATTCTGTTCCCGCACCGCTTCAATGGCCTCCCGCAGGGGTTGAGGCGCAACGGTACTGACGGGATGGTTGGGATCGGCGATCGGGGGTTGGGGCAGTTTGGGGGGATGGCCGAGTAACTGATGCCCTTCCAATTGCAACAAACCTAACACCGACTCTCGATAATGAAGCATGGCCGTATTGACCCGCACCGCCATTTTGGCCCAGCACAGTAATGATTCTGCCTGAAAGCCTGTATCTAGATCATCCAAATTATCCAAATCCGATTGCTGTAACAGCCGGATATTTAATTCCGTCAACCGATGCCCAGAGGTCAACAACTTTGGAATTGACGTGGCCCCATTACCCACTTGGTTAAAGCCGTAGCCCGCCACCCAGAGATAACGGGGTACATTAGCCCGAATCCGTCCCAGGGATTGACAGACAGAGGTAGCCGTTTGCACCCCCTGGGCAATGCCCCAGACTGAAGTGAAGTGGTTTTTCAGATCAATACTGACTCCTGTTTCCACCGCCGGACTGGTGAGTACAATGTCATAGTTTTGTAAAACCTGATTGAGTTGGGTCAAGCTACCGTGGGCGGGATGGCTGGGATCGGCTAAGGATTCGGCATCAATGCGTAGAATGCGGCGATCGGGAAATTGCTTATTTAAATAGGCTTCTAAGTTGCGGGTTCCCCAGGCACTGGATAGCTTTTGGGCTGATAAACAGACAAAGGGTTTACCCCCTTCTCGGATATGATTCAGCAGATGTTTGACTAATTGCTTGGGATCATTTTCGCTGAAGTGATAGACCGGCCAAGCTTCTGTTTCCCCTGGTTGCCATTGGTTACGGATCACATAGGGTTGTAAAGGAATGCCGCTGAGGGCAATTAAATACTCCAAGGACACATCGGTCAGATCGGCATCGGCTACATAAATTTGACCGTCCCCCGCTAAGGCATTTTGTAAAAGCTGTTTAAGACTGCGTAAAATGGCGACCCGTTGATGGCGGCAGGTGTCGGAGTTGAGGGTGTGCCACAGGACTTGTTCGACCTCATCAACAATGATCAAGCAATCTTGCCATTGGTCGGGGTTGAAATGGGCTTGGGAGTGGGGATGGAGGGAATCGACACAGAGGCCATAACCCTGATGGTGAGAGGTTTCTAGGTTGGCGGAATCCCCTAAGTAGGGCAAGCTAAAACGGCGACAAAGTTCTTGCACTAGTCGAATCCGATGGCCGATGACCAATACGGGCCGGTGTTGGGCTTGGGCCTGGGCGACGATTTGGGCTAAAAATTCGGTTTTCCCGGTTCCCTTTGGCGATCGCACCGCTACGAATTTTTCTGAGTGGGGAATCGCTAAGGTTGGGAGATAACGGGCATTAATTTCTATCCCTTGATCGTAGGTCAAACGCTGGAGACACTGGGCTTTCCAACTTTCTAAGGGTAAGGCTTGATCAATAACGCGGTCTAAATGGCCACTGCCTTGGGCGGCGATCAGATCATCAACCCCTTTGCCATGGTCGTGATCCCACTGCAAAATTTTGACGTTACACCCTTGCTGGCTAAACAGAAAGCCGAGGCGTTGGATGGCGATGTTAACCTGTTGGATGGTTTTGGGTTTGTGGTCTTGGTCGAAGGCAATAAAAATTTGGCGTTGGCCCTGGGCTAATTTGGCAAGGGCCGGAATTAATTGGGATTTGCCGATCCGTTGTCCCGCTTCATTGCGGGGGGTGCGATAACCGTTATGAACTCCCGGTAAGGCGATCGCCGCGTAACCCGCTGTTAATAAAGCACCGGCCTTTTTCGCTCCCTCGGTAATAATTAACGGTACTTCCGGGTGGGTCATTAACCATTGCCAAAAGCCTAAATCCGGTTGGTCTTCGTCCCAATCCGTGCCATCTAGGGGAACTTGGGCTTTCTCGGCGATCCGTTGCCAAAGATGAAGGGGAACCCGCAGGGCAAAAATTCCCGTCTGTACTTTCGGCGGGTGTTCATATTTGATCAGTTTGCTATTTTCAAAATTCTGACGCGGGCGATCGGGTTTAAAACAGCCCCATAAATCCGTTTCCCCTGATAGTAGATCGATGCCCGAACACCACCACCCCCCATTGGCCACATGGGCATAGCGCTGCAACAGGCCTTCAGTGAGGCGACCATCATTACGACGGGATAAAGCTTCTGCGTAGAGCAGGTGTTGGGCCGGAGCATCGCCCATCAGGGGACTAACATTAAGACGGATCAGTTGGTCATCCACACAACTTTGCCGCCATTCTTCTAAGTGATTCATTTACCGTTAGTCTTGAATGGGTCAAGACACCATATCTAGTGTGCAAGGAACTTCATTGTAGAGACAAAACGCTAAATATGGTAGTGGTCGAATAAATTTAATTGAGGCAAAACTCGAAAAAATCAGCAATTAAGCACCGTTTTCTTAACGGGAGTTTAATCTTAAGCGATTTTGCGCTGATTCACGGTTGAGGTTGATAGGTCGCTAATAAATTGCCCTGGGCATGGAATACTTTGAGGGGTAATCCGCCTTGATTGCTCAAACGCTGAAAACTTTCTTCTAATCGCGCTAAATGATTGAGTAATTGGGCTTTTTTCTGCGGATTATCTTCCATTTCGGATTCTAGGGCAGCATCCCACAAATCCTGTAAATAGCCTTGGCTGAGTTTGATCACAATCCCCTGATTATTAATTGTGAACTGACAGGGTTTGGCGGTGGATTGACAGAGTTTTTGCAAGTTGGCTTGGACTTGCTTTTGTTGGGCAACTCGGTCTAAGTATTGTTGACCCTGTTGCAGGGCGTTGTGGTAATGGGGGGTGAGGTATTGAGCTTGGGGGGCAAGGTTGCTGTTGGCGGGGATTTTTTCGAGGGAGGCGATCGCCTGTTGCCAAGCCTTGACACTGGTTTCCCATTGGGATTGTTTCATCGCCGTTTCTGCTATTTGGGCAAACTTTAGGGCGGAACGATAATCGTAATCGGCTTGAATTAACGGCGTTTGGTTAGTTTTAACGGTTTGCCATTCAGTTTGGGACAGTTTGAGCCGTTGTTGGGCGATGGTATAGACCGAAGTTTGACGGGGAATTTGTTGCAATTGGGTTAATGCTCCCCGCCATTGATCTAAGGCGATTTTTAAGTCCCTTGGCGTTTTGGCCTGTTGACTGGTTAATTTTGACCGTTCGATGATGGCGATCGCCTCGGTGAGGGTATTTTGGCCGGTTTGTTCCTGATCGAGGTTCGTGGCAAGGGCGGTTAATTGCTGTTGATAAACGTATTTTTGATCCTGGGCAAAGGGATAGAGGAAACTGCTGCTAGGAATTTCCAGTAACGCGGCGATCGCCTGTTGCAAAAAATCCTCTCGTTGGAGCCAATTGGTTTGGGTGCCATCGGCTTTTTGGGCCAGTTGGGCAGCTTGGGCGGCGGCCAGTTGAGCGCGTTGAATTAGTGCCTGTTCCTTCGGAGTCGCTTGGGCGAATAATCGTTGTAAATCTTCGGTATTATTAACTGTCTGGAACGGAGGGGATTTGGCAACCTGACAACCCATAAACCCACAGGTGAGTCCGCCTCCAATACCCGCCATGAGCAATAAACCATTAGCCGCAATCAGGGTGATCAGACGGCGATTTGGCCAGAATGCCCCAGCGTTTTCCCAGAGCCAGAATCGCTCCCAATCCGGGTCAAAGTACCAAGCCAAAAATAAAGGTGGCCAGATTTGTCCCAACTTAAACCAATAAACCTGCCAAGCTGTCTTTTTGGTAGCGTTTTTCTGGGCCAATGCCTTGAGGTTAAGACTATCCGTTGCGAACTGGGTCATGCTGTTATCATGCAATTGCGCTCAGCCAAGGGTATTGATCTTGAAGCGAAGAAAATAGATCCTGTTCCCCTCCCCCATCAAGCTCAACCAATGCCTTTGTCTGCCAAAATTTTAGCGAGTTCCGGTCGGTTCCCCCAATAACCTGGGGGCTTGAATGTATCGGGGTGAACCCGTTGTTCTGCCCGCTGGAGGGTATGATGTAAGCGAGTTTAGTCCCCAAGGGGCTGATAATATTGGTTTTCAAGTCGATGAAGTGGGTTCCCTCGCCGTTAGTTACATGGATTTATTAGAGTATCAAGCCAAGGAATTATTCAAACAGGTCGGCATTCCCATTTTGCCGTCCCAAACTCTCCAAACCACTAGTGAGCTGAAACGGCTACAACTCCCCTATCCATTGGTGTTAAAGTCCCAAGTCCGGGCGGGGGGACGGGGTAAGGCAGGAGGGGTCAGGTTTGTGGAAAATACCATTGATGCGATCGCCGCTGCGTCGGCCATTTTTCATTTACCCATTGCGGATGAATACCCAGAAGTAATTTTGGCGGAGTCCCGCTATGACAGCCAAGCTGAAATTTTTCTGGCGATCGTGTTGGATTATCAACGGCAATGCCCGGTGCTAATGGGATCGAGCCAGGGGGGCATTGACGTGGAAACCCTACTAGAGAAGATGCAGAGTGTGTCGGTGCGGGAAACCTTTTCCCCTTATTTGGCGCGACGATTGGCGGTCAAAATGGGTCTGAGTGGGCCGCTGGTGGAGAAGGTGAGTGGCATTGTTAGCAAAATGTATGCTCTATTTGCTCGCTATGACTTGGATGTAATTGAAATTAATCCCCTGGGGGTGAATGCGGACGGGGCAGTGATGGCCCTTGATGGCAAAATTACGGTCAATGATAAGGCGATCGCCCGTCATCCCGAACTCACCCGTTGGCATTCAGAAATTTTACAAATTAATCCCCTGCGGTGGTTAGCCGGATCATTAAATGAGGGCCAGGTGGGGCTGATTTGCAACAGTGAAGGTCTCGCCCTCAGTAGTTGGGATTTGCTAGGGGAATTGGGGGTTGTGGGGGCGTATTTGTTGGATGAGAGTCGCGGCTATGATCCTCTCGGCACTCAACTCGAACAGGCTTTTGCCTTTTTTGGACAGGCTCCCAACCTCAAAGCGATTTTGATCAACTTAGCCACCCGCCTTGATGATGCCAGCGCCCTTGCGGATCTTCTTCGTACCCTGTTGCCTTCCCCCGCTGAACTGCCCAGTGATGACCGCAGTTTACGGGGAACAGGAGTCACGTTAACCTCTCGTCCGCGATCGCCCCAACGTAAAACCCAAACGGGGGAAATCTTACCCGTGGTGATTCGCTTTAGCCAAGGCGATTTACAACCCATGCAGGCTGACTACCAAGGGGGCGAGATTTATTGGCACAGGGATTTACAAACGGCGATCGCCCAAGTGCGGGGATTGATTCCCTCCGAGGTTGATGTCACAGAAATCGCTTCCTGACCGAGTTTTAAGGTTTTATTGTCCGTTCCTTGCTTGCCCATTAACCCATCAGCCCTATGAAATGGCAGAAAGATAGCACCGTTCTTTTACAAGGGGTTCACCATCCCCTGAGCTTGATCTACGTTGAGCAAATGCAACTCTGTGGCACAAAATTGGTGGCGGGGGTCAGTGCGGGGCACGGGGGGGAATCCTTGGCGGGTGTGCCGGTTTTTGACCTCGTTGAACAGGCGATCACACAGGTCGGCTCGGTGGATATTGGCTTGATTTTAAATCCCCCATTTCGGGTTTTAGATGCGGCCCTAGAGGCGATCGCCGCTGGCATTCGGCAATTGGTGATTGTGTCGGCGGGGGTTCCTCCGTTGGACATGATTCAACTTTTACGCAAAGCCCAGGAAACCCATACTTTAATTCTCGGTTCCGGCAGTCAGGGATTAATCGTTCCCCAGGATTTTTCCGTCGGCACGTTTGACCCCTACTGTTACACCCCTGGCCCCATCGGCATTATTAGCCATTGCGATCGCCTCACCGATGACATTGCCCAAACCCTGACCCAAGCGGGGCTCGGTCAATCTTTAGTGGTGGCGTTGGGAACCGATGGGTTAAATGGGTCTAATTTTGAGCAATGGTTACAAGTCCTGGAAGAAGATGAAAACACCCAAGCCATTTTGCTCCTGGGTCAGCCTAACAGTAATGGGGAAATGCGGGCCGCAGATTATGTGGCCTCGGCGATCGAAAAACCCGTAGTGACTTACCTGGCTGGTCGGTTAGCAAAAATCAACCAACATTTTGGCGATTCCCTAACCATTGTGGCCAACCAACTTTCCCATAAACGTCCCGTCTTAACCAGCGTGGAACAAACGGTACAGGCCTTTGAAAAGGCCAATATTCCCGTCGCCCATTGTCCTTGGGAATTGCCGGATTTATTGCGGGATATTATGGAGCACGCCAATGCCAGTTAAAAGGTAATCAATTCTAAAGCCAATAGCCCCGGCAATGGTTGAATGTCTAGGCGATCGCCTTTTTAGGTTGAAGGGGTAAAGGGTGATCGCCGTCATGAAATCGGCAGATTAGACTGACTATTTACCATCTGGGAGAACGACAATAACCTCTACAATGCCCGACAATATTGGCGACAAATTGTAACGTAATGTGTAATTTCTGATTCTAATTTCAAATGGTGCGTTACTTAACGTACCCTAAAGATCGACGATCCGACTGCTACGCAGTGCCTTCGTCATTGCACTTGGACTCACAGCTTCAATCAATCTGCATGGTGTGTTCCCCAAAATCGATCAGTGGAGCAGTATAAGTTGCATCAGGGAACGCACCCTACGGGTCTGAAGTAAGGTCAGGGAAAAAAGCATTGATCGGATTTCCTTTTGTCAACCCAACCCACGGGCTACAATTCCCGAAAATATTGGCGAGTAACGCATCATTTTTAGTGTTAAATTTAAATGCTGCGTTAAGTAACTACAGATCTGCAAGGTCGGCTTACCATCCTCTATAGTTATCTAAATTATCGGTCCCGAAGGCTCAGTGCGATAGCTTAAGTGTTCAAGATGGTACTCAACCGTTTCACGCATATCGCGAAGTGTGAATTCCATTTCAGAGACCGCTTCGCACTTGCGTAAAATCACCTTACCGCAATCCGTTGTCTTTTCTAAAAGCTTAGGAAATTCTGTCCTCAAGTTTTGTGCGATCTGTTCAGACATTATACGGTATTCATCCTTATCAGTGGTGTAAACAATGTTGAGCCAAAGTTCATACGGTTCTTCAGTAAGAAGTTCATCTTCAGGGTCATAAGATAGACGGAAAGACAATATTCCAGAAGAATTTTTCTTGCCTTTGTTCTCAATATATGCAAAAACTTCACGAAGCCGATCAACAAGGCTGTTTGGCAGAGCATGGCGACGATATCTAGCAGCCAACCAACTCTGAAGAATCTGCCGAGAATGAGTAAGTTTATAAGTCTCATCAGGCTGAACTGCCTCGAGCCCATCTTTCTGTACTATCACTTTTTTTGAGGCAAGTAGTTCAAGGTAAATAAGTTTTTCATCGTGTGTGTAATCCAGATGTAAAGTGCGCGGATTTTTCCCGTGAGTGTAGTTTCCATTGTGCTGCTCCAGAATGCGAGCAAAGATGAATTCTACAGCAGGTTCAGCATCCAGATTGTCATTGGCGATATCACAATCGTGAGATATTGCTACAGCCAGATCACTATCAGGTACATTGGTTAAGTCCAAAGCCTGAAAGTCTTTCTGAGCAAGTACGCTACCCTGTCGCCATGTGGTGTTTCGAGACCAAGACATTTCTTGTACTAACTCCTCTCATCAATAGCCACAGAGGATTCGCCCAACACATCATCGAGTGATCTCAAATGTTTTCCAGCACCCTTCGGTTCACGACGGGTCTGCGCTTCTTTATCAGCCATTACTTTGAGAGTAGCTAAAGCTGCTATAGGGTCTTCATTTGTCTTGAGTATATCGAGCAAGGAACGCCCATTTAAAATTGGACGATGTACCAGTTTATCTAGACGGATGATGTTTGCTTGATTAAATTTGTCGGCGGCGCAAGACAACTGCTGAATACGTATTACTGCTTCTCCCTTTGGCTCTTGTCCTGCCAGCCAAGCATAGACAGTAGGACGAGTGACTTTAAGGACAGAAGCCAGATCGGACATATTAATAGAAAATACATCACGGATGTTTGCCATATGCTCCGCAGGGGATCGCACATCAACCTGCTTTGCCCTAGAAGGTTCGATATGTATACGTGGATAATGAAATCGGTTTAGGACTTCAGCCGTACTATGCGGTGTCATAACTCCACCAGTACCGGCTGTCCAAATCAATAGCGGAACCACGATTGTGATAGCTGATTGAGGTGTGGAGATGTTTTTAGGTTTGATAGAAGAGGGTGGATAGATTTGCCTTGTTATGTTCATAGTTTTAAGCCCAACTTGCTCTAGCGTAGTCAGTTACCGAAACATTGAAAGCATTTGTAATAATTTCATGCGCCTTCAAAAGTTGATCTTCAATTTCTTTGAGATCAAAACTATTTCGGTTAATAACGAAATAATCAGTATCTAACACAGCATTTCGACAATTAACCTCTGTGAATCGGGTTTGTAGTTTGAGTTGTAACGAAATCAAGTCAGGTGACAAAGCTAATGCCCCATCGGTAATAACTGCTCTAGCAACTAAATTGCCGTCATCAATAACTGTGACAGTCTCAGTAAAGCTATGGCTTAGACGACCCTCTAGATTTGCAGAAAAACCAAGCAGAGATGGATTCAAGTATTGTTGCAGCGTGTCATTATTGATCGGCACAACAGCATTGAGATAGCGAAGTCCAATTCTTTCAACGTAAGCCAGTTCAACAATTTCGTGAACCAAGTTTAAGCCAAAGATAGTCTTCTGCAAGAAATCTGCAAAGGTATCGTATGTAGTAGTGTGAAAAACCAAGGCATTCGAGAGCAGTAGATATCCTTCAGTACGCTGAGTATTCATGAAGCTCCAACGCATATGCTGCTGAGGTTGAACATCAGGTTGTGATTCGTCTAGTCGGCGAATTGTGAGTTCTAATTGATTTTCGGCTTGGAAGTCAGGGAACTCACTTCGGCGCAGGCGCTCCTGCAAACGGGCGACATAATCCGACATTTGGGCAATTGGATTAAATTGCACCTGAGCCAGTGTGTAGAACACAGGCGCAAGACTCATTTTCGGCGCTGTTGTTTCCATATATCAAAAGGGTTCCTAGAGAATCTATTTTACACCTCACTTTACACTTCTGTAAAAATTTCCCATGCACTGTAAGCAAACAGCTCAACGTAACTTCTGCGCGCGATCTCATCGCCAGATTCAGTCCCGCCCAAGGTTTGACCAAAATCAGAAAGGAACCCAAAGCCGACAAACGGCGTTCAGGCTTTTGCTGTCAATAAAAAGTTAGACATCGAAGTAAACAAAATTGGACTCCGATACCGTTTAACTTTTTACGCTTCTTCATCGGGACTGGGTTCTGGTTCAGGGTGATAAATGCGTCGCCCATACATTTCCGTAATAAAACTCAGATGCCCCGCTAAACCAGGGGTCAGTTGATCGGGATGATACCGCCAACCCCAATTACCTTCCG
>Ga0315905_10001728_pt1 | contig 23279 bp, 25 predicted proteins | sample LakEriMetagenome_5_FD_203522 | JGI IMG/M metagenome (GOLD analysis project Ga0315905, IMG submission 203522) | Freshwater fungal communities from buoy surface, Lake Erie, Ohio, United States - Buoy 4 MA121 | ecosystem: Environmental > Aquatic > Freshwater > Lake | place: USA: Lake Erie, Ohio...
GTAACTGTGATACCAGTTTGTCCAGGCCATGATACATAATTTAAAGTTGGTAAAGGATCTCTGGTGTATGTTGATCCAGAAGCATGAATTTGACCTCTACCAGCAGTGATATCAAATGTTGCTGTATTTCCAGCATCGATGCTTATGATTCCACCATGAAGAAGACCTGTTGCTAAATTAGATGCGTAAATACTCCCAGAAACACCATAAAGAGTTTCTGATGAAATTGTAAATGTTTTTCCTGTTACTGATATAGAAATATCAGGACCAGCAGATAAACCAATATCACCAGTTATACCATTTATAGTATAAACATCATTTGGGGTGGTGTCATATTTTTGCCAAGCATAACCATTAAAAAACCACGCACGGTCAACTGTGCGATCAGTTATACCATACGTGGTTCCTGTTATTGGGTTACTTGGAAATGCCATAGTTTATCCTATAGCATTATTTATATTAAGTTTTAACTTTCTTTCGTGACTTAAATTTCACAGGTTTTAGTTGTGGTTTTTGTTCCATTATCTTTTTCTGTTGTTCTTCAAACTGCTTTCGTTGTTCCCCAATCTGCTCCATGATTTTTCGATATTGTTGAAAATTGTTTTCAACTCTTTGAACTTGGTCAGGTGGAACTCTTCCTTCTTCAAGAAGTTTCTTTGCTGCAAGATAACCAATTTCTGGTCTTCCTGCATAAAAAGCAGTTGCTGCTACTTCGTCAAGTGCATGGAACTTATAAACAATATCTGGAACGAATAATATTTCTTCTTGTGGAAATGGTGCTTCTGCTGCTTGTCTAGCAAAAATAAATGCTGCTGCTGGTTGATCATATTTTTGTCGAAGAACTTGAGAAATATGAACAAGTGCTTCAACTCGCTGTGGTCTATAATTATACGCATCCAATAGAGATGACATAATCTCAGGCCATGGACGATCAAGTAGTGCTCTTGCGATTCCTATACGATAAAGTGAATAGTAAACTTCTTCTGCCCATCCACCCATTTCTGCTCTTTTTCTATATGCATCAATTGCTTTCTCATATTGTTGAGAATCAAAATATGATTGGGCAAGATAAAACTGATATCTTGTGTTAGTTGGTTCATCCAACATTGCCTTTTCTAGTGTTTCTGCATCTCTTGTATACTTTTCAATAACAGAGATACCAACATTTCTTGCACCTAGAGTTCTAGCATCTACTCTATAGTCTCCTTCAAGTTTCATAAGAACTGGTTGTTCTTTAATTGAACATGCTGGATATTCATGAAGAACTCCTCTATATTCCCACTTAGATTCTGTCTTGAATATTTGAGTTCTCCACCAAGAAAAGTCTGGTTTACCGATTCGTAGAACATAACCATCTGCTTCCATCTTCTCTGGAAATACAAAATTACCTTCTACTTTATCATCAGCATCAATCATCCAAACATAGTCTGCTTTTCCATCTGCATGACGAAGTGCTAGTGTTCGATTATGACCGAAGTTCTTCCACTCATCTTGGTGGAGCTCTCCTGGAATTCCTTTTTCTTTGAAAAAGTTTTTAATTATATCCTGAGTTCCATCTGTTGAACCAGTATCTGAAATAATCCAGTAATCAACATACTTGTAAATTGAATTTAAGCATTCATGAATGATATGAGATTCATTCTTAACGATCATGCAGAGAGCGACTTTTGGTTTCATAATCAATATCCTTTAATTATATTTATACAAAACTAGAACCAGTAGGATTTAATTTTTTATCATATATCTCAATGATTCTTTCTTTTCTTGCTAACTCAAAGTCATGATCTACCATCATATCAATTAGTTGATATACATCTGTTTTTGGTTCCCATCCTAGTTTCTCTTTTGCTTTAGTTGGATTACCTAATAGTTGATCTACTTCAGCAGGACGATAATATTTTTCATCAACTTCAACATAATCCAAATAATTCATACTGTATCGGGCAAATGCCTTTTGACAGAATTCTCGAACAGTTATCATTTTCCCAGTAGCAACTACATAATCATCAGGTTTATCATGTTGTAACATCATCCACATTGCTTCAACATAGTCTCCTGCAAATCCCCAATCACGATATGCATCTAGATTACCAAGATATAATTTCTTCTGAAGACCTTGATAAATTCTACCAACTGCTCTAGTAATTTTACGAGTTACAAATGTTTCCCCTCTACGTGGGCTTTCGTGGTTAAACAAAATTCCACATGAAGCGTGTATATCGTATGATTCTCTATAATTTACTGTTAAATAATGTCCATAAGTTTTTGCACATCCATATGGAGATCTTGGATAAAATGGAGTTGTTTCTTTTTGTGGTACTTCTTGAACCTTACCAAACATTTCACTACTACTTGCTTGATAATAACGTATTTGTTTTCCTGTAAGTGTTTGTACAGTTCGTATTGCTTCTAGTACGTTTAATGTACCAATTCCAACTGTTTCTCCAGTATAAACTGGAGCATCAAATGAAACTCTGACATGACTTTGTGCTCCAAGATTATAGATTTCATCTGGATTACATTTATGAATTAATTTTTCAATTGTTGTATAATCTGTTAAGTCACCATAATGTAAAAATAAAGATTTATTATATACTTCTGGATTTTGAATATGATGTTCTAGTCTTGATGTATTAAACGAAGAAGATCTACGAATAATTCCATGTACTTCATAACCTTTAGATAAAAGTAAATCTACTAAATATGATCCGTCTTGACCAGAAATGCCTGTTATTAGTGCTACTTTTTTCATATTAAACTCTAATATTATCTGCTTTATCGAAGTAATTATTAACTACTGTTTCAATATAATCTAGTTGTTCATCAGTAATAACTGGACTAGTTCCTAAAAAAAATGTATCTGTTGTAACTTTCGTTGATACTGGAAAATCATTTTTAGCATTACCAGAATAAATTCCTTCATATGCTGGTTGAAGAAGAACATTTCCACCAAAATAATTTCTAGTCTGTATCTTATTATCTTCAAGATACATAGTAAATTCATTTCTCTTAAGATATATTCTATCTCTTATTGTTAATGGAAATGCAAACCAAGAAGGATCTGATTTTTCTGTTGCTTTTGGTAAATGAAATACTTTATCATATTTTGAAAATATTTGATAAAGACGATTAAAGTTTTTCTTACGAATTTTAATTATTTCTTCTAATTTTTTAAGTTGTACAAGACCAATCGCTGCTTGCAAATCTAGTGGTTTTAAATTAAAACCAATTTCCTCATAAACATATTTGTGGTCAAAAATTTCATCTGGGAAACTTGGCAACCAATTGCTAAATCTTTTTTTGCACATTCCATTTTTTAAACATGCTGAACCTTTTCCATAGCAATAACATCCTCGTCCCCACTCTCGTAAACTTTTAATAACAGTTTCTTGTTGATCTGTATTACATGCAACAAATCCACCTTCACCCATTGTAATATGGTGTGCTGGATAAAATGAACAAGATGCAAAGTCTCCAAATGATCCTAGTAATTTTCCATCATATGTACTCCCAAGAGCATCACAACAATCTTCTAGTAAAATAAGATTATATTTGTTAACGATATCCATCAAACGATCCATATTTGGTGGATTTCCAAGAACATGTGCAAATACTAAAACTTTTGCTCCATTTTTTGCTGCTTCTTCCACCTGATCTAAATTCAGATTCAAAGTATCAAGTTCAATATCAACAAAAATTGGTTCAAAATTATTTTGAATAATAGGATTTATTGTTGTTGGAAATCCAGCAGCAGGAGTTATTATCTTAGTTCCAATTGGAAGATTATATAGTCTTTTCGACTTTAGAGCAGATATCATCAAAAGATTTGCACTTGATCCACTATTTGTCAATGCCCCATATTGTTTTCCTAATTTACTTTTAAATTCTCTCTCAAATCTGACTCCATTTTCTCCAAGAGCAAACCAACCATCTAAAAGACATTCAACTCCAGAAATATACTCATCTTTTGTTAAGTATGATCCAGAATATTGAATCCAATCTTTTCCAGGTATCCATTTTTTCTGTTTTAATTCAACTATAGTTTCAATATTTTTTCTTAGATGTTCTTTATGAATATTCACATTTATTTCAATCATTTTAAGTTTCCAATATTTTATCTATTGCTTGATACACTGTTGTTTGTGGAGTGTATTGTAAGTTAATCAATTTAGTATTGTCAAGATAAATATTTTCAATTTGAACATTTTTATGAAATTCTGGAGTTTCTATTGATATAATTTTACTATAAGATTTTAGTTTTTCTTTAGCATAATAAATTATATCTTTAATAAAAACTGGTTCTGAATTTGATATATTAATTATTTCATTATAATTTGCACGTTCTATGCAAGTATTAATAGCACGACAACAATCATCAACAAACATATAATCTCTTACAACATTACCATTATTATATAATTCAATATCTTCATTATTTTTAAGTTTATCAATTAAATACTGAATAGCATTTTTCTTTTTAGATATTTTTTTATCATTACTTCCAATTATATTGGTAAGTCTTAATATTCTATATTTTATATTAAATGTATCGCAATATGATATTAATAATTTTTCAGCGGCGTGTTTTGTTATAGAATAAAATCCTGTTGGATTACATCTAGATGTTTCTTTTGCTGGAAAATCATTAGTTTTTCCATAAACAAACCAAGAACTTATAAAATTAAAAGTTACTGGTGTTTTTTCGTTTATTTTTTTACATTCTTCTAATACAGAAATAAGTTTTATCAAATTTGTATTAATATCTAAATATGGATCTGTGTAAACATTATAATTATCAGTAGTGCTAATAAAATAAAGAATATCTTTACTTTTTGGTATATTAATATTTTTTTCTATAGAAATACATTTATCCTGATATAAAGAAATAAATCTAGAACCAATAAAACCAGAAGAACCAAAAATAGATATCATAAATTATATTTTAAAATTTTCGCTTTCTAGTTCTTTAATGTTTATAAAAATTACGCCTTTATTTATTAAATCTTGATTATTTGTTTTAATAAATTCGAAGAAATTCCATGCTAAGACAATTACTACGTTTGGAATATTATTTAAAAAGTATTCCTTATTTTTTATTGGTATATTAACGCAAGGAATATATTTTCCAGTCTTAAGTGGATTATCATCAACAGTATAATTTAATTGATTTGAAAATATTTCGTAGTAATTTAATGATGTTGTTGCTTTTGCTGGAGAACCATATCCACAGATCATATCATAATTTGATTTTAATTTAGAAATATTTTCTCTTACATTTTTCTTAACTTTTTCAATGCGAGAACCAAAATCATTATAGGTTTCTAGTTTAGTAAGTCCAAAGGAAATTTCATTACGAAGGAATTGATCCACACTAGAATCAATAGCGTTTCCTAAATTCTTCACATAAACTCGAATAGAACCTCCGTGAGTATTGATATGTTCTACTTTAACAACGGAAAAGTTTAATCTATTGAAGAAATTATTAATAGATGTAACACTCCAATAATTTGTATGCTCATGGTAGATATTATCAAAAGTCATATCCTTTATAGTGTCTAGCAAATATTGAACTTCAACAATAAAAGTTCCATCTGTTTCTAAAATCTCAAATGCACCCTTTGCAATTTCAGCAAGTTTATCTGAATGTGCAAAAACATTTGATGCTGTAACCAGTTTTGCCTTGCCATAATTCTTAACAACATTCTTTGCAGTTTTTATATCAAAGTAAGTGTTTAGGGTCTTGATCTTATTTTTATTGGCAAGTTTAGCAATATTCTTTGCTGGTTCGATACCAATAACTTTGACACCCCTTTCCATAAGTGGTTTCAAAGCAATACCATCGTTGCTTCCAATATCAACAACTAGAGTATTTGAATTCAATCCAAGTTCAGAGATATACTTATCAGCAACATCTTCAAAATGTTTTCTGAAAGTTGCCGCAGTGGACGAAACATAAAGATAATTATCAAACATCTTTTCTGGTGGAACGACTACAGAAAGTTGACAATTATGACACTTGGGGCAATAATTCATCTCAAGTGGATATGTTTCAGATTTAACATCAGACGAATCTATAAGATTATTTGCGAGTGGTGAAGCACCAAGAGAAATAACACGCTCAAGATGTTTATTATTACAGCATCTACAGGTTGTTTTATAACTAGCGAGTAGTTTATCTCGCATTTCATCATCTACCAGTTTATATGGAATTGTATGGGTTACTCCATAGTTTTCATGTTCACGCTCACCACGAACCAAATTTAAAAACACAGAATCTTCTGTAAATACCATTGTATGTGCTACATTTGGTTTGATGATTGCAATATCACCTTCATTGATAAGTCGAGTTTCAATTGGAGCATCGGGAATTGAAAGATCCTTGATAACACTAATATATTGTCCTTTTACAAGAAGACATTTCTGTTCTTGGATTGGATGATAATGATTGGCACGAACAGTACCTTTTTTAGATTCAATATATCCAATAAGATTGATTGGTTCGGTTAGTTCATAATTATTAATTCTTCCACGGGAATCCACAAATTCCTTTCCACCACGATCAATGTATTCAAGAGCAGGATTTATATTCTTCACTGACCAATTGGTAATCATTTCCTTCAAACATTCTTTAAGATTATAACGGAATTCAAATCCTGTTCTAAGAAGTTTATCATTAGAAATAGTATAACCAAGATTTGGAATTTCATCTTGAGTTTCAACTATATTTAACTTTGGATTAATCTCTTTACAAAGTTCAGCAACTTGCTTAACTGTCATATTTTCTTTGGCAAGATGAAAAATTTCTCTCTGAATATCCGTTTTTTCTGCCATAAACTTCATACAGCGAGCAACATCAAATAAAGGAACAAGACTCTTCAATTGAACACCACCTGAGAACAATTTGATTGTTCCATTTTGAGATGCAATTTTTGAGAATAGATTTGGCATGATTCCCATACGCATCGTATCGGTCGAGTATCCATAAACAGATCCAAGACGAAGAATGATATAGTTTACACTTGATGCTTGAAGATCTATTTCTGATTGAACTTTTCCAGTGGAATACGTCAAAACAGCACATGTTGGTTCTGTTTCAGAAATATCTGTTTTTGTTTCTGCAAATCCTTCATATACTACATGGGTTGAAGGAAATATAAGTTTACAATCCTTTTTGACATGCTTGATTATATTTCTAGTACCGTCTATGCCAGTAATACGAATTTCATTATCTTGTGTTTCATTCGATTCAGTCTTGGTATATGCTACATCGGTGATACCCGCAAGATGAATAACCACATCTGCATCGTTTATAATTTTAGAAATTACATCTTCATCCAAGATAGATGCTTGAATAAAATTAATTCCCCAATCCCTAAGTTGCTTGACACGCTCAGAAACAAATCGTTTATCAACGACTGTTATATTTTTGAACCTTGCTTCTCCAGAATAAAGTTTGCAAAGTTCAGAACCAATATATCCAAGACCACCAGTAATAACTATTTTTTGCATTTTAAATATTTTCCTTTATAATAAAGATTATTTGTAACTATTCCAATTTATGTATCCTGGTAAACAAGCACTATGTCCGCTATAACTAGGAATAGGACTATATAATATTCTTCCCTTTTCTGCTAAATTATCAAATAATTCAATATCTTTTGCTTTACCTGGAGCAAAAGGTTTTGTCCACTTTGTAATAATTTCAAAATCTTCTTTTAGTGTTTTAACTTGTGCAGCATAAGTCCAACAAGTTAAATTAGTGGTTCTCCACCAACCAGACTTCAATAGATAAATTTTTGATTTAATATCTTGATTTGGTCCATGTTCACAGTGATTTATATATCTATTATAATTAGAATCCCACATAAATGGATAATATTTATCTGGATGATCATATAATGTTACATAATTATTATTTCCAAAACATGAAAACATTTCGATAAGAGCAAATTTACTGCCTGGTCTATGAAGATAGTCACCTTCTACAAAATAGATTATAGTATCATCTGAATTTTCTGATATGGCATCAACTGTAACATTGTAAAATCCTAAAGCATTTCCATCATTTGTAATTTTATATTCAATATCTTTATCACTACAAAGTTTTACAACCTCGTCAATAGTAGTTTGTTCACAATTGTCTAGATAAATTATCAATTCCTTTTTATCTGGATTAAAATTATTAATAAAACTATTTAAACAAATTTTCCAAGTACAACCATGTCCCATGTAAGATTTATCATATAATCTATAATAGCATTTTATATTCATATTATCCACTTTCAATCAATTAAATTAAATATTTTTTTATTTTCTAAAATATTTTTTACATCTTTTAAATTATGTTTTCCATGAAATCCAAACGATTCATTAAAATCATTATATTTAAAAGTTCTAGTTTCTATTGAAAATTTATAAGCAGTATCTATATCAGCAAATTTTATATTTTTATTTTTAAAATATTGATACATTAAGCAGCATAAAAATACATCTTCATTTGCACTGGAATTATAATTTACTGTTGAACATTCTTCTATAAATTTTTTACTCCTCAAACAAAATCCACCATTCCCTACAGCATTTTTATATTCAGTAACCCATCCGAAAGGTTCTTCGTCTTTATTTTTTAACCAAGGAGCACCAATATAATCATAATTTAAAAAATTATTATCCCATAAATTTGGATTTATAATAAATCCATCATCATGAATCATTAAAAAATGAGAACAATTTATATTTTTAATATATTCATATAAATATTTTATACAAAAAATATTATATTGATAATATGATAATTGTGGAATTTTAACTAAATTAATATTACAATTTGATTTTTCTAAATGGTCATATTCTTTATCAATAGAATTTGTAAAATGTATTGAATATTTAAATTTAAGTTCTGAATTACAATGATTTATTATATTATTTAAATTATTATACTTATTAATATTAAATTCTCTACCATCAATTGTTATCAAACAAACATCATTTATATTTTTCATATATTATTACTTGATTTTATTATGAATCCAACACATTTCTGTAAAATATAAATTTTCATTTATATGCTCGTGTACTGCTCGAACAACTCCAGGAAATGCGGGATAATCATGTCCTGCAAGTATTCCTCCAATTTTTACTTTTGGATACCATACTTTTATATCTTCATTCACACATTCATAATCGTGACAAGCATCTATAAATACAAAATCTAAACTATTATCTTCATATTGTTTAGATGCTTCTACTGAAGTCATCTTCAATACATTATAATTATTTTCAAATGGTTTCATATTTGATATAAAAATATCATATAGATTAGAAGTATCAATATTATTATGTTCTGGTCCACCCTCAAATGTATCAACACAATCAAATTTTATTTTTTTATTACTATTCAAAATTTCAGTAATCATAAATGCTGATGATTTACCTTTCCATGAACCCACCTCTACAAAATGTGCTCCTGTTGGAAATAAATTAACCATTGATTTATATAAATTTGGATAAGTAAACCAATCTTCTCCAAATTGAGGTTCTGTATAAATATGTTTTAACATGTTTTTATATCCTTTGTTGTAAATTTACTTTGTTCATATTCCCAACCTGCTGGACTTATTCCTATTTTAATTTTTGTATTTTGATTAATGCTTGCAAAATTATATAATTTTGTAATATTAATATTATTATCAATCGTATTAAATAAATCAACTAATATACAATGTTCTGTACAATTCCATTCAACAAACATTTTTTCTTTACATCTGGTTTCCCAATCTCGTAGAAACTCTTTACTTTTTTCTGTATTTGAAAAATAAATAACTGCTGCATGTGGTGTTTTCATATCATGCTCCCGTATACAAAATCCTATATCACAGTTCAGTTTTTCAAACTCTATTGGTTTTTCTATTACAGAGGCATCTGCATCTATCCATATAACTGGTTCATTATATTTTTCTAATTTATTTAATATAAATGTTGGTTTATATAAATTTAATTTATCGTATGCTTGAATGTGCATTTTAGAAAAATCTATATTTTCTCCATCAATAAAATAATTAAATTTTTCTATTTGATTTTTTAGATTTAAATAACAATTTTTATAAAAACATGATTCGTTTGGATTTTTATCATAATAATATGTTATAAATTTCATAATTGATTGATCCTATTAAAAAGTATATCATCTGATCCTTCTATTTTTCTAACTGTTTCAAAATTTTCTTTTATTGCATCTATTTTACTATAATAATAATCAGATGTCAATAAATTTAAATCTATTTGATCATTGATTATTATCATACCATCTGTGTTGAAATACTTACCAATATCAGGAGCACCCCAATACACAGGTATAGTTCCAGTTGCAAAACAATCAGTTAATTTTTCAGTAAAATAAGTTTCATACTTATCATTTTCTATAACAATCTGAAACATATAATCGTTAATTTGACCACTTTTATCAGGCCAAGGAGAACCATTATCACCAACTCTTTGTGTATTGGCAGCACCACCAAATATATCAATTTTACCTTTAAGATTCTCCGCTATTTGATGTCGTAAAGCATGACCTGGAGTTACTTTTTTAGATGAAGCAAACATCGAACATAATTTAGACTTTGAAAAAACTTTATGTTCTTTTACCCAAGGTAAGTTACTTCCAGCAAATGAGAAATGAAATTTCGAACTTTTCTTGCAATATTCCCTATCTGCAAAATAAATAGCATCATAATTCTCTTCAAGTTGTGGAATAAGTTGATCGAGTACATTGCGAGGTACTGACCAAGCATGAAAAATAGCCCTTGATTCGCAAATCCATGCAATTTTTTTCTCGCCTGGTTTTTTCCTATAGTTTATTCCATGTGGAATAGCAGAATCCATAAAAACTTTGATTGGACTATCTTCTTGCGTCCATTCAAAATTTTTAGGTTTTAAATCTGAATTAGAAGAAAATTGAGTTAAGAACGGAGCACCGATTGCTTGTAAGTATGTTGTCATCTATCCCCCACTAAATTATATTTAACAATATCTTCGGTTAATCCCATTTCTCTCAATGATTTTTCTTTAGAAGTACCATCAGCAATTCCCATAGTAATCATTGGTTTCATGCCTTGTGGGATACCAGTTCCAGGCCATATTGCATAATTTATTGGCAAACATCCTAATTTTAGTTTATTCATAAATTTTGGAAGAACTACACCCATTAAGATTTCATGATCAAAAACTTTTTGTCCATTTCCTTTTTCATTCTCTTCACATTGCTCAATCCAATATTTTATAAATTCTTCTACTAATTCGTTGTAAGAAAAATATATTGGAGATGCTTTTGGAAATCTTGGATCAGTTGATGGATTTGCTAATTGATATGCGAATCCTAGATCAACTTTTCCTTCCATTTCATCAAATACACTAAGTTCATTATGAATTAATGAATCTACATCCATCCAAACAAATGGTTTTTTCTTTTCCTGAAAAATATCAAGAATAAATTTTGGTTTTGCTAAACAATTTAAACGATATTCTCCTCTTGATGGAAGTTCACGAATATCGTGTGGAATATTATTTTCATTACAATTTATACGAAAACGACGAGCATGATCGCTATAATATGTGCGATCATCAATATCACAATAGAATGATACTATTTCAGTTTTCATTTATTTGTTTATACAGCATATCATCTGCTGAAAGCAGATTCTGTACCCTTTCAAAGTTATCTCTAACTGCTTCAATCTTACTATTATACAATTCTTCAGTTAAACTGTCAATATCAAAATTAGGAGTAAGTTCAATTATTCCTTCATGATTGAAGTAATTACCAATATCAGGAGTACCCCAATATACTGGAATAGTCCCAGTAGCAAATGCATCTGTTAGTTTTTCAGTATAGTAAGTTTCATACTTATCATTCTCAATAATCAAAGAGAATCTATAATCGTTGAGTGCTTCTTCTTTTCCTTCAAATGGTTTACTGCCAAGGCGTTTTGATCCAGCAACTCCACCAAAAAGATCAATCTTATCTTTAAAAGTATCAGCAAAGTGATGGCGAAGAGCATGACCAAATGCATACTTCTTTGGAGATGCAATTAGAGAACAATTTTTTGTTTTGTTATGAATCCCAACATCACGAACCCAAGGAAGATTGCTACCAGCAAATGCAAATTTAATATTTGGATACTTTCCTACTATTGATCTTTCAGTTGTATATACAACATCATATGCATTTGATATATCCAATAAATGCTTTTCCCACAGATCTCTAGGAATAGAAGACATATGAAAAATTGCACGGGACTCACATACCCATGCAATCTTTCTCTCCCCTGGTTTTTTATCTATATTTATTCCAAGAGCAATACCACCATCGATATAAACTTTAGTATCGCAATCTTCTCTAGTCCATTCAAAAAACTTTGGTTTTAAATTTGAACATGAAGAATGTTCAAGTAGAAATGGAGCACCAATTGCTTGCATTTTGTTCATGATATAAATCTCCACCCATATCTATATCACTTTCCAATGTGGTACTTTGGAATCAACTGCCAATCTTTCTTTTCTTTGTGTGGAATAATTTTTAGTCTTGCCAATGAGAGTTGTGGTTCAGCAAACTTGGTAGCATCAACTGCATTTACTAGACCCCAATCTACTAAAAGTTTAACTATAGTATTTCTTCTTCCAAGATCGTCTATTGACATATCACTCTCTAGACCATCTAGTATAAACATTTCTTTAAAATGCATTATAGCATATCTTCCACGCTTGTGTAGGATATGACAAGATTGATATAATTTTTTGTCTTGTTTTGAAGAAACACCAATTCTAGTTAAAGTTTCTTTAACCTTAAGAAAGTCTTCTTCTGTCTTTAATTGTACTTCTACACCCAATCCCTCAAAAATATCTTCCATAATATGCTCCATATTATAGAAAATATTTATTATTTTAGCGTTTTTGACCACCCTTGTTGGTCATTTCCTTGATCTTATCCATAGGTAATAGGGTTTCTACCTCCATCGCTCTCTTCGTAGAATACCCGAAAACCTCTTTAATATGTTCTATATTACTATTTTCTTCAGGTTTTACCCATTTTGAGAATCGTTTTCGTTTAGAAACCGAATGTAAAAGATAATCATATTGCATTTTTTTATCCAAAAATGGCATATGATTCATTCGATTTGCATGAAAAATAGTATCTGGAAAATAAGAAAAACATTTATTTACTACAAATGGTAAATATTCTTTTTCATTTCTAGAATCTTCAGCAATTATATTCTTTTTAGTCTGATTGATGGAATTTAAGAATTCGGATAGCATATTATTTAAAAGCACAAGACATCATAATCTGAACTAGACAAGCGACAAGATTGATTTCCTGATCTGCTACAAATGCGCTACGGTACTGTGCTTCTCCTATGATTATAATCGCCTCTGGAATGCTCTGGTTCTCCAGAACGTCCCCTAATGAGTCGTAGATTTTCCTATATACTTCCTGTGGCGAAGTCTCTGCATTGAGTGCTGCCCACCTACGAACTCCTGCAAAGTCTTTATTGCGAAGAGAACCGACCAGATTCTTAATCTCAGAATCCGCAATAGAAGTTAGAATACCAACATCAATTGATCCAGAGACACTGTATCTTTGAAGTTCATTCAAAATACGACGCATATCTGGAAAATGCTTCATGATAAGTTGACCTAAAACCTTCTTATCATGCTTGACACCTTCATGATTTAGGATGAACGAGCATCGCTCCATCATCTTCGCAGCGATTTGTGGTTTTTCAGATGGAGTAAGCACAAAGTCAATGCAAGTGCATCGTGAATGAATAGGTTCAATAATACGTGACTTGTAATTACAAGTTAGGATAAACCTACAATTATTTGCAAATTCTTCGATTGCTCCTCGCAGGGCGGGTTGAATACTGTTTGCATTTGAGTAATCAAACTCATCAAGAATAACAACCTTCTTGACATCACCACTCAATGAGACTGTGCTTGCAAACTGACGAATCTTTGTTCGGAGAGTATCAATATTTCCCTCTTCTGAACAATTGATTAGAATCCAATCACAATCCATCTCGTTGCAGAGTGCCTTTGCAACTGTAGTTTTACCGACTCCTGCTGTTCCTGAAAACAGTAGGTTCTGTGGTTCCCCCTTAGCAACCATGTCGCTAAAGGTTGATTTTAGCGACACGGGGAGAACACACTCTTCAATTGTTTTTGGTCGATATTTTTCGACCCATAGAAAATTTTCTGGTTTCATATTATCCATCATAACGTGAGGTATTTGCTTCCATAGCAAACCAATACTTGAGAGGAATATTCTTATTTACGAATTCACCTACAATATTATTAGCAAAGTTGATCTTGTAATCTCCTTGGAGAATTTTAATATTTTCCATCTTAAAGTGGAACATAAATTCTGGAACTGGAGATTCTGGAGTCGCCAATGTAATCTTGTAACTATTTGATGTTGGATCTGAGATATCAGATACCATCACAATAATCTTATCATCATCTGATGTAAAGATAAGATCTGGAAGTTGCATTACCGACGATGCTTTCTGTAATTCTAGAAAATTCTTCTCTGTCAATTCAATTGACAGATCAACTGGAGGCATGTTTACATCTTTAGTTGGAACAGAAAGAAGTTTCGGTTCTGAATAATAATAATTCACAATCGAATCTCCACCATTCTTAATCTTTACACTCTTCTCACCAAACGTAAAATTTGGATTATTGAAAAGACTTACGACACCAAGAAACTTGTTAAGATCCCAGATACCAAACTCAGTATCAAAGGTTTCTTCTACAGTAGCAACTGCCATACCATTCTTAGATGGTGTGATTGTTTTGATCACATTTCCTGGTTTGACCAGAAGGTTAGAGTTAAGGGTTGCAAAGTTTTTGAGAATTGAAAATGTATTTTTTGAAAGGTTCACAGTGTTCATAATATTATCTCATCATTTCATCATCATCGAAATCATCATCGTTCAAACCACCAGTAACATAATCTCGTAAATTTTGTTTAAGTCGATTTCGTTCTGAATTTTTTTCTTTCTTTGCTACAGACTTCAACTTAAACTTAGGAACTTGATTATTTTTCTGATCACGATTCTTAAAGTTATCGGTATTTTCGCGTGTCATATATCATCCATTGTATCATCATTAAATTAAAACTCAACCCAAATTTGATCATTTTCTTGTTGAATAAGTGTGTAAACAATTCCATCGCTTGGTTTATACCAACGATCTCCTGCATTTAGAGGGTTATCATCAGGTGAAGATTCCGATATATAAAAAGATTGATTTTCGCTAATCTCCTTCCAAACACTTTCTCCAGTTGGAGTTGTTGGAATTTTGAATGAATTTGGAGATATTGCAACATAAGTTTTACCATTATATTCAACGGAATCACCGATCTTATATAGTCTCGGTTTTCCATCAGGATCGTATTGTTTATACTTTCCTCTAAAATTAATGTTATCTGACTTATTCATTTAGTTATTTATCATCTTGCTAAAATTATTTTTCTTTTCAAAAGTTATTACGTTTGTAAACTTATCCATAAGTTGATCTGATTTATGACTAATAACATATACGTTACAGTTCTGACTTACAGACTTTAAAAGTTTCATAAGTTCATCCATACCAACACTGTCTAGTGATGAATCAAATACTTCATCTAGAATAAGTAGATTGCAATGTACGCTATTTTTCATCTTTGCAACTTCTCTCCATGAAAGGAGAAGAGCAAGATCGATACGCATCTTTTCACCTTCACTAAAATTCATATAACTAAATTCATCTCTATGTCTAGATTTGATGTGTTCGTTAAATTCTTCGTCTAGGTGGAATTGTACAAAAAAGTCCATTGAAGTCAAGAATTTATTAATAAATTTATTCATGTGTGGTAAATAATACTTAATAATTTTTGCCTTGACACCACCATCTTTTAGTAGATCACTTGCAAGTTCATGATACATCAGATCATCAGAAAATTGTTGTTTTTCTTCATCTAGTAGAGAGAGATTTGATTTATATGTTTTTAAATGTTCAGACTGAGTATGAATCTCGTCTGTAAATGAAGTTTTCTTCAGAGAGGATTCTATACGTTTAATTTCAGTCTTAAATGCTTCAATATCTCTATTTAATTGTTTTACATGATCTAATGTTTTTTGTAGTTCTTTCAAAGCATTCTCTAAACTTTGATTTTGCATTTCTATATCTTTAATAGACTTATTACCCAAATCTACTTTATTCTTAATATCAGATATCTCTAAATTATTTGAAAGAATTTTACTTTTCTTTACACTGTCGTCAATGTTCTGTGAACATGTTGGGCATGTTTTATTTTCTTGAAAGAATTTTATTTCTTTCTCAAATTTCTTCTGTTCTGCTTCTACTTCAGCAATCGCTTTCGTAATGCTTAATATCTTATTTTTGTTTTTCTTTGTTGCTTCCAAATTAGTATTGATACCTTTTTCTGGATCATAAAGATTATTAGATATTATCCAGGATTCTTTTTCTAAAATATTTGTTTTAAGTTCTTCAATTCTGTCTAGTTTTTCTTGATTATCTTCTTTATTTTTCTTTTCAAGTGTGTTGATTAAATTCTCTTGTGAAGAAATCTTTGCCTTTTCAATTTCAATCTTAGAAGCATAATTTTTTAAAGTTTCTTTTAGAGAAAGAATTTTACCCTTAAGTACAACATTCATAGTACTAAAGATATTGATATCAAGAATATTTTCAATTACATTTCTACGATCAGATGCACTTAACTGCATGAATGGAACAAATGCAGAACTACCAAGAATCACTACCTGAGTGAATGTCTTATAGTTCATCTTCAGAATTTGTTGTTCTAGAAGTTCTTGATAATCAAGACTTTTTGCATCTTGATTCAGCAGATCACCATTCTTATAGATTTCAAACAGTCTCGGTCCTAGACCACGGCGAACAATATAAGTATCGGAACCGCGTTCAAATTCAATCTCAACCAAGCAACCTTTTTCATTCACAGTATTTACTAACTGTGGAATATTGATCTTTCTAAATGGTTTTCCAAACAATGCAAATGTGATCGAATCTAAAAATGCAAATGATTTTCCCGAACCATTATTACCACATATAAGTGTTGAATTATTTTTATCCAACACTATTTCTGTCATATTATTTCCGAATGATCCAAAGTTTTTAAATTTTATCTTCTTAAAGATTATCATACTTTTAGACTTTCCATATAAAGATCACTAATCAATGTCTTTAATTTTACTTTATCAAAGTCACGTTCTATTGCATCAATTTCTCTTCCAATGATACTCATTGTATCATCACTTTCTTCAAATTGAACATCTGAATTTATTTCAAGAGAATCTTCAAGTACAGAAAGATTTTGAATACCCTTTTCCCATAGAGCATCTATAAACTTATCAAAAATTACTTGTTTATCTTTTACTCTTATGTTTACCTTTACAAAAGTTCCTTTTAACTTTTTCTCATTTATAAACTTTGCAATCTTTTTGATCTCTTCGTCTGAAGAATCATCGTATGTAAACAGATGAAAAATTTCATTATCATTCTCTATAAATTCTAAAGTATTGGATTCAGTATCAAATACATGGAATCCTTTTTTAGAATAGACATCTGCAAAGTTCATCTGATATGCAGTTCCAAGATAATGAATATTTCCCATACTCTGTTTGATATGGAAGTGACCAGAAAGTACTCGCTCAAAACGATTAAATTCTGACACCTTAAATCCTGACGTATGATATACTCCGTTTATTACTTGGAATCCTACAATTTCAAAGTGACCACCAATCATTTTACAATTAGTAGTCTGAATAAATTTTTGAACTTCTTCTTCGTTTTCTTTTGTTATCCAAGGAACAATACCAAAATTATATCCATTTAAATATATTACTGATGGTTTCTCATAAATAGAAACATTTAGATATCGATCTTCAAGAATTTCTTTAATTGAATTTAAATTATTTGTATTCTTGTAGTAAGTGTCATGGTTTCCAATAGTTATATGTAAATGTATTCCTTCATCATGAAGTCGTTGAAAGAATTTATCACGAACAGTAGAAAGTGTATTGAAGTTAATATATTTTCTACGATCAAATAAATCACCAAGATGGATGACAGTTCGAATATTATTTTCTTTTAGATAAGGAAAGAATTGCTGTTCAAAAAATGCAATAGCATTTTCCAAAAAGAAAGGAGAATCATTTCGAACTCCAAAATGGGTATCACATATAAATGCTACTTTCATTTCTTCTTTCTCCTTTTTCTTTTCTTTTTCTGTGGTGGTTCTAATTTTTCTATATCGGTTTCAGTTAAAGAAAAGTTCTTTTGTAAAAAATCAGAATATGATGAATAATCTGGTTGACCTTTTAACCAGTCAACCAGTTTTCCATCAATATCATTCATTTGTAATGACTTATATTTAATATATGCTTGTTTCTTTTCTTTTTCGATTCTACGCAAAAATGCGTAGTAGATAATTTGTGTAAAATATGAAAAAGGATTTGATGACTTTGTTGGATCAAAATTATGAGCATATAGTAAACAATTTTCTACACCATCTCCAACCATATCTTCTCGAAATGGATAATTTATAAAATTTGGACGATGTGATAAATGCTCTGCAATTTTTAGAAAGGATTCTGCAATATAGTCTGTTACAGGTGGACGTGGATCCCCACTCGCTTTTGCTTTATCCACGTTCTTTTTCCATTCCATCATAGATTTACAGAAAAATTCATTATCTATATAATGTTTAAAATTTTTAGTTGGTTTTTCTTTCATAGCAATTAGTATATCACAATTTTATAAAAAAGCAACTACTAACAATTTTTAAGAATAAAATAATTTATCTCTTGACAAGATTCTGATGGTGAGTGTATAATTTCTGTGTGGGAATAAGAAGAAGGATTCTAATAAGAACATTATGATTAGTTATAATCATCTGACTTAGGATCTGGATTCCAATCTGAGTATTTATTTCCAAAGTCTTTACGATCTTTTTCATCACCAGTGAAACGATTTCTCTTCTTGGTTTCATTGATCATTTTAACTAGATCCTTTGGATTTAAAATTCCAGCAGTAACAAGATTCATAATAGTCTCACCTGGAATCATCATAGACATATAAATACCACTTCTCTCTGCTTCATCTTCTTCCATTTCTGGAGAAATATTTTCTTTTCTTCTTTTAGATTTTCTCTTTCTTTTTTTAGGAGAATAATCAGATTCAAATGGATCTTCCAAATTTAGATCTGGAGCAATAGGAGTATCGACTATTTGTTCTGCAACATCGTCTAGAATTGCACCTAAAAAGTCTTGAAACAAATCTGCTGCTTCTTTATCTTCTTTTGAAGATGGTTTAATAATATCTTTTGTATTTACAAGTTTTTGTGTGTCTTCAGAATCTAGATGTAAATTATAAAGTTTTAATGCATCTTCATTTGCATCATACACATTTACAATGTGATTCTTTGGAAGTGGTGTTGTTTTTGTTGTGGTGTTTACCAACCAATCATTAAGAACAGTCATATCATATGCACCACCCATAGGTCCAGGAATCATATTAGTCTTGAAGACCATAGGATTCTGAATCTTATAAGAAGTTTTCTTTTCTTCAAGAATTTCAGAAATTATTTCTTCACCACTTCTTAGACGGAAAATTTTAATATTCATTTATTCTCCTAAATTTATTCTGGTCTTCTTGAACTTGAACTGCTCATTAGTATATATGGTAGTTCGTTCATCCAGATGCCTAAGAGAATGGTTTCTATACTTGCCATAACTTAGATCATCACCAATATCATACACAGTCACTTTATCTTTGGTTTCAGACTTTCGAAGACCTCTTCCAATAGACTGTAACACACGGATAACTGATTTTGAAGGTGATGCAAATATTATAGCATGAATATTCTTAATATTAATTCCCGTGCTACACGTTCCATATGAAGCAACAAGAACACTATTGTTAGACCTATCAACAATATTTCTTATCTGCTCTCTCTCATCAATTTCCGTAGTTCCGCAGATAAGGTATGCATTCTTTTTATTTTCTTTTGAGATTTTTTGAAATAAAGGTACTCCATGCTTGCCAACAAAATTGAACAGAACAAGAACATTACCAGAAATACTATTTGCAAGATTGCATATAAAATCATTTCTTTTATTATTTAGGACTAACCATTCTATTTCTTGTTGATATTTTGCTCTCTTTATTTCTTGAACAGCGGATGGTGGATATTTTAACAACAAACAGTCAATATTTAAATCGGCAAGAACTTCTCTGTCAATCAATTCTTTTGTAGACGTTACTTGATAAACAGTTCCAAATAGACCTTCTAACACAAGTTTATGAACCTGTGTTCCATCTAAAGTTCCAGTTGTACCGATCCTGTAATTGCAATTTTTAAGTTTTGTCATTATTTTAATTAATGACTTTGCTTTAAATAAGTGAGATTCATCTCCAATTACAGACTCAAACTGATCGAAAAATGACTCTGGTTGATTATAAACACTCTGCCAAGTTGTAATCACAACTCTAGCATCAGTTTCTTTTTCTTGTCCAGAATATATTAAATGAATATAGTTTGATATTTTCTTCGTATTTGCATAATCTTCAAAGTCTGATTTTAATTGTGTAACCAACCCAGTAGTTGGAACAATGATTAATATTTTCTTTTGAGTTCTTTTTAGTAACTCAAGAAGTATAAAATAAATGATAAGACTCTTTCCACTACCAGTTGGTGATATCAGTAATGCCCTACGATTTTCTACAGCATGTTTCACAGACTCAATCTGATAATCATGCGGTTGAATCTCGGATCCTCTAGAATAGACTTTAGGAAATTGTAATTGACTTATATCTTCTTTAAGATCTATATCGTATGAAACTTTATATCCATTATCAGATGCAAATGATAAAATATAAGGAATAAGTCCAGCATATATTCTATTTGTTAGAATATTGAAAAGTCGAATCTTTCCATCCCATTTCTTTCTACGAAATGCTGGATTATATTGAGAATTTGGAATACGAAAAGTAAAGAAAGATGATAACTCTTTAGCGATAGACTTTTCGCATTCAATCTCAACATATACAGAATCAACTTTACGAATCTTTATCATACACCCTGTGTGAATTTAATCCATTCGATCATAGAACGAATATTCCAAATTTTATTTGATATAATCTTTGCAACACTTTCGATATAATTTATTTTTTCTTTTTGAATGAAGATTTGATTTCTAAGATTGATAATATCACCATCACTATCGATAAAGCGATCAAGATCATTTTTGAGTATGTTGAGTTCAAATGGTTCCCATCCCTTTTTGGATAATTCTTCTTCTGACATTTTGCCAGAATAGTATAACCATTTATCTCTATTTAAGATATTCATCTTAGATTCAAGAGTTTCAAGATATACTTTTTCATCCATCAACATACACAAATACTTATTATGAAGTTGTGGAAGTTTTGATGCCTCATCATCAAGATGATTAGCATCAATTGCAGTATCCATTTCTGCATTTATTTTAATTTTAGTAATATCACTTAATTTCATAATATAAAATTCCTTTTATTAGACACAACTTGGTACTGTATTATTTGCAAATATTTCGTACTCGTAATGAGAATATGAGAAAGTTGCAGTTGCTATACTAGTCTCAGCATCTTGTAGAGAGACATCAAAATCTACTCCACCTAAGTATGTAGGATACATATTTTTAAACTTAAATGCTATTATTGGTGAGTATTTACTATTTAATACTAAAAGATATCCAGTAGCAGTTTTTTGTTTTTCTGCATATCTTTCATTCTCTCTTTTGTAATTTACACCAATATCTAACATCCAATCGTATAACTCCAACCAATTTTTCATATTTTCATCAACAGCAAATCCAACTTGTAAGTCTTCGTAGACATATGAAGTTCCTGGTCTTTTCAATACAACTCCAGTTGCATTTGATTGATTTGAAGTTCCAAATGAAACAGAAGGAATATTTGCTCTCTGACAAAAATATGTCACAGTGGGGCAACGTGTTAAAATAAATTGAAATCTATTACCAGTTAATTTATTATTTGTCACTGGTTCAAAATTATTCTGATTTAAAAAATCTCCAGGCAATTCACTGAGAATATAACTTGGTATATCACTAATGACTTGTTGAGGATTGTTCGTAGGCATACTATTATTTATAAAAGAAAACTCACGAATTTCTTCGTGAGTTTCCCAGATTTATTTTGGATTATCTGAACTACTTATCAGAATCCAGTGTTACCGTGAAGATTTCTAACTGCGAATAGACGGTAATATGCGTTGCTATTTGTTTCAAGACCATCACCAGTTGGTGCTGCCCATGTATCACGACCTCTTGCAAATGGATTTGCAACTAGACCGTAGCGAGTCTTGAATCCGATCTTGGGTTGGAAGGTATCTTGACCAACTGCACGAACCATTTGTAGAGGAACGTATGGGCAGTAGAACATACCAGCATCGTATGGTGATTGACCCTTATAACCGACACAAACGAAGTTTGCATTGCTTGCAACAAATGGATCGATAAAGACCTTAAACTTATTGTTAAGGATACCAGCAAAGACGTTGCCAGTATCATCTACTTGCATGTCAACATTGATTGCTGGTGAGAGATTGAGGAATCCACCCATTGCGAGTGCTGAAGCAACATCAGCAGAGCAAACGATGAAGTTACCCTTACCTCTACGAGTTTCTTTAGCAATTACGTTTGCTTCACGTTCAATTTGGAACATAAGTCCACGGAAGCGTTCTGCTGACCAACGACCGTCTGAATCTTGGAGGAGATCATATACACCACCTTGACCACCAGCGACTTCGTTGTAATAAAGATCTGATTGAGCACAACCAGTCTTAGCAACGTAGTACATACCTCTGAGAATTTCTCTATTGATTTCGTTCATGATTTCAACTGAGAGAATATTTGCAAGTTCAGATTCTGCATCAAGTCCGTGAACTGCACGAAGATCTTGTGCAAGTTCAGTGGTGTATTCTGCCTTGAGTGCGCGAGTACGTGCTTGAACTGCAACACGTTCAATACCAAATGCCATTTCACGGAATGGATTAGATGATGAATCACCCAATGCTTCTGCTTGTGATGTAAGCATACCACGGAAAGTAGTGAATACGTCACCTCTAGATGAGATACCAGAAGCACCAATTGTTCCATATGGTGTAATACCTAAAGTATGACCATAAAGAATACTATTGGGTG
>Ga0315905_10001729_pt1 | contig 23278 bp, 18 predicted proteins | sample LakEriMetagenome_5_FD_203522 | JGI IMG/M metagenome (GOLD analysis project Ga0315905, IMG submission 203522) | Freshwater fungal communities from buoy surface, Lake Erie, Ohio, United States - Buoy 4 MA121 | ecosystem: Environmental > Aquatic > Freshwater > Lake | place: USA: Lake Erie, Ohio...
ACGCCCGTCGATGTCATGGTCAGCCACCTGCAGCACCTGGTGAATCCGCTGCACGAACTGCGGAAGGACATCCCGGCGTGGATGGCGGACTGGGTCATGTGGCTCATCAGCCGGGAAATGGACGACCGCCCTGCTGATGCGCGCACGGCCCTGGATCACTTCCAGGCGCAGAAGTCCGGGCTCCCCGCCTCGGCGGCACCTGCGGCGGCCGCGGCAGCGAAGACTGCGCCGGTGAAAGTCGTGGGCCGCGCTCCGGCACCGGCGCGTGCCGTGCCCACGCCCAAGCCTTCCGCCCGCAAGGAGACCGCCACGGCCACGCAGCCGGTGAAATCCGGCAGCAGCACCCAGCAGATGCGCGGCGGTTCGCATTCCACCGCCGTCAGCAGCCGCCCGCTGCCGCGGAAGGTCGGCAAGAAGCTCAGCTTCCGCTGGGTCAGCGTGCTCACCGGCACCATCGTGGTCGGGGCCGGCCTCGGCATCTTCTATTACATCTACAAGGACGGCACCAAGCCCAAGCCCAACCCGCGCGCCGTGCTGGAAACACTCCAGGGTGCCGCCCCCGAGGGCGGACCGGAGACGGCGCGGGAACTCGTCGCCCTCGCGGCACTCGGCGGGGACAATGCGAAGGACGCCCTCGCCGCCATGCTCAGGGTGCGCGGCAAAGGCGTCGCCCAGGTCTTTGCGGAGGAACTCGCCAAAGCCAAGCCGCCGCTCCAGGACCTGCTGATTCAAGTGGTCGGCGTGCAGGCCTCGCCGGAAGGCACCGCGGCCCTGTGGAAGCTCGCACAGAGCCAGACCGGCGACGTGCAAAAGAACGCCCTCGCCGCCCTCGCGCAGTGCGGCACCCCCGGCGACATCGCGGAATTCATCAAAGGTGCAGGCAAATTCTCCACCGCCGAGACCCGCAAGGACTTCTTCAAACTCATCGAGCGCCTCCTCGCCAAGCAAACCGACCGCGACGGCCGCGTGGATGTCCTCGCGCCCGCCCTGGCCGCGGCCGATGCCGCCACGCGCCCCGCCGTTTACCGGCTCCTCGGGGCCAGCGGCAGTGCGGAAGCCAGTCGCGTCCTCGCCGCAGAGATCGCCGCCGGGGGCGACCGCCAGCGCAGTGCCATCGACGCCCTGCACGCCTGGGCCGGGGTCGATGTCCGCCTTGCCGATGCCCTGCTGGATGCGGCGAAGTCCGGCGACCGCGATCTCCTCGTGCCCGCCTATTGCCGCACCCTCACCCGCATTGCCTCCCTCACTGCGGCCGAAGTGGTGGACGGGCTCAAGCGCGCCGTGCCCCTGGCCGATACCCCCAAAGCGCGCAGCGAATTCGCCACCGTGCTCGGCACCCTCGCCACGCCGGAAGCCCTCGCCTTCGCCCAGGAACTCGCAGGCGGTCCCAATGCCGCCCTCGCCGAAGCCGTGAAGCCCGCCCCCGGGGCCATCACCAAGCAGCTCGCCAGCGCCCTCAAGCTCATCAAAGGCGAGAACATCCTGGAGCCGGAAAACGTCATCGTCCTCAGTCCGGAGAAAGACGCCTACTACAGCAGCACCGTGCGCTACGTGGCCGGTTGGCGCAGTCCCCAGGCCCGCCTCGCGTGGGACATCGTGGTGCCCTCCGCCATGTCCGTAGAGGTGGAAATCGAGCAGTCCGCCCTGCGCAGCGAGCACAGCTACTTCGTCAGCCTCGGGGCGGAATCCGTCGAGAAAAGCGTCACCGTCACGAAGAACTCCGACGACTTCGTCCGCGTGGAAACCGGGAAATTCTCCCTGCCCAAAGCCGGCCACTGGCGACTCATCATCGAAGCCGGCCGCAGCACCGACAACGAAGCCCTCATGAACGTCCGCCGCATCATCGTGCGGATGCCCTAGGCCCCGCCAAGTCGTCCTCGTCCTTCGTCATCCTCCTCGTCCTCGAATCCCTCCGTTCGAGTTCCCCCATCGTCGCGTGGAGTGCGGCTTTAGCCCACCCGCGCTCTGCACAGCACCCGGCGGGAGAAACGCCAGTGGCCTGCGGCACACTCACGCGACGGACGCTGGTCCCGCCACCCGCTCTTGCTCCACGCGCTGGCTGCACCGTGCAGTCGGCCCGCGGAGACGCACAGTTGGGCCAGAGAGACATGCAGTCGGCGGATGGAGCCGTGCAGTGGGGCAAAAGAGGCGTGCAGTCGGCAGATAGAGCCGTGCAGTCGGGCAAAAGGGGCGTGCAGTTGCCAAAAAGAGGCGTGCAGAAAAATGCGGGCATCGTTGATCCTGAGGGGCTTGCATGAGAGCCCCGGGGTGTTGCGCCAAAATGTCACTGGGCAGAGTCAGGAGGGAGGCTTTAGCCGATCTTCCAGGGCTGGAGGGTCTCTGAAGAGAACGGACCTCGTGAGACGCTGAGCGGCGGGACGGCGTGAACCCGGGGGGGAAGTCACGGACATGAGCAGCATGTCCCTATCGGTTTTTAAAAGCGGGGGCGCGGTGTGGTGAATCAAGCCTCCCGCAGCACCCGGCGCGGCAGCGCTCCTGATAAAAATGGTAGGGACCGTGCTGCGCACGTCCCTCTATTCCCTCCGGCCCGCAGCTCCGCGCTTCCGGCTTTGGAGAGAATCCCGCGCCTCATGGCCCCGGAACCATCCCCGCCCGGCGCGCGCCCTGACAGCAGAGTGGTTGACCATCTCCGCCCTGTGTGGCAAAACCAGCAGCCCCGGAAGGGGCGTGCAGAGCAAGGCCAAAGCCTTTTACAGAACAATCCTTACACCCCCGTTTGCTACTATGACAATGCGCCTTTCGCTTACCAAACCTCAGCTCGACTCTACAGAAGGAACAGCATTCAGGGATTATCTCTGGTGGGTAGCGCAGGACGGCTATGTAACGGACGACGAGATTCATCACATGAAACAGTGGCTGTCCGATTCAGCTTGGATTACACACGTTCCGGCTATTCATTACCTCAAGGAACTTGTTGATGGGATTCTGTCTGACGCAATAGTGAATGAAGGTGAACGTGCCGAACTCCACAAGGCTATTTTGCGGATTTTGCCCAAAAATTACAGGGAGCCGGCGGATGATGTTAAGAAAAAGATAGCTGCAGAACGTAAAGCTCAAGAAATCTCCGACCGAGTGCGGCGGACCAACCTCGCGACGGATCGCCAGATCGCTTACCTTGCCAGTCTGGGCGGAACCGTTATCGAAGGAATGACAAAGTCCGAAGCATCGGAGCAAATTAGCCGCCTGACTACTTCAAAGGCTACAGTACGCCAGCAAATGGTTTTACGTTTTTGGAATCAAAGCCACTTGGCCACAAAGTCTGTAGAAGAAGTAAGCCAGTGGATGGATCAGCTGTACGAGCGTGAGCCGCTTTGTTTAGTGGCATGGGAATTATGGAAGCAGGATGTGGGCGACAGTGGCACGAGGAATTTTGCCGACCTTGATCGTGTCCCTTTGGGTTGTGGACATGCTTATTTGAAGAAAGCTAAACTACTCAATTCACAGCCTAAGCGAGGGTTGGGTTGTCTAGTGGTGCTGATCACATTCATGCCTGCAATTACAGGGCTTTGCTACTTATTGGGAATCTTGGGGTAACAAAGCGTTCCTTCCGGTTTCTCATCTGTAATGTTCGTGAGAGTCGGGTGAGGTGAAGCCACCTATTCCCAGCGGTGGCGTTTGCAGCCGATCCAGGCGGCGGCGAGGCCGCAGAGGATGTGGGCCCAGAGGAGTGAGGAGGCGACGTGGGTGTCGGAGACGATGGAGGTGGGGACGGCCTGGTTGATGCCGACGAAGTAGTCGCTGGGGCGCATGGAGCTGAGTTGTCCGCTCCAGCTCCAGTAGGCGGCGATGAGGGGCTGGACGATTTTTTCGAGGGCGCCGGGGAGGGCGAGGACGGCGCCGGAGAGGGGGAGTTGGAAGCCGACGAGGTAGATGCTGAGGAGGGAGGCCTGCTCGGGGGACTTCATGTTGGCGGAGATGGCGAGGCAGACGGCGGTCATGGCGCCGTTGACGAGGAGGAGCATGGAGATTTTGTCGACGAGGCTGCCGGGGAGGCCGGTGAAGTGGTTGACGAAGATGCCCATCCAGATGGACTGGATGCCGACGAGGACGGCGAGGAAGCAGACCTTGCTGGCGAGGTAGGCCATGGGGCTGAGGCCGCCCATGCGTTCCTTCTCATAGGTGAGGCGCTCGCCGGCGATCTCGCGGGCAGAGTTGTTGGACCCCATGAGGGTGAGGAGGATGACCTGGAACATGACGAGGCCGGAGATGAGGCCGCCGATTTCGACCTGTTTCTCGACGATGCCGGTCTGGCGGACGGCGGCTTCGGCGGCGTTCATGCCGTCGGGCATGGCGCGGTCTGGCATGGCGGGCATGCCGTCGGTGGCGAAGATGACGACGAGGAGGGGGAAGCCGATGAGGAGGGCGAGGTGGAGGAAGATCTGGGTGCGGTCGCGGAAGAAGAGGCGCCAGCGGCGGGCGAAGAGGACGAAGAACTGGCGGAGGAGGCTGGCGGGTTCGTGTTCTTCTGCGGGCTCGGGGGTGGCGGCGGCGGCGTCGGTGCCATCGGGCTGGGGCGCGGGGGCGGCGGGGTGGGGGCGCTGGGCGAGGCGGCGGTCGAGTTTTTCGTAGTAGGCGTCGCGGTATTTTTTCCAGGATTCATGCCAGTCGGCGGCGGTGCGGCGGGCGAGGAGGGGGTAGATGGCTTCGGCATTCTCGACGCTGAAGTAGTGGTTCATGGCGTCGGGGGGGCCATGATAGACGACGTGGCCTTCGAACATGACGAGCACGGAGTCGTAGAGGTCGAGGTTGCTTAGGCTGTGGGTGACGTTGACGACGATGCGGTTGTCGTGGAGGGAGAGTTTGTGGAGGAGCTGGACGATGTCGCGTTCGCTCTGGGGGTCGAGGCCGCTGGTGACTTCGTCGCAGAGGAGAAGGGCGGGGCGGCTGACGAGTTCCATGGCGAGGCCGAGGCGGCGCTTTTGGCCGCCGGAGAGGACGGAGACGCGTTTCTCGCGCATCTTTTCCATGCCGACCTGGGCGATGACGCGGTCGGTGAGGTCGTAGAGTTCATCGCCGGCGGTGCGGGTGCGGAGTTTGGCGGCGGTCTCGACGCATTCTTCGACGGTGAGGTGGTCGAAGGCGATGCTGAACTGGGGGACGTAGCCGAGTTCCTGGGGGGCGATGTCGCCGTCTTCGCTGACGTCTTCTCCGCGCCAGAGGATCTGGCCGGCGGTCTCGAACTGGAGGCCGGCGACGACTTTGAGGAGGGTGGTCTTTCCGCAGCCGGAGGGGCCGACGATGGCCATGAAGTGACCGGGCTGGACGGTGATGGAGACGTCGGTGAGGAGGTGGAGGTCGGCGTCTTTCCGTGGCAGGGTGTAGTGGACTTCCTTGAGTTCGAGCATGGGAGAGAGGTGGGCTGCGGGTGGGGGAGGCTAGCGGCGTTGCGGCGATTGTCGAATCTTGAATGAAGCGGAACGCGGGCTCCGCTTCTGCTGCAAATCGCACTTTCCGGATGCCTCCGGAGTGCCCATGATGCCCGCCGCATGAGTGATTCCGATGACCAGCCCCCGATGAGCGCCCGCCAGCGCCGTGCCCGCCGCCGCAAGAAGGCTCCTGCGGGGCGGAAGCTGTGGATTGTGCTGGGGGTGGTGGGGCTGCTGCTGGTGAGCGGGTTCTTCGGGGTGCAGATTTGGCTGAGGAGTTACCTGCAGAGCGAGAAATTCCGGCGCTGGATTAGTGCGGAGGCTTCGCAGCGGCTGGAGGCGGAGGTGGAGATGAGTGGCATCACCTGGCAGGACTCGTCGGCGACGGTGGGGAGCTTCACGGCGAAGGGCTCGGTGGCGTCGGCGTTCGGTTTTGTGGAGGCGCGGGATATCCGGGCGACGGTGAATGCGGGCGCGGTATGGGACCGGGTCTGGCAGGTGGATGGGGTGAAGGTGGCGCGGGTTTTCGTGGACCTGAGCGCGCCCAAACAGGCCGCGGCGCCAGCGGTGCCAGCGGCCGGGGACGGCTCCGGAAGCAGTGGCGGCTCGGGGTTTCTCTCGTCCTTCCTGCCCAATCGCACGGTGGTGAAGGAAATCAGCGTGGATCAGGCGGGAATGCTGTGGTGCAGCGGGGAAAACCGCGCAGAGGTCCGGGGGATCGGGCTGCAGGTGAAGCCGGCGGAGACAAATGAGTTTTTCCTTTTCAGCGGCCATGGCGGCACGGTGAATCTGAGCATGGCCCCGGAAATGCCGGTGAAGCTGGAGGACTTTGAGGCGTCGTGGCAGGACGGGGAGCTGACCGTGGATGCGCTGAATGCGGATGCCGCAGGGGCGCAGCTCACGGCGGAGGGCACGGTGTCCATGGGCGACCGCGCGGCGCTGGATTTGAAGGCGGGCATCAGCGGGCTGGATCTCAGCCGGGTGCTGCCGCCGGACTGGCTCAAGAGCCTCTCCGGCAAAGCGGGCGGCACGGTGCGCGTTTCGGGTGATCCCCGGGTGCCGGCGAAGCTGCTCTGGCGCGGCCAGGCGGTGCTGCGTGAGGGCTTGCTGGAGGGGCTGCCGCTGCTGCACGTCATCGCGAAAAAGACGCGCAACGAAGCGCTCATCCGTCTGCTGCTGAAGGACGCGCGCACCGATTTCACCCGCACCGGAGAGGGCGGCTGGCTCCTGGAAAAGATCATGGTGGATGCCGGCACGCTGCGAATGAAAGGCCGCGCGAGCACTGCGCCGGATGGTGCGCTCAACGGGGATTTGCTCCTGGGCATTCTGCCGGGCACGCTGCGGTATCTGGCCGGCGCTGAACAGAGTGTCTTCCTGCCGCTCAATCAGCTGCTCGTCACTCAGCAGGAACGCTCACTCATCACGCAGGACGATGCGGGCCTGCTCTGGACGCGGCTCAAGCTGCACGGCACGGTCGATCATCCCAAGGAAGACCTCTCCGACCGGCTGGCGCAGGCGTGGTTCAATGCCACCGTGGATGAAGTCATGGGGATGAGCATGGAGGGGGCCTTCAAAGCCGCAGAACTCGCCTCCAAAACCGCCGCCGCCGCCGCGGGGCAGGTGTTGGAAAAAGCCCCGGAAATGCTGGAGAATGGGCTCAAAACCGGCAGCGAACTCCTGGAAAAGGGGATCGAAGGCGGTGGCGGGCTGCTGGAAAAGGGCGTGGAGGGTGGACTGAAGGCCATCGATGGCCTGCTGCCTGGCGGCCCGTAGTTTCAGATGACCACGATGCGGTCCGACTGGATGTCGAGGCAGCGGTCGCGCAGGGCGAGGCGTGTTTGCTTTGGAAAATAGAGCTTCACCGTGCCCACTTCGAAGAGTTCATGCTCCTTGATGCCATCGAGGGGACGCCACACGAGGCTCACCCACGACTGGCCCGCGCGTTCGCCCTCTTTGCAGCGCACGTAGCTCAATTCCGCGATGAGCCCGAAGTTCGCGGCTCCTTCACGGGCTTTCCATGCCTTCATCCATTCGATGAAGGCGGCAGTCACTATCACGCCGCAGCGCAGTCTTTCCAGCATGGGGCGAGAAAATGACGGTTTTGCCGGCAAGCAACCGCCAAGTCCGCTTCTTGATTCTGCGAAAGAGGCGGTTTTTGAGGCCTCAAGAGGGCGAGAAGGGTGGGTTTTTGAGGGGCGATATCCCAAATTTGCAAGGTTTTGGGTTAAAATCGCAAGATTGAGCAATATTATTCAGAATAATTATTGCAAAGGATAAATCGAGTGGTAATTTCCATCAACAAACGATCTGCCCAGAAATTCTAAACAGACTTTCCCGCCATGAAGACCAAGACTGAAACCAACGCTCTCGAAAAGCTCAGCATGACCGCCGCCATCAGTTGCGCCTGCTCGGTTCTCTACTTCCTGGCCACAACTCTTCTCGCCTGATCCGGTTCACCCGGTTCGGGTTGGAAAACGGGGCGGAGGCCTCTTTGGTCGGTAGGTCTTCGCCCCTCTCCCTTTCTTTTGTTGGTTATGTTCAAAGAGGCAGCCGGTAACGGCTGCCTCTTTGCTTTTGGATGCACGGCAAAAGCGGATCGCGAAAAGGCTTGAATGGCCGTTCGTATTCCAGCACTGCCATTGCCATGTCTGCCGTCCCCGCCCTCACTGCCCACGATCTGCTGGAAAAATACTGCGGCCCCGGAGTGCCCGGATTTGTCCGTGACTTCACGCACACCCCGGGAACGAAAGTCGTCTTTGGCAACCATGCGGTGGACCGCGCCGGGATTTATGCCCGTACGCTCGGGGCGCAGCGGGTCTTAATTGTGACCGACCGGGGCGTGGCCGAGGCGGGCCATTTGGAACGGGTGGTCAACAGCCTGAGTGGTGCCGGTGTGGAGTGGAGCGCCTTCATGGGCGTGGTGGAGAACCCCACCACCGCTACAGTCGATGCCTGCGTGGCGAGTGCGCGTTCGATGCAGGCGGACCTGCTCATCGGCCTCGGTGGCGGCAGCAGCATGGACACCGCCAAGGGCTGCAATTTTATCTACACCAACGGCGGCCGCATGAGCGACTACCACGGCAGCGGCAAAGCCACCCAGCCCATGCTGCCGCTCATCGCCATTCCCACGACGGCCGGCACCGGCAGCGAATGCCAAAGCTACGCGCTGATCAGCGACGCGGTCACGCATGCCAAAATGGCCTGTGGAGACCGCAAAGCGGCGGCCCGCATCGCCATTCTGGATCCCATGCTCACTTTGTCGATGCCCCGGCGGGTGACGTGTGTGACGGGCATCGATGCCATCGCGCATGCGGTGGAAAGCGCTGTCTGCAAAAAGCGCACGGAAGTCAGCGTGGCTTACAGCCGGGCCGCGTTTACCATGCTGGCGGGGGCACTGCCGCAGGTGCTGCGTGAGCCGGCAGACATTGAGGCACGGGCTGCCATGCTCATGGGGGCCGCACTCGCAGGAACGGCGATTGAGAATTCCATGCTTGGCGCTGCGCACAGTGCCGCGAATCCGCTGACGGCCCACTTTGGCACCGTGCATGGCGATGCTGTAGGGATGATGCTGCCGCATGTGGTGCGTCACAATGCCTCAGACGCGGCGTCCGATGCGGAGTATCGGCTGCTGGCTGCGGCGGCCGGCGTTGAGAGTCTGCCGGAACTGCTTTCCAGCCTCCTCGCTGCCGCAGGAATGCCGGCCAGACTTCCCGAGCCGCAGGAGGCACGGGCGCTGCTGCCTCAGTTGTGTCAGGAAGCCGCCGCCCAGTGGACGGCGCAGTTCAATCCCGTCGCCGTCACGGCTAGGGATTTCGAGGCGCTCTATCAGGCCGTGCTGTAGTGTCCTAGCCGACGCCCAGCAGTTTATCGAGCCCTGAATCCCGCGCGGCCCCGGCACTGATGGCCGACTTGTAGTGACGCCGTGCGGTGTCCAGCTGAATGGGTTGGCTGGTGGAATAAATGACCGCGAGATTGAAGTGGGCTTCGGCGCATGACGGGTCGATTTCCACGGCCTTCAGGAAATTCTCTTTGGCGAGGTCATACTGCCCGCGCTTGATGGCGATCAGTCCCAGCGTGTGCCATGCGGGAGCACTCTTGTCGTTGATCTTGAGGCCCTCCTGGAGTTCCTCGGCGGCATCATCCACCCGGCCGGTGCGCAGCAGGGCCACGCCCCGGGCGTAGTGTGCGAAATCGTTCTCGTAGTTGTAGGCGAGCGCTTTGAGCAGGATCTCTGCCGCCTCCTCGTTGTTGTTCAGCCGCAGAAGGGTGACCCCCAGATTGCACAGGGCGTAAACGTTCTGGGGCTCGACGACGAGGATTTTGCGGAAGTTGTTTTCGGCGGAAGTGTAGTCACCGGAGCGGAAGTGCTCCTCGGCGGCGTTGGCGTAGGCCTTCAACTCCGTCGGCAGGCCCGCCTTGTCACTGGCTCCACTGGGATCGATGGGGGCATCCGGGGAGGGCAGGGTGCTGTCGGCGCTGTCCTCCACGATATAGAGTTCCTTGCCGTCGGCACTGGTGAGGAGTTTGTTCACCTGAGTGGAGGCGATGATGTCGCGCTGCGCCTTGTCGAGTTTCACGGGAGCGGCCATTTCATTCACCGCGCGAAGGATGTTCTCGGATTCCACGCCCAGTTCCTTCATTTTTTCAAAAACCCCTTCGCGGCTCAGTTCATCCATGATGTTCTGGCGCGCCCGTTCGCGGCGGGCCTGCTGCTTGAGTTGCTGCAGGATAATCTCGCGCAGCACGTTGTTCTCGGCGATGGCCTCGCTCTCCGGCAGCGCTTCGGCAGCGCCGTTTTCGGCGAGCATCCTGCTGGCCGCATCCAGCTTCCCGGTGAGTGCCGCGATTTGCTGGCGGTAGTCTTCGTTTTCCTGCTGCACGGCCTGGAGCGATTCCTGAACGGTGCGCACCTGCTCCTTGAGGCTGGCGATCTCCGTGCGGTCGGCGTCTTTATCCTTCTGCAGCAGCGCCATTTTTTCCTGGGCATCGGCCAGCTCTTTACGCAGGCGCTGATTCTCCTCCACGATCTTCGCTTTATCCATTCCTTTGCCGCTTTCCCCGGTAAGCAGCGCCACCATTTGATCCCGCTCCTTGCGCAGGCCGGTGACCTCCGTGTTGAGCTGCTTGATCTCAGCGATCGCGTTGGCGAGGTCGGTGGCCATTTTGTCGCGGCTGGCGTTGGCCTCCACGAGCTTTTCGTTGGCCAGATTCAGGGCCGTTTGAAGTTCGTCCACCTTCTTGAGCAGTTCGCGGTGCCGGCGTTTTTCCCCTTCGGTGGCCGTGTCCAGCTGGTCCTGGATCTTGATGAGGCGCTCCCGCAGTTGCTTTTCGGAAGACTGGGATTCGAGCTTCTCTTTGCTGGCCCGCCGCAATTCCTCCTCCCGTGCGCCGAGCGTCTTGAGGATCTCTTCGTTGCGCTTTTCCAGGCGGCTGATCTGCTGATAGAGTGCACGCATTTTTTCCTCCATCATTGAGCCGGGAGTTTTGGGAATGGCGGGATCTTCGCTGGCCGGGAGCGCTTCGCGGACATCCAGTGGCTGGCCCGGATCTGTCTTGCTCCCCGTGCCGATGATCCCGGACGGGGAAGGGGCGCCGCCGGCGGCGCGGCGTTGAACTTCCAGCTGCCGCACCTCCTCCATAGACTCCCGGATCTTGCGGCGGCGATAGTCGATAATCTCCGGCTGCCAGCCCGGGTCCGCTGCATGCACAGCGTCGAATGTGTCCCGGGCATCGCGGTATTTGTAATAGGCTCCGACGAAATCCTGGGACTTACGCTTCTTGTCGCCCTCAATCATGGTGAGGTAACCCTGAAGGTAGGTGTCGCTGGCCGTAGGCTGTGCCTTGCCTAATGCGGGACCCCGTGGCGCCTGCGCATAGAGTGTGCCCGGAGACCACAGCGGGGCACCAAAGCTCAGGACCAGGAGTGGGATGATGAGGGGACGATTCATAGCGGGCCGAAACAATAGGGAAAATCCCAGGGCTTGGCAAACTATGATTATTCAAGAAAGCGCGCCCGGCTTTCTCCCAGAGACAGCCTACCGCTTCATCCCGTTCAAAATGCGCTGGATCTGGGAGGTCTGGCGCTGCATGGCCGCCAGGCACTGCCGCATGACGACAGGGTCGCGAATGACGCCGTCGAGCAGATTTTCGAGGTAACCCTGGATGATGGTCAGCGGGTCGCTGAGTTTCTCCATGCCGCTGGCATTTTCCGGCCCGCCGGGACCGTCTGCATCCCCGGGTTCACTGGGAGCCGCGGTGAGGCTTAACCGCAGGAACACCGCCCCGGAATTTCCATCCTGGGCAATCGGCGCCACCTGAAGCAAAAAACGGCGGGTGCCGTCACTGTTCGGCGTCAGGGCCACGGTGCCGGAAATGGCACGCTGACTCCGGACGCATTCATCCATGAGCCCAAGCGCCGTTTTGTCCAGCAGGACAGAGGCCGCGTTGCGCCCGGCGACCCGGCCCTTTAGTCCCAGTAACTGACGGCCGGCCTGGTTGGCAAAGAAAAGCTTCCCCTGCGTGTCCGCGATGAGGCATGGCTCCTGGAGCCCCTCCAGAAGCGCGAATGGCGCGGATACCCCGGCACAGGAGACCGCGGGACGCTGGTTCCCGTCCTCTGGTAAGTCCGCCTCGGCTGCTGCCGGTAGATCTTGAATGCTCATGCTGATGGCAAAAGAATCGACTCCAGGAGGCGATTCCGCTTGTTACTATGCTTGGACGAAAGCGCCAGATAACAATCATTCCTGCGTGACGATTTCGTTGCACGTGAACAAGGCTGAAAATTTCTCCCCCGCACCGGGAGCTTTGGGTTAGAGTGGCATCAATCATCCATCCTCCATTCTCTACATGATGAAGACTCAATCCCGCTGGAGAAAAACCGCTCGCGGCGCGCTCCGCTGCACTTTCGCCGCTGCCTGCGCAATGCTTCTGCCATCCTGCGACGAAAAGCCCGCGCCGCCACCGCCCGCCCCTGCGCGGCCTGCTCCTGTGCTGCTTATTTCTGCGCCGCCGGTTCTAGCGAATATCGCGAAAAGCTGGGGGGATGCGTTCAAGGCCCGCAGCGGTGTCCATGTGGAGGTTGCTCCCGGCAGTCAGGCGGATTCGGTCGTCAGGGATCTGGTTAAAGAGGGCGCTGTGACTGCTTTGGGATTCCAGTCTCTGAGGCCGGACCAAAAGGCACAGGTGCTGCAAAAGCACGGCAATGATATTATCGAGATTGTCGCGGGCGTGCAGGCCAGTGCTGTTTATGTGCACCGGGATAATCCTTTACAGAGCCTCTCTCTGGAGCAGCTGAAAGGCATTTTCGGTCAGGATGGCGGCCTTGCAGACTGGAAGCAGATGGGAGTGGATGGAATGGAGGGATCCATCAAGCCGCTGGCACTGAAGCGGGAAAGCCCGGAGTTCGCCGCTTTCTTTGAAATGGCCTCCCGCAGCGGGGCAGGGGGGGATCCGGTGCTTCCGGCTGCGGGGATCACCAGCTGTGATGATACCGCTGGGGTCATCGCTGCGGTGGCGGCAAATCCGCATTCCATCGGGCTGGGTAACTTAACGGCAGACGAGCCGAAAGGTGTTCGCAGGCTGCCCGTAGCTGCCTCCGCAGAGGGACCGGCTACCGCGCCAGGGCTCAATGAAGCCCGCATGGGCCGCTACCCGCTTTCCCGCCGCTTCCTTGTCTATGCCGTGGGCCCCATGGAGGGCGCGGTGAAGGATTTTGTCGCGTTTGTTCTCTCCGCCGAGGGGCAGCAACTGCTGACCAAAGCCGGCGGTGTGCCGCTTCGGTAGGGTGACTAAACGGTGTCCGTCCGCGGTGCTGGTGCGGACGCATCCCGCGTGCTTCATGCAGACATGCCGCATCCTGTGCCGGCATTCGGATCCACTTCAAATGTGACGAAAACGGAACACTGGAAAAGTGGACCTGGCGACGTTTTGGGCAATTTGTGACAGCGTTCACTAGTGAACAGCACACCCAAAAACATCGCACCAACCATATGAAGCGAAACGCATTTCTCGTCATTCTGTCTGCAGCAGCCCTCGGTCTTACCGCCTGTGGTAAAAAGGGTACGGTCATTCAATCCAAGGGATCGGATACCATGATTCAGCTCGCCACCGCCTGGGGCGAAGCCTACAAGAAGGTCAAGCCGGACGTGCAAATCAACGCCACCGGCGGCGGTTCCGGCACCGGCATTGCCGCTCTCCAGAACGGCACGACCGACATCTGCGCCAGCAGCCGCAAGATCAAGAAAGAGGAGGCCGAAAAGATCAAGGCAGCCACCGGCAAAGAGGTGGTCGAGCACGTTGTGTGCTTCGACGCGCTCGCCGTCTATGTGCACCCGACCTGCAAGATCGACCAAGTCTCCATTGAGGAACTCACAGAAGTGTGGGCCGAGGGCGGTGGCCTCGAAACCTGGGAACAGCTTGGCGGCGAAGGTGGTAAGATCAGCCTGGTGGGCCGTCAAAACAACTCCGGTACCTACGACTACTTCCGTGAGCACATCTGCGGCAAGAAAGACGGCAAGCAGCGTGAATTCCGCCAGGGGATCAGTGAGCTTGTGGGCTCTTCGGAAGTCATCAAGACGGTCGCGAACACCCCAACGGCCATGGCTTACAGCGGCAAGGGCTACAAGAACGACTCGGTGAAGTGGCTCAAGGTCTCGAACAAGAAAGGCGAACCTGGTGTTGAGCCCTCCGAGGAAACCGCACGCAACAAGACCTACCCGATCTCCCGCGAGCTTTACATCTACACGGTCGGAGAACCTGAGGGCGATATCAAAGCCTTCCTCGACTGGGTCAAGGGCCCCGAGGGGCAGGCGATCGTCAGGAAGGAAAAGTTCGTTCCTGTCAAGTAATACTCCGCTGAGCGCACTGATTCCGAACGCGAAGGGCCGCCCCCTTCGAACGGCCCTTCGCGTCTCTCTGCCGCTGCCAACTGACTACACCCATGTCCAATCAGCACCCATCGCCTGCGCGGCGAAAAACCCTCCTGGGCGACCGGCTGGAAAAGCCGATAGAATCCATTATCCGGATTTGCGGCTGGAGTTCTATTGCTGCGCTGGCCGCCATTTTCATCTTCATCCTGAAGGAAGCTGGTCCGCAGATTGGTTCCATGAACTGGGGCGAATTCTTCACCAGCACCCGATGGATTCCCAATCCGGCTGAGGGCAATCAGGCGCACTACGGAGCCTTCGCTCTCATCGTGGGAACATTCTCCACGACCGCTATCGCCCTGCTGATCGCGGTGCCTCTTGGACTCGCCGCGGCAGTTTACCTCTCCGAGTTCGCCTCCGGGAAACTCAAAGAGGTGCTGAAGATCGTTATTGAACTGCTCGCTGCTATTCCTTCGATCGTCTGGGGTGTTATTGGTCTCACTGTGCTCGGTCCGTTCATTCAGGACTTGCTGGGGGCCAAGCAGCCGGGCAATCTCCTTGTTGGGGGCATCGTTCTGGGGCTGATGAGTGTGCCGCTCATTGTTTCCCTGGGCGAGGATGCCCTGCGCGCCGTTCCGGATTCCTACCGCGAAGCCGCGCTCGCTCTCGGTGCCAGTAAATGGGAAATCGTTTACCGGGTCCTCTTTCCCGCAGCCAAAACCGGTCTCCTTGCAGCCGTAATGCTCGGCCTTGGCAGAGCGGTGGGAGAAACCATGGCGGCACTCCTTGCCACGGGACACAACAATCAAATCCCCTCGGCGATAACGGACCCGGTGCGCACCATCACCGCGACCATTGCAGCGGAAATGGCTGAAACAGTCCAGGGTGACGACCACTACCGGGTCCTCTTTGTGCTCGGCCTCTTCCTCTTCCTCATCACCGGGACCATTAACGTGATTGCCGACCTCGTCATCAAGGGCCGCGGCGCACGCCACCACTAATTCGCTACCATGTCTGCACCCGCCAATCCCTTCGCAGCCACAGGCTACGAAACATCCAAAGCTGCACGCAGCAAAGTCGCGGCGAAGGCCACTGCCGCCGCATGCTGGGTTCTCCTGTCCCCGGTGCTCTTCATCATCGGGTATGTCATCTGGAAGGCGCTTCCCGAGCTTTCCCCGGGATACTTCTTCGACAACCCCTCCGATAAAGGCAAGGCAGGCGGCATCTGGGGGCCGCTCATCGGTACCTTCTCCCTGGTCCTCTGCTCCCTTTGCGTCGCTGTTCCGGTCGGGATCCTCGCCGGCATCTACCTCAACGAGTATGCCAAAGAGAACTGGCTGACACGCTCCATCAGCATGGCCGTGACCAGTCTCGCCGGTGTCCCGAGTATTGTCACCGGACTCTTCGGCATGGGGGCATTCGTTTATGGATTGCTCCCGATCATCAACTCGGTTTTCGACAACCCGACGGACCGCTGGCGGGCCGGCCTGCTCACTGCAGCGCTCACCATTGCGGTCATGGAACTGCCGCTGGTGATCACCTCCACCCGCGAAGCACTGGGCGCGGTCCCGAAGGCATTCCGGGAGGCCTGCTGGAACCTTGGAGCCAGCCGCTGGCAAACCATCCGCACCGTGGTCATTCCGAACTCCATCAGCGGTATTCTTACCGGGATCATTCTCAGCGTGTCCCGGGCCGCGGGCGAGACAGCCCCCATTCTCCTCACCGGGGCTTCCTTCACGGCGTTCGTGGCGGACAGCTGGCCGGAGAAACTGGCACCCTTCACCCTCGGTGAAGAGTTCCGGGCACTTTCCTACCACCTCAAGATCATCGCCGGGGAAATCTCCGGAATGCCGGACAGCCGCAAGTTCGCCTGTGCCGCTGCCATGATCCTCCTTATCATCCTTATCAACAGTTTCTCCATCTTCCTGCGGACCAAGCTGCGCCGCGGCCGCAAGTGGTAAAACATACCGTCAGCACCCATTCTCATGTCATCACATATTGAGTTTAGTGATGTCAGCGTGTTCTACGGGCAAAAGAAAGCCCTCGACGAACTGACGTTCACTATCAAAAAGAATACCGTCTTCGCTGTCGTTGGCCCCGCCAACAGCGGCAAGACAACCATGCTGAAATGCATCAACCGCACGATCGAATTCAACGATACCTCCCGCGTGGACGGTGAAGTGCTCGTCTCAGGGGAAAATGTCAGCGCGATTCGCGACGTTTACTCATTGCGCCGCCGTATCGGTATGGTGTTTCCCCTGCCGGTGGGGCTTCCGATGAGCATCTATGACAACGTGGCTTACGCGCCCCGCCGCATGGGGGTGCGCAACAAAGCTGAACTGGACGGGATTGTGGAGCGCTGCCTCAGGGATTCCGTGCTCTGGGACGAAGTGAAAGACCGGCTGGACCTCCTCGGAACTCGGCTGTCCGGGGGGCAGCAGCAGCGTCTTACGCTCGCCCGTGCGCTCTCACTCGATCCGGAAATCCTCTGCCTCGACGAATTCTCCATCGCCATTGATCCTGTCACCACGATGAAGATCGAAGAGGTGCTCTCGGGATTGAAACAGAAGATGACCATCGTGCTGGTGACGAATCTGACTCAGCAGGCGCGGCGCATGGCCGATGAAGTCATGTTCCTCAATGCCTCCACCCTTGTGGAGTGGGGTTCGACTGAGCAGATGTTCACCGCTCCACAAAAGGAAATCACAGGACGCTACCTCAACGGAGATTTCGGCTAACATCATGGCGACACAAAACTCATTTCAACCGGTAGAGTCCCCGTGGGCTCATCACGAAACCAGTATCCGGGTGCGTGATTTCAGCCTGTGGTATGGGACCTTTCAGGCTCTCCACAGTGTCAGTACGGACATCAGGCAGGGGATCGTTACCGGCCTGATCGGACCGAGCGGCTGCGGCAAAACGACGCTGCTGCGCTCCTTCAACCGTATCAACGAACGCTACGGCAATGTCACCACCAAGGGCGAGATCAGCATTCTCACCAAGAACATTCTGGATGAGGACGTGAGTGTCGCGACCCTAAGAAAGTCTGTCGGGATGGTATTCCAGCGACCAAACCCCCTGCCGATCAGCATTTACGAGAATATCGTCTTCGGGATTCGCAGCCACATGCCGGGGCGGCAGTTGAGCAAGTCCGACCTTGATGGCCATGTGGAGTCAGCCCTCAGGGAAGTGGCACTTTGGAACGAGACGAAGGACAATTTGAAGCGAAAGGCGACGGAATTGACCCTCGAACAGCAGCAGAAGCTGTGCATCGCAAGGCTGCTTCCCATCAAGCCGCGCATCATCCTGATGGATGAGCCCTGTTCCGCACTCGATGCCTCGGGTATTGAGCGGATTGAGGAGCTGATTTCCAGCCTTAAGGAGCGATTCACGATCGTGATCGTCACCCACAATATGGCGCAGGCGCGCCGGGCCAGCGACGAGTGCATTTTCATGCTCATGGGTGAAATCATTGAGCACGCCACGACGACGGATATGTTCTTCAATCCGCGGCAAGAGAAGACGGCCATGTATATTGAGGGCCGTTACGGTTGATCCTCCCGCATTCCTTTCCTGCCGGCATGGACTCTTTTGGCTCAAAAGTCACAGAATTGTCACGTGCCGTGATCAGTACTCCAAACTAAACTATTACATCCATGGCTCCCGAAACGAAACATATTCTCGGCGTGTTTGAAGACGCCATTTCCCAACTCAACAAGGACATTAAGCGCATGGGCGAACTCGCGCTGCAGAACCTGCAGCACGCTGCCCAGGGGCTGCTGGAACGCAACGCCGATTACTGCAACCGTGCCATCACGGACGACGAGCAGGTCGATGAACTGGAAAAGCAAATTGATCGCGAAGGCATTGCCATCATCATGAAGTTCGGCCCTGTGGCCAAAGACCTGAGGCGTGTCATCGCGACGATGAAAGCCGCGACCGCCGTGGAGCGGATTTCGGACCACGCTGTGAGTCTGGCCCGCCGTGCCAAGCAGATCAATACGCACGCGGAGTTGCCGGAGACCGCCGGGCTGCTCAGGATCTATGAACTGGCCGCGGCGATGCTCGCCGATGCCATGAACTCCTTCTGTAACGGCGATCTGGAGTCGGCCCTGATGATTAAAGGACGGGACACGGATCTTGATGCCGCATACCGCGACTTTAACCGCAGTATTACTCAGCGCATGCAGCAGGATCCCGGCAATATACCGGACTATGTGGACATGCTCTTCTGTGCCCGGTTCATTGAGCGCATCGGAGACCAGTCGGTAAACATCTCCGAGGACGCCGTCTATCTCCTCACCGCGATGGACATTCGCCACGGAGGGCAATTGCCCGTCGCCGGCACCACCGCGGCAGGATCTTAATCTGTAACGGCGCTCTCTTCACTGCCCGTGAAAGCCGGCCGGATCCGTTCCGTGCCGGTCTTTCGCGGGCAATTTATTTGAGATCCATGACGGCGATGCGTGTGGCATCTCCCTTCCGCACATGGAGGGTGGCCTTGCCCTCGCGTGAATGTTTTGCGATGGCATCTGCGGCCTCAGCGGCGCTGCCGGGTGCGGAGCGGTTGATGCGGAGAATGATGTCGCCCTTTTCCAGTCCGCAGCCGGCGGCCGGAGTATTGGGCGTGACACTGGTGACGATCAATCCGGGGACATCCGGCGGCAGTTCCAGTTTGGCGCGGTCCTCAGGGGCAATCGCAGCCAGGCTCATGCCGGCCACATCGTTGAGTGGATTGGCTGGAGCCTCTGCCGGGGCTTCCGCCGGTTTTGGGGATGCGGCGGATTCCGGCTTCTCGCTGAGGAAGTAATTGGGCCGCTCACCCAGCGTCAGGATGAGTTCACCCTTTTCCTCCACCGAGGCGCGGAAGAAGCTCACTTTGAGCCGGGAGCCTGGTGGTTGTGCTGCCAGGCGTTTGCGCAGGTCTTCTGCATTTTCCACCTTTGTGGAATCAATCGACAGGATGACATCCCCCTCCTGCAGACCACTGCGGGCTGCCGGGGTTTCAGGCTCGACTTTCCCGACGTAGGCTCCGCCTGTGAAGCCATAGAGCCGCGCATAGCGCTGGTCCACATCCAGCAGGGAGACGCCGAGGTAGCCCCGTGGCTTGGAGAGGGCGTCAGCGGCGGAGACAGCCTTGTTGATGGGAATAGCAAAGCCGATGCCCATGTTGCCGCCGTTCCGGCTGTAGATGGCCGTGTTGATGCCGATGATGCGGCCGTCAGCATCCACGAGGGGACCACCGGAATTGCCTGGATTGATGGAGGCATCGGTTTGCAGCAGCTCCTGCTTTTCAAATCCCTCCAGGACTTCGTCGTTCCGGCGCGCGCTGACAATGCCCATGGTGACGGTTTTATCGATGCCGAAGGGCGCACCGAGCGCGAAACAGATATCGCCGACGCGCACCGTGTCGCTGTCCGCCAGCGTGGCGAAGGGAAACCCGGTGCCGTCTATCTTGATGACGGCGATGTCCATGTCCGGAGAGAAATCGATGAGCCGGGCAGTCAGATAACCATCGCGGCCGGGCACATTGACCCGCAGGCGCATGATTTCCAGATACTGACGCGCGTCCATGTTCAGGTCCGGCGGGAAAATCACGTGCCGGTTGGTGAGGATGTAGCCATTGCCGCTGACGATCACTCCGGAACCGATACCGATTTGCTGCCAGCGGTCCTCGCCGGCTTTCGCTTCAGGTGCCGGCGGAAGGCCAAACCACAGGCGGTAGAGCTGCTCGTCCCTGCTGACCCGTTTGCGCTGCGGGGTCTCGATCCCCGTCAGGATCGTCACCACGCTCGGCTGCACCTTGTCCAGCATGTCCGCGTAACTTTTGAGGATGGCACCACCGCGGGCGATCGGAGCCTTGTCGATGGTCAATGAATTTCGAAATACACCGCCGTTGTCGGCCTTTCCATCATTCTGCTGCGCCTGCAGGGCAGGGGCGAGAGGAATGAAAAGCAGAGCGGCCGTAAGAGTGCGAAGGAGAGGCGGGAGCTTCATACCGGAGTGGGGATGGGGTGGAAGAGACTTTCAACCAGGGATAGCGGTGCCGCAACGCGGCCTTGTGCAAGGAAAACGCGCGGCCCCGCACACAAGGCTCAATCCTGCCCGCGGAAAGACTGAAAATGAATCCTGACGCACTGCAAAAAAGCACTTGCAAAGCACGGACAGTTCCCCATTATCGGCGCTCCTTCAGCGAGTTGAAGGTCAGTTGTTCCGGTGTAGCTCAGCGGCAGAGCGGGTGGCTGTTAACCACTAGGTCGTTGGTTCGATCCCAACCGCCGGAGCCAAAATCTCGTTGGTTCTGAGATGCTTCAGAAAAAGTTTGTAGAATGCTGCTCTGAACCCGGCTCCCCTTGAATAGACGGGGAATAGTTGCCTGAAGGCGTGCAGTGGAAAAGCATTGGCGCACGCATACGCAGAGCGGGGCGCGGGATAGACATACCCGGTCCCTTCCAGGTTTTAAAGGCGGGTGCGTCAGGAGATGCATCACGCCCCCGACACCACCCGGGCACGGCAGCGCGCCTTATAGAAAACGGCAGGGACCGTGCTGCGCACGTCCCACTTTTCCCTCTGCGGAGTGTGCCGGGGCGCTGGTCCGTGTTATCGTTTCTCCTGCCGAAAGATCATCTGCGGGGTCCGCTGACTTAATCAGCGCTGCCGTGCAGTTGGATGCCAAAGCGCCGTGCGGTTTCAAAGATCATCCCGTGGCAGCGCTCCGGGGCGGCCTGTTTCCACTTCAGCAGATAGTCCCTGAAGGTCTCGCCGGGCGGTGAAGGCTTCGAGTTGAGCCAGGTGACGGCTTCCCAGAAGTGCGGGCTGGCCTCCAGCAGCCGGAGCAGGTTGAGGGAGATGGTGCCATTGAGTTCCCGGTCCACGGGGTTTTGGGCCAACTCCTTGCAGTGCCCCTGGTAGAATGCCGGCAGCTTTGAGTCCGGCACGGAAACCCGGCGGTCCATGATGTCGTCGGCATACTCCCGGAACTTCGGCGCAAAAGAGCGCCACGACTCGTAAGGGGGCTGCTTCGCCCAGGTCTCTGCTATGCGCCGGAGCACGAACAGGGAGGCGGTTTCGCAGAGACTCTCCTCAAACCAAAGATTCCCTCTCCAGTCATCATCGAATCCGCAGAGCACATGGCAGAACTCATGGGCCATCTGGTAGGCGTACTGACACCAGTAGAAGTCGGAGGTGTCGAGCTGGACCACAATTTCGCGCATCGAGTTGCGCTGAAAGTGGGTGATGGGTCCGTTCCGGCCGCGAATGACCACCATGGGTTCCAGTTTGCGGCCGGGGAAGTGACGCCAGAGCGGCAGCATCGCTGAGTTGAGCACCGCGGTGACATCGGCGGCGGAGGCTTTGCCCCATCCCTCAGGCGCGAGCCGCCACACGGGAGGTTCCGGCGGGCCGGCGTGCAGGGCAGGGGGGGCACTGGCGCAGGCGGCAGCGGCGCAGGCGAGAAATCTGCGGCGGCTGAATCCGGGAGGCGTCATGGCTTGAGGTGGCGGTCGGCGAAATCAAGATAGGCCTTCCAGTCGGCCGCGGTGACATCGTGGGGACCGGTGCGCAGGAAATAGCCGACCTGATCTCCGGTGAGCTGATCCGGCGCCGGTTGCTCGGTAACGGTGAGCCCTTCTTTGCCGAACAGCCGGAAAACCGGGGTGGCATGCAGCCCGCCGAGAAACTCGCCTTTGGGGTCGGCCCATTTGTCCTCCGTGGCGCTGGTGATGAGCACCGGGCTCGGGGCGCTGAGGGCGATCAGGTGATGGGAGTCGAACGCCATGTCCTGCTCCTTGCCCGAATACTTTTTGAAGTTCCCGCAAAACCAGTGCGGGAAGGAACTGTTCAGCCGGGCGACGGTCTCGCCAAAGATACGCTTATTCAGCGCCGCCCCGCCGGCTCCGCTGTCGTTTGAGATGATGAGGGCAAAGCGTGGATCGCAGGCCCCGGCCCACAGTGCGGTCTTGCCCAGCCGGGAATGGCCCTGACAAATGACCCGTTTCGCATCCACGAGCTTCTCCTGGGCCAGATAATCCATGCCCAGACTCATGCCCCAAGCCCAGGCGGCGATGCTGCCCCAGGTGGTGCCGTCGCGTGCGGATTCAATCTCCGGATGCAGTGCGTGCACGCCATTTTTCCACCCGTCGTGGAAGTCAGGATCAATGTCGCAGTAGCAAATGGTGGCGACCGCATAGCCCCGGGAGGCGGCGAACTCGACCTGCCAGCGCCCGGCTTCACAGCCGCGGGATGCCTCCGTGGCTTTGTTGTCGATAATGCCGGACTTGGGATCGTTGCGCAGCCAGGAACGGCAGAGCCTGATGCCCGGGTCTTTGCTGACGCCCTGGTTGCCATCGAAATTCAGGCCAAACACGACTGGGACCGGCCCCGTGGCGTTCGCGGGGACATAGAGCAGGAGGTCCATGTGCGGGCCGTCCGGTTTTCCTGTCAGGGAAATGGCGACCTGTTTGCGCAGCACTTTGCCCTCCAGGGCGGGAGTGGGCGCTTCATCGACTTTGAAGGAGAGGGCAGGACGGGGCGGGGCTTTGCCGAACATTTCGCGCTCCAGCAGCGTGAAGGTTGCCGGGCGTCCTTTGGTCTCCCATTCCGCAGCCGCAGTGATTTTGGTGCCGTCCTGCAGCAGCAGGGGATCGGGAAGGGTGTAGGCAGGGACTCCGGCCTCGTCGTAGTTGAAGGACTCGGGGGCGGCGGCTGCGGTGGCCACGGCAGTGAGAAGGCTCATGAGGATGGTGCGGCGTGAAGTCATGAAAGAGGCCTCCCCGTGCTATTGGCTGGCGATTTGCGCTTCGAGTGTGCTGGCGAATCCCAGGTCTGTCGCATCAATGAGCGTCACGGTGCTGCCTTTCTGCATCAGCCGGATGATCCGGTGGGGATCATCGACGCGGAACTGTCCGGGCGTGCTGTCATACTCCTTTTGCCAGGGAATGTGGTGGCGCTGCATGAGGCCGCGGCGCATGGCATCGAAGAATTCAGCGGCATCCTTTTCCGAGGCCCAAACCGTGCGCCAGAGCACTT
>Ga0315905_10001731_pt1 | contig 23266 bp, 32 predicted proteins | sample LakEriMetagenome_5_FD_203522 | JGI IMG/M metagenome (GOLD analysis project Ga0315905, IMG submission 203522) | Freshwater fungal communities from buoy surface, Lake Erie, Ohio, United States - Buoy 4 MA121 | ecosystem: Environmental > Aquatic > Freshwater > Lake | place: USA: Lake Erie, Ohio...
CCTAAATCTGATGTAGACAAATTTAATACAAAATTTGGTGCTAAACCTTCAGCTTCAGTATAATAAATTGGAATAGAAAATCCTGGTAAATATATGTCAAGTCTAGGACAATCAATATCAAGTCCTTCTCCATATACAGATGCATCCAATATTCTTATAATATTTTCACAAGCTGTATCTGGAATGTCTAATGCAAGGGTGTGTTTAATTGCCATAACTGGTTTATTATAAGTATCATTACAATAAGAATTTACAAAAAATATTTTAATAAAACAAAAAGAGGAAGCAAATTAATACTTCCTCTTTCATATTTATATACTTTGCAGTACTATGGTTGCAATACAAGATTTACATCATGATTGTTTGCAGAGTCTAACAAGTTTGTAAAGATACCTTCAAAAGTAGCATTACGTGTTGCAGTAACAATTCTTACTAAGTACTGATCATTATCCATAGTTCCACTTGGATTGCTCTTACGAGGAACACTGTGTAAAATGTTGTAAACAACATATTTGTTACCACGTGTAATTTCAGTGAAAGGATTATAATCAAGAACCTCTCTTAAACGTGGATCTTGGATCCATGGTTCTTGTTGGTATCTCTTAGATAAGATTAAATCTCTGATAAGAGTTTCTCCAAAACCTCTACCTTGGATAGCTTGTTGAGTTTCAGTAGGAACAAAACATTGAGCTAAACATTGGTTTCCTAATGGATCTAATGCAGTAAGAGAAGCGTAGATTTCAATTGGTTGTAATTCTACGTGATCTCTTGGAGCAAAAGAACAGTCACCAAATACAGTATCTACATAAGCACCTACAATTTCTAAGAAAGAGTTTACAGTATCAGGAGCAGTAGCACCTGTTAGAGGAACATAAGTAGTTGAATTAATATTATCATAAATTTTTGGAGTTATGATAGTAGTTGTAATATTGCCAATAGCAGTTGCACTTGGAGTTTGAATAGTCTCAGCAGCAACTAAAGCAACAGGACCAGAACCAGTAGCAGCAACATAACTTGAAATTACATATGCAGTTACAGGAGTAACAGAACTAATTGTAGTAGATGCAACAGTTTGAGAAATGTTAACTGTAAAAGTTGAACCTGTACCACCACCAAGAGTTAATAATTTAGTAATAACTGTACCAGCAGCAACACCTGTTCCAGTAAGTACTTGACCTACAGAAAAGATTGTGTTAGTTGCAGTACCTACAGTAAATACATTACCTGCAATAGTAGAACCTGTAGCAGAAGTAGCAGTAGTTGGTGTAAACACAACTCTATCACCAGCAGTAATACCTGTTCTGTCAGATACTGTTAATGCGTTTGCAGCAGTAGCAGTAGCAGTAGCACCAAGACCTGTAGACAATAATACTTGGTTCCATACTTTACCTTGTACAAAATCTTTAACAGTTGGGTACAAAGCCAATCTGTCTGCCCATCCTAACAATACAATGTTTGGATCTACATTACTTGGTGGAGTAAGTGCATCACAACATCCTGTGTCAGCATCTAATGTAAAGTAAGCATTGTGAGTTAAGAAACGCAATGCAGGAGAACCTTTAAGATCAAGTCTTAATCTGTAAGTAGTGTTACAAGTAACAGCACATCCAGGAGTAGAAGCTATTTGTACAATATCTTGTACTGGATTAGATGGTTCAGTTACATAGTATGCACTAATGTACTTAGGGTTGATCCCTTTTGATTTCACTGATTCTTTGTAACCTCCATGAAAAGGTCCCAATTTATCAACAGTGTGATAACTTCCTTGTGCAATATACACTAAAGGATTCACTTGATAAGCAGTAGTAGTTAATGTTGCATCAACAGTTAAGTTGGTAGCAGCACTAAATACACCTACTTGTCCAGCAGTTAAAGCAGAACTAGCAATACCAGTTGTTGTCTGGAAGCTTCCTGCTACGAGCATTTTTTGAAATGCATGTGGAAAATAAGCCATTTTATAAAATATTTAAGGTTAATAATACATTTATTATTTAAGGAATAGTAATTTATATTTAACACTATTCATTGTACTTTTGATCATATCAAGGTCATTTACAATTTCACTGTATGGCATAACTGCCTGCAATGAACAAACTTGTTGACACAATTCTCTTATATAAGATAATGATTCTTCTACAGAATTCAAAACTCTTGGAGCAGAATCTTCATAATTTAATAATTTTTCTGCAGCACCTTGGAATCCTTCTGCTAAAGTATCAGCATGTCCTGGTAGTGCATCATACAATTCATTTAAAGCACCATGTCCAGCAAATGAGCCAATACCTGTAATCTTTAAATGCATTTTATGAAAACTTACTGCAGCATTCATTAACTCAGTAACACAAGCAGCAGTTTGTGATTCAAGTGAAGATTCAGCTGAACTTGCTGGTTTTTTTAATTTATATGATCCTGATGTAAAGTCCATAGTGTTTAAGTGTTAGTTGTTGAGTTTTGTTTGTTTCTTTGATATTGCATTATTGACTCAATATCACCAGCCAGTATTGCAGCAGCTTCATCTACTAACATTTCTGCAATGTCATCTTTAAATTCACAAGTAACATCTGCAATTGCTACAACTCCTGTTGAGGGATTTACACAATTTAGAAATGCTACTTCTCTTGGTTTTCTATAATAGTATAACACAGCATTTGCTAATTCAAATTCATCATTTGTATATACTTTTATTTTATTACTAGACAGTGTACAAAAGGTTTCACCCCATTCAGCACTTGGTTGTCTAAAATTATCTACAAGAAGATTATCTATATCTGCAACTTGTGCAAGATATACAGTCATTCTTCTAGGTTCAATGCAACAATCTGAAATAGAATTTACTGCAAACCTTTTAAAATATAAATAGTTAACTGGTAGAGTACCAGTTTCATAATAAAAATCACCTTTTGTCAATACTAGAGGACTTGTTAAAGTATCTGTAAGTAGTATTTGAATATCATCTATATTCATCTTAGAAGATTCATCACCTTCTTTAAACTGATTTGCACCATGAACTTGTCTGCGCACCCACTCTAATTGTGCTTTATTAAATGCCTCACTAACTTGCCAGCACTCTATGTTATCATAGTCTAAGCTAGCAAGTTTGTTTAAGCGTTCTTTTATCTTTATTTGTAATAAACTATTTGTCATGTCTTAACATTTCCATTTTTTTAAAGCTAATGCTTTTCTTGTTGGATCACCATTAGGTTTTTTCATAGGACCTGGCATACCAGACATTCTTGCACAAAATGATTCTTTTCTAGGACCACCTCCAGGTTGAGGAGCTTTAAGATTAGAACCAGGATTAGCTTTGTTATAAGAATCTCTTCCTTTCTGGTTTAAACCACCAGAAGGTGACTTACCTTCTTTTCTAGTCCAAGCTGGAGTCTTTGCCATTGTATTTATTTTTTAGATTTTACTGAACCTCCTTTTTTCATACCACAACTACCACCCATTTTCATTTTTACAGAACCACCTTTTTTCATTGTGGCTCCTGCAATTCTATCAGCTGCAGTAGGATTAGGATTATTATCTATTTTTGCTTTTACTGAAAGCATACCAAATGATGATGTTTTTTTTGCCATGATTATTTCTTTTTAGATTTTATTTTTTTTTCTTGTTTCAGCATCTCAGCTGTAGGTTTCTTTCCAGAACCTTTGTTAGCTCTAATGTTATCCCAAAGACCTCTTTGAGAAGTAGAACCATCTGCGCGTTTAATCATTTGTTTTGCCATGACTTATAATTATTAATAACCTCTACCAGTTTTTTTAACATTGCCACCCATCTTTTTTACAAATGGTGTAGCAATACTTTTTGAAACAGGTATAATAGGTTGTGGTTTATTTACTTGTTTTTTAGCAAATTTTGAATCTTCATCTAATTGTTTTTTATTGAATGACATGGTATATATGTTTTAAATTATGAATTCCAATACTTTTCTGTATTTGTAATGACATCTAACAAAATCTCTTCATTCAAAGGATTCTTAAGATACATTAAAATATCAGAAGGATTTTTACCTAACATAGAACCTGACTTCATATGATAGATGTTACCATCACCTCTTGTTGCAATTAACTTATAGAAATTAGCATCTTTAATAACAGCTCTTAATTTTAGAGTTTCCATATCTAATGCACATATATCCAAGAATTTCTGTGCAGTCTGACGCTTATTAACTTCTACTGTTTCACCACTTATATACTTATCCATGTTATCATACAACACATCAAGTGGTGTAGATTTTTTGTATTGTGTTGAATTTGGATCAACTACTTTACATACATAGAATAACTTATTTGTATTCTTATCAAACATTTTTTGCAATTCAGCAAATGCTTTGTTTTTAAGTTTTTTAAGTTCTGTTTTGATAGATGCAGTTTCTTCAAACTTATCTAAATAAAACTTATACCTAGGAGCCTCAGCTCTAGCATGTTGTAATGATTTTGCAATAATGCTAAATCCTCCATGCTCAATAGCTCTTAACTTAATAAGATCATAAGGATCATTTGCAGCATCTAAATACACTGGATCATTACTACATCTTAATGCAATCTTACTCCAAAACTCATCATTGTTTGGTCTAAGTAATTTTACCTTGTTCCAAAAATCAGGATCTTTAGGATCAATAACATTTGCTGCTAATTCTTTTTCTAATTGAGCAACAGTGTTTCTAATGTCTTTGATAAATGCTTCTCTTTCTTCTTCAGGTAAATTTTTTACCTCTGGAGCAAACTCATTAAGTCCTGTAACATATCTTTTGATACCATTGTTTTCAAGACATATGATTTGTTCTTCATGAAAAATACCTTCAAACAATACCATGTTGTATTTTTCTAAACCCATGTTTTCATTTATGTTGTCAACAAAAGGTCTAATTGTAACACTGCTGCCTCTTTTTAAAGACTGATGCTTGTCTATCATTGTGATTTCCATCTGTAATAATTTAAGTTGTTGTTTTTTTTCTTTTCTCTGTTTTTTGTAACTACTAGTTTAAAGCTCCTAAACCACGTCAAGGTTGTTACATCTTAGGAGTAGCACCTGTATTTCTACAGGTACAGAAGTAGACCATGTCAACTTCGGGGAGAGAGGGTATCTCTTTAACTTGCCATACTATGTACAAGTTACAAATTTATGCTTTTTTGTACTTTGTTGGTGACACAGTAGCTTTAGCATTTTTTTGTACTGACTGAGGATTAGTAGCTGATTTAACAACTATACCATTACTCATAGCACTTTTGTTTTTTGCAACAGACTGAGGATTTGTAGCTTTCTTAACTACAATGTTATTCCCCATTACTGCTTTATTTTTACCTGATGCCATTTCTTTATTGTTTATAATTAATCAAATAAGTTTGTAAAGAATCCTTTTTCTGTAAGATCTTCAGGATTTCTTTTTGCTCTTTCTTCTGCTTTTGCAATTTCTGCACTAGTAAATAGAATGCATCTTTCGTTTCCTCCATCTGCGTCTTCTACTTGAACAGCAATATAACTTTCAGAAGAACCAAATTTTCTATCTGTATTCTCTACAGATATTAATCTTCCTTTAACAACTTTTGCACTCATAACTTTTGGTTTAAAAAAAAGACCTGGGTGCTGTTCTTATAGTAAGCACCCAAGTACATTTTTATTTATTAGAATGATCCACCAGTTACAGGGTTTCTCATAACAATTTTTAATACTTTGGTTGGATCTTTAACCCAGATACTTGGCATAGTTTGAGTCATAAATACTCTATAACCATTGAAGTTTCCAGAAGATGCAAATCCTTGAGATCTACCCATATAGTCCATAGTACCATTTTGGTAGAACCATTTCAATTGATTATCCCAGCTTAATTTCAACAAGAAGATGTTGTCATTAGTGTTGTCAGTGATATCAAATACAATGAAGTTGTAAGATGATAATGGGTATCCATCAATGATTGGATTCTCAATATCATTAGTGTGAACATTGTCAAATGCAGGATTCAATACAAACTTAACATTTGCCAAGAATGGAATTGTATAGCTTGTGAAAGCAAATCCAAAGTTCAAGTCCATTGCATTTTTACCAGAGATAGCACCAACACCAGACTGATCCATGTTAGCAATCAATCCTGTACTACCACCAATAGTTCCAGAAAATGCTTCTTTTTTAATAGACTCGTTAACCATTCTCATACCAGCCATACCAGTTTGAACAATGATTTGTCTATTTGGATCTGGTCCTTTGAATTCAACTTTACCATTGTAGAAATTAAAGATTTCTGATCTGAACAACTCTAAGTTGAAAGAACCTTTGTTGTAGATTCTCTTATAAGAGTTATCTAATTGAGACCAAAGTCCTACTGATAATCTGATATCATCTGGACCATCTTGTTTAATTCTACCACCTTGTCCCCACATTAAGTAAGTCTCAATGTCATTAGCTACTTTAGATAAGTGAGCTGCTTCAAGATTAGTAACAAAAGATCTTGTTAAATTTCCATTGTCATAAGATTTTTTGATCCAATCTTTACCCATTGATTTTACCATGTCATCAATCTTAGTGATAGATGGATCAAGGTTTTTATCAAATGATCTCCAGATTTCAGTTACAGGAACTGTACCATCTGCATTAAGACCACCTTTCATCATCATGTCAGCACGAGAAGAAATAGAATAGTGTACGTGAGCTTCAGCACCTCCTACAAAGTTGTAGTACTCTCTGAAACCATTTTGTAATTCTCCTATGTCAGAGAATCTTTCTCCATATTCCCCACGAGCAGAACCTTTTCTGAAGAACTTAGTACCTGGTTTAAGATACTTTTTGTCTAAGGTAGCTGTGTTGTTGTTGTTTACCAATTGTACTGTATAGATGAAACCATCTCCTGAAGGAAGGATGTCTTCACTAGGTACAATGTAAAGCTCTAGACCTTTATATTTGTCATAAGTGATGATATCACCTGATCCAAATATACGTCTGTTAATTTTGATTTTGAAGAGTGTACCATCAGCTCCTAAAGCTGTTTGTGTAGGTTCAACATCTTCTACAATGTAAGGAAGATCTTGTACAATTGGTGTTTGCCATTTGTACTCTCCACGAGCATTGTCTACCATAATGGTGTTTTTACCACCAAAAGATGCCATCTGATAAAGAGGCATTTCTACCTTTTGCGTCATTGCCCATAAGTCAACAGGTCCTAAATCCATAGGCTCTGAAGTCTTAAGCATATTTTGCAAATGGTAAGAATCTACATGCGAGCTTACCTTGTAGGTAGTGTCACGCAAAAAGAGACCATTGTTTAAAACTGGAGTACTCATTTGTAATAATTAATTAAGGTTAATGTTATCTTTTAAATATATTTGTTTGTCTTGTAATCTTTCTTGAAGCTGGTCTTTGTTCATCTTCATCATCTCTTGTATAAGAAGAAATCTTTCTTGCTTCTTCTGTTTTGAGTTTTCTAACTGTATCTGCAACCACCTCATTCTTTGCTTGCTTTCTTACATTCTCTTTATAATCTTCTGGATCAGAAAGTAACCATAAAGTTTCAGCAATTAAATCATATCTTGGTTTTTCACCAAACTGATAGTCTTCTAACAATTTACCTAACATGTTTGTAGGTCTTCCTGAAATGCTTTCATACTTTACAGTAGTCAATTCATCCCATAGCATTTTTTGTCTTTTACCATCAATCTTTACACCATTCAATTCACCTGGTTTTAGAGTCTCATATATGTTGTGCATATATGCTTCTTTTTTAGCTTGCTGCTGTTGTTTAAAATATTCTTGTTGAGCTAACTTACCTTGTAACATTTCTGATTGCAAATCATCCAACTTAGGTTTAAACTGATTTGCTTTCTTTTGCAAGTTACCACCATTTACCCATTCTTCAATCTGATCTTCAATTAATTCTTGATCACCATTTCCAAATCCTGTAGCTTGTAGATATTGTCTAACAATAATCTCTTGATGTTCTGGTTGTCTTACATCTAATTCACGAACTTCTTCAACATGTGCTAATGCTCTGAATAAACCTTTTAAATCTTGTCCACCTTTAGCAACATACTCTGCAGCATATTGTAATTCTTCAGGTAAACTTTCAAAGAACTCTTTTGGAGTATTTGCAGCAACATCATTTTTGATACTATCAACATTTGCTGTCCACAATTCCTCAACATCTTTTTCTGATAGATTTCCTAAGTAATCATCTAATGATTGTTTAGTTTCATCATAATCATCAAAAGCAAACATTTCATTATTTTCAATTCTTTTCTTTAAGAATGAAACCAATCCACTTTTGTCTGTTTTAGTTCTACCACCTTTTTTCTTAGGTTCATCTTCATCATCAAATTCATCACCTGTTTTAAGTGTTGTATCTAATTCATCAAGAGTAGAATCTACAATTTCTTTATCATCTTGCTGATCATCATTATTCTTATCTAAGAAATCAAGATTAACAGCTTTGTTTTTTGCAGTAAATAAGTTTGGTTTTTCATCTTCATCATTTGAAGTTACCACACTATCTGCACCAGGCATTGGTAAAAAGTCATCAATGTTTTCAATAATTACGTCTTCTACCTGAGATTTGTTGTTTTCTGTATTCATCTGTTTAATAATTATTAGTTCTTATTCTTCTTCATATATAATCTACCAATTAAATCTGAAAGATTTAAGAGTGAGCTATTTTTATTTTTACATTTTTGACACTATAGCGCTATAACTTCTTTTTGTCATATTTGTTTTTGTTCATTGCTGCAACTTGTACTTGTTTATTAGCAATGTTTTCTCTTGTTTGTAATTCTTGACGTTTTAAGTTATTTTGAATTTCAGTATTAGCTTGCTTATTAATTTCTTGTTGTTTTTTAAAATTAATATTTTGATTATTAACATTCTTTTTATCAAGATATTCTAAAGTGTCAATATAATCTGATTGCTGATTTGCATTAAAATCTTGTGTTCCAGTATTAACAGATGCTCTAATTTCAGCTGTACGCTCATTAGATTCTCTATCAAGTGCATTTTGTTCAGCTTCAAATCTCTGTTGAGATTCTTGTCTTTCAGCAGCAGCTTGTTCTTGCATTTGAATTTGTTCTTGTTGTGCTTGTTGTTCTTGCTCACGTTGCTTATTAACTTTTTCTTCAATAGCTTTAAGTGTATGATCAATTTCAGCAAGAGAGTCAGCTTTAATAAGATTACCTAAATCATAAATAGATGCACCAGTTGTATTATTAGATAAAGCAAGAGATCTTATTTTTTCAGTAATGTCACGTTGATTTACTTTAGTAGAAGTAAATACATTTAATTCTCTTGATAATAAATCTGTACCATTAATTTCAAAATTAATTTTTTCATCAAGAGATGTAACATATTGTAATCTTACACTTGGTTTTGTACTATTATAATATTGTGCAAGATCTGTACGCATCTGATGCACGCGAGGCATTAAATATTCTGAGTGATTTACAAAATACATTTCTGTTTGTGCATAACTCATACTAATAGCTTGTTCTACACCTGTTGCAGTTTCTTGACTTAATGTTTGTCCCATACGTTGAGGTGAAAGACCAATAACTTCAAATGCTTGTTGTTTAAAATAATTAGACAACTGTATTCTAGACATTAACCTTTGAGTTTGTTCAAGGTTAAGTACTTGATAATGTTGGAAGTTTAATCCATTCTCAGTATTTGTAATAGATGTATCTAAAGGTAACATTTGAAAATCTTTCATTGCTACATATGCTTTAGCAAAATTGTTTTTACCCCAGTCTTCACCCATTGAGTGACGTGGTAATGCATTCTGATCAAGCATAATAACTGTACCTAACTCATCTACTAAGATATCTGCAATCTGATTATTAGTAAGATTATATCCAATTTGGAATGGTTTCATCTTGTCTACCATTGATCTTGATCTACTGTTTCTATCATGAAATACAGATCCTTCTACAGGAAGTTTACAACCATACAAAGTGTTATCACCTTTAAACTGAAATCTCATTGGTTCACAATTTAAATACAAAGGTTTGAATCCCATGTTATCATTGTTACCATAGAATGATGGTCTGTTAGGACCTATCTTTACACCACCCCATACTTGGTTAATCCATATCCAATCAATATGATCACCATATATAAGAGTTTCTTTTGTTTTACCTTTTATAACAGTATTATCATATATAGGTTTTTCAGTTACTTTATAATTTTCATCTACAATAGTTTGATATGTCATGCCATTTTCATCAATTTTTGTCAAATGACCAAGCATTCTTTGAGATTTCCAATATGCTGTAGTAACACGCAATAATGAATAATTACTAAAGTCCATTAAATCTTCAGACTCATTAAGTATTCTATATATAATATCATCACCTGTATTAAGTACTGCATCTCTGTGTGCTAAGAACTGACGCATACCTAATGATGGACCCTCAACATTCCAGTCATGTGATCTTGTAGAGTCATAGAATGAACCATCATTTTGTACGCCTGGTAATGCATATCCTGCAGATTTAACAGGATATATAGCTTCTAATTGTTGCATCTCATCTTTTTCCATCATATAACCATATTTGTCAATGATATCTGATATAGTCATTAAGTCTACTCTACCAACCCAGTTAGATTGAGATACATATCTTGCTTCAGGTGATTTATGATAGAATGTAAGAACAGGATTCCACACTTCTATATCATAATCATCTTCATTCATTTTTAAATGCCAGAACTCTCTATCAGTAATAAGCATATCTCTAAAAGCCATGTTCTCTAATTCTTTCATATAAAATCTTTCAGAATCTACAGCATGTTGATGACCTGCCCACTGTTCTATCATAGATCTATAATCTTTTTTAAAGAACTGTTCTATTTCTGGTAAAGATTTAATATTTTCAGGAGACATCATTTGTTGAGCCTGTTGAGCTTGTTCAGGATCTTCAGGATTTAAACCCATTTGTGCAATAGTTTGTTGCATTATTTGCTCACCATATGCTACAAGATTTTGTTCTATCATCTCACGCTTTTTATCAAGCATTTCATTAAAAGAAGTATCATCAACAGCTCTGTATGTAATCTTATCATTTCTTTTAGCAAACTCTCCTGTAAGAACATTAATAACATTAGGTATAATAGGAAAGAACTTTAATTCAAATGCAGATAAATCTTCTTGAGTAAGCGTATCTATTAGTTCTGCATATTCATTGTTTTCTTCTACTATATAGTCTGTCTTGTCTATGATACCATTTGCAAGTTTATAATTTTTTAACAAGCGTCTTGCATTACGTCTTATCTGCTTTAGACCTTGCATTTCTAACCAATCTAGATTCCATGCTGCCCATTGCTTATTTTTTTGTGAAGCAAGCAAAAACTGAATAGGCTGGGTAAGTGTACCCATTCTATTATATTCTGTAGTAGCACCTCCTTTAAGCTGAAGAGCATTATATAATTTTGGCATGTTGTATGTTATTTAAAATTTCTAAATGGATTGCGTGGTTTTGTCATCCCACTATTTATGCTTTTATTTTTTCCTATATGACGAAAAGGACTCACTTGTAATTTAGCATAATTATTTGACTTTTGCAAATTATCATCTTCTCTTTCAGTACGTTTAGTATATCCTCTGTTAGATTGTTGTACTTGTGCAAATGCAACCATAGCACAAAATGCAACCAATCTATCCACGTTAAGTCCATCTCTGTATGCTTGCATTTCTTTTAACAACATTATATCAGGTATTCTTTCAATACCATATGTTGTTTTTACAATTGTACCATCAGGTTTTGTTTCATGATCTAACTCTTCTTCAATAAATTGTTGTGCATATGATACAAGATTAGTCTTAAATAATGTGCTAACATTTCTCCAACCATATTCTTGAAATACATTTGTATTACTTTGCAACTCTTTCAAGAAAAGTATTTGACTTTTAGGCACTAAATACTTTTGTTTTCTTTTAGCAATCATGTACTGAATAAACAAAGATATGTTATTCTCTACTATTGTCCAGGCATTATACCATTCAATAATAAGCTCTAGTCTTTCATGTGTTTTGTTAAGGTCATCAAACCTACCACACCACGCTGCAACAATCTTGTCTCTTTCTATGTATGAATCTATTGTACCATCAGCCTTATGTTTGGTAATTTCTTGTGATGTTTTATATACAAATATAGAACACAATGAGTCTGAGGTAGTTGTCTTTCCTTCTGCGACAGGGTCAATAGATGCATAGTACATTCCAAAGGTTGTATCTTTTGCAGGTCTTTCCCATACAACAACCACACCTTCTTTATTTTCTGTTTTTGCTGATATAGGAAATTCTGATATAGGAATCTTTTTAGATTCTTTTGCAGTAATAGTATTATTTTCATCTCTAGATAATTCTAAAAACTCTTTATAATATTCACCATCTTCTATTCTTCTTATCTGTGATACAACTAATGAAGGATTAAACTTAGCAGCTTTTCTACTTGCAAATGCTTCTTCAATAGTTATAGGATGCTGAGATATACGCAGTTGATAATCATCAGGTTTAAGATCTCTTTTCCATTGTATTCTTTCTTCCTTAATCATCTCTAATGCCTTCTCTACTAATGAGTTACCATACTCATCTATACATGGAATCATTGACCATTGTTGAGGTATGAATAAACCACACTGACCTTTTGTACCTTTGTCATCTAGTAAATCAGTTTCAACAGCAAGTATATCTTTACTGTTTGGCATCATTAACATTTCTCTCAAAGGTTCACATTGATCTAAATCTCCAACAGATCCAGCAACAACAAATTGTCCAGTATATACCATACCAGACTTCATTGCAGGAAGTAAGTACTCTAGTGTTTGATTCATTTTAGGGGCAATACCTGCCTCCTCGTGAAAGAAAAAAGTACAAGGACCTCCTACACCATTTGTAGGATCTTTATCTAATATAAGTCCTAATAATACAGATTTTAAACCTATATCTCTTTTTCTACCACCTTGATTTATTTCAATTTTTTGTTCCCAGTTAAATATTTTATCTGGAGTACAAGGTCTATACCAACCTGTATATGTATTAAGAAAGTTTCTGTATTCTTCAAGAAAACGCCATGTACCTTTCTCACCAATATAGTCTTTTAAAGATCCTGCCATTTTATTAATAGATCCTTCTTCAAACCAAAAGTAGTTTATCATTTTTCCTGCATGATAATAACTTGATGCTATCTGACGTTTCTTTAATATAAGAGCATGCTTAGAACTATGTCTGCCAATCTCTTCATATAATGCCATATGATATTGTGCATCTCTGACACTAGCAAATCCAAACTTAGATATTTCTTTGTTGTATATAGGTAAGAAGTTTAACCACATATAATAATCTCTTGAAAGATACCATGAGTTTTTTGCATTTTTAAATATTACACCATTTCTACATTTATCTTTTTCAGTTTCCCAATAAGTAATATAATCTTTTGAACGCATAGGTGCATAACAATATACTTTGTTATTCTTTTCAAAGGTTGTTGCCTGTTCATTAAACTTATATGATGTTTTATCAAATGCATATTTACCTGGTTCCTTAAATAAGGACCACATAAATTTTACAAATTCTTCTCTTGTTTCAAAATCTGTGTGTGACCATACATCAGTTGTATCATCATATGTTGGTACAGATATATACATTCTTATGATTTGTTTGGAAATTCAAAATCAAAAAGTTGTATCAATAGACTTTCAAAAGAAGGGTCTCTATATATTCTGTGTATAGGTTTATCACCATTCCAATATGCTTTATGATCTTCTCTATGAAAAGCTGTCCAAAGTTCTTCATTGTGGTTATAATGAAATAACCAGTTGTATAATTGTTGTTTTTCCATAATGTTTTACATTTGATCGTATCCTAAGTTTTGCCCTCCTCTTACAGAGCTTTTTTGTTCTTCCATTAAATCTTTATAAGCTCCTCTAAATGAGAGTCTTATTTGTTCAAATTTTGCTGCTGCATTTACAATAGAGTTTATATTACCATCTCTACCAGCAGTAATTTCACTTGTTTCCATATAAGTAGCTAGTTTATCTAACATAGTTTTGATACCCATGTACGCGCGAAACGTAGGAGTTTGGTAAAGCTTTTCACAAAATTTTCTAGCAGTAATGATAGTGTCATCTTCCAAACTAAAATTAACAGTAAGCTGCGAAAGTATAAGTTCTTCTTTTTCATGTTCTGGTGTATCAAAATATGGATTTAAATCTGGGTTAGGACATGTCATATAAAACAGATATGCATAAACATTGTGATAGTCATCAGGATATTCATCCATAATTGTCCTTAAATCTCTTAATGTGTAGCAATGTTCTGATGGTACAACCTGTCCATTGTTTATGTCAAATAATCTAATCATTCTTTTCTAAATTTATGTTATAATAAAAAGAATCTCCATCTTCACTTACCCATCTATCTGAGTAAGATTCTACAGATTCAAGATTACTATCTACTTTTATATTTTTCTTTTCTATAGGAAAATCTTGTGTTACCCAGTTACTGTCTTTCCAGTATATTCTATTATTTGGTTGACACAATAAATATCCATCATCAGAAACTAATATATGTCCACATTTATAATCACTTGGTTCATCACTATATGGATTATTAAACCAATCTATTGTAAACATATATGTTGCCCAAACCTTTTCATTATTTTTTAAAACTACTTGGCATCTTTTTCCATTTAAGTAATCAAACTTTGTAGCTGTCACATTTTGAGAAAAACAATCCCACAGTTGTTTATAATGTGAAGGTACATCTTTAGTAGGAACCTTTGAAAATATTTCTGATATAGGAACTCTACTTCTAAGCATCCCATAATCTGTCATTATGTGAAATGTTAATATCTTGCCTTCTACAGATTGTATTGCAAAAGCATACCCATTATGATATGTGTTCTTATCTTTTTCATCTTTTGTAAAATGAGAAAGTCTAACAAAACATTTAAATGATGGTATGTTTAGATTTAACATTATTTCTTTTTTACTTTGTCTTTATTATTCTCATACCACTTAAGTACTGAAATGACTTCACTTTTAAGATATGGTAGTTCATATATTTCTATATCTCTAATCATTGGCTCACCTTGATCAGATAACTTTGTTATTGGATAACCAAACTCATCTGTTTGTTCTTCCTCTTCAAAAGTAATGTGATGAATAATAAGCTTACCTGCTTTTAAATTAGGATTATGCTTCAGTATAATATACATATAAATACTCAACTGTAGATTATAATGATTTAAATTACAGTCATCTAAGTGTGCTACAGGACCTAACATTTTTTTAGAAACACCTTCCCAATTAACAAAAGAAGTTTTGTCAATCTTTTTATTAGTCTTATAATCAGTTATATGCACAGTATCATTTACAACTTCAACTAAGTCAGATTGTCCACATATACCTGCAGACTTTAGATACACCATATGTTCAGGGTATATACCATTGATTAACTTCTGCAAAGGAGCCAGCTTTTTTCCTGTACCATCTAAAAGAGGTTTAATAACTGGAAGTTCTACCTCATGTCTTACAATAGTATTACATCCTACAATATCTTGTTCTCTTTGATCATGATACCAATTACCTAATACACATGCTCTATCTGATTCTTTTTTCCAAGCAGCCTGAATCATTGCTGGTGACATACCTCGCCACTTATTTGTTTTCTTTTGATTTTGAGAACATTTAAGCGCAATTGCTTCAGAATCAAATGGTTGTTTCAAAGCACCAAGTAATGTTGTTACTGACACCCATTTAGTTTTATCTTGTGGATCTATTGATACATAAGAATGTGTTTGTGCTTCAAATACTATTGCCATAACTATTTATTTTGATTTTTAACAATTTTTGCCCAACTTTTTGCAGATGCTTTCATGTGTTTTATCAAGTTTTCTTTTTCTTCAATAGTTGCATTAGCTTTACCTGTTGCATAAGCATTATCAATAGCATCATTATATTGTTTTAATGTAAAAATTTTATCTTCCATGTTACTTATTTATTTGTTTTAAAAGTTCTTGTTCTTCTGCTTCAGTAAGTTCTGCTTTCCAAAAACCTCTTGGACAATCAGAAGATAAAGATCTAGTCTTTAATTTTAAAGAACATCCACACTCTCCACAACATGGTTGTGTACCAGGTACTGCACATTTTGCACCAGTAGTATCTATAAACTCACAAGACCTACATATTTCATTTCTAAAAAATGCAATGTCTTCTACATGTTTAGTTTTAAAGATGTTGTTCTTTACACCTTCTGCAATCTTGTTGCGTTCTTTCCAAATTCTAATCAAGTTTCCCATCTTTGTATATTTGTTTTTTAAGTTTGACTTCTTGTTTTCTTTCTTCTTCTTGTTGCATTCTTTTTTGCAATTTTGTAAGTTGTTCTATATCAGCGCGTTTCTTTATGATTAACTCATATGTATGCACTGTTATATGCTCATCTTTTTCAATCTTGTTTACAAAGTTCTGATGCTTTGTTATCATATCTACTAAAGATTTCTTTTTAACTACAAAGGTTCCCAATCTGGGAACTGCAATATATGGATGATCTGCACTAGATAACTTTCTTTGTAGTGTTATATAATAATGTGATACAATATCATCTACCATATCAACTGCAAGATCTAAATCTTTTGCAGTCATTTCTACTATACTTTTACGCTTTAGTGGATTCAACTGCTAAATAATTATAGTCTAACAATATATTACCTTTAGATTGTATATCAATATCAGGATTAAGTACAATTACTTTTCTACCTGTTTTTGATTTTACAATTATCTTTCTTTTTTCAAGCTTAACAATTCTGTTTCTAATGTTCTGCGCGCGTGTAGATAACTCTTCTGGTAAAGATTCTGGATATATAACTCTAGCAGCAGATGCACAAAATCCTCCTAAGTCAATAGGTCCCCACATAACAAGAAGTGTGAGTATCTCTAAATCAGAAGGTATAAGAAATTCTTTTCTAAAAAAAGATACTTCTGTTATAAGTTGGTATTTAACAATGTCTTGTATAGACAATCTTAATTTTTTATTAATTTTTTTTACTTCCATTATATGTCTCAAATGTTGGTTATTCCATACAAAAATGTATGATTTTGTATAACATACTATACATTTTGTGGAGGTGAGGAGAGTCGAACTCCTGTCCAAACCATGATCAATAATACAATTTATACAGCTTATAGGGTCAAGCTTGGCTTGAGCAATCCACCACTCTGTTTAATCTAACAGAGAAATCTTTTTAATCTAGGCTGCTACAGCAACTTCTTCTCTAATCAAAGAGAATACTTTGTTCATGTTAGCTTCTACTTGTGCGTTGTCTCCTAGAGATACTACACTAATTGTGTTTTTGCCATTTATTAAATTCACCTTAGTTTACAGTTATCTCTCTGGCTGATTGTACTACCTACTAATGACCTGTCAAAACCAGTCACCCCCAGGAACAGTTGTTTATGGCACAACTGACTAAGCCTTCAGTAACTTTTGAATACCCCCAGAGTTACAACTGTGCTAACCTACGATTTAGAGAGCCTCCACGCCAACACTATAAGTGTCTGTAATCTCTGTCTTTGATACTTACTAGTGCACTAGCAGAGGTCTTTTTTATGTGTTTTTAATGATAGACCAAGTAACTAATATTACTGCTAACACTTGCCAGAATAACATTTGTTTGTCTACATTTTGCCACCATTTTGTTATTTTTTTCATAATCTTTTTAATTATTTTGAATACTCATAATCAAGTATCTTACCTACTAAGTCAGATCTATGATTTTCTTTGAGCTTAACCCATTGTATTTCTTTAATCTTTTTAGAAAGTTCAATAACATATGATAAGCCATTGTACTCATCTCTAATATCTTTTTGTTCATTATCACCATTGATAATAATCTTACCAGTTTTACCTAGTCTTGTTAATAGAGCAAGCATCTCAGCCTTAGTCAGGTTTTGTGCTTCTTCTACAATAAGTACATCATCAATAGTTTTACCTCTAATAAACTGTACAGGAGTAGCTGAAATTTTATCATCCTTTACAAACATATCAACCTTAGATTTATCCATACACTTGTATGCATTTTCTATTAGAGCTTCCATGTAAGGATTGAACTTTTCATCTAATGATCCTGGCAAGAACCCTAAAGATTTACCAACCTCAATTGCACTTCTTGTTACAAGTATCTTACTGATTTGTTTCTTATTTAAAAAATCTAATGCAGTAACAACACCTACTAAACTTTTTCCCGAACCAGCTCTACCTGTTATAATAGTAATCTGATTATCTAGTATTAATTGTTTGGCAAGCTTTTGTTCTTCGTTGAGAGTAACATTATATTTAATGTCATTTTTTCTTGTTCTATTTGGTTCTTGCATGTTGTTGTTTTTAGCTATATGCACCTGTACCTAAACGCCCTTGTGACTCAGAACTAGTTGGGGAGACCCCAGTAGCGACAGGATTTCACTTGTTTTTTTATAGCATGGTTTATTACCAGATGATTGCTATATCACCTTCATTTATCATCATTCTTAAAGCTCCTTCAACTTCAAGAATTTCTGATGATTGTAAACTATATGTAGGAACATATACTTTTTTACCTGGTACTAAATTAGGTTTAGTAACATCTGTTCCTATTGCATATACTTCTAATGCAGTCCAATCTTTCATAGCTTCAGCATCTAGAGCAGCTTTAGTCTCATCAGATAATTCAATAGAACTTTCTTTTCTTACAGGTTTAGTAAGTAATACTCTTCTTCCTGTTAATTCTTCAAATGGTTGCATTTAATCTTTTTTTAGTTTTCTTACTGGAGCTTCATCTTCTGCAGCTGGATAAATTTCAGATTCTCCTTCTTCAACAGGTCTTTCTGTAATACCAACTACATCACCCACTTTAATACCTTGTTCTGCTAACTCAGGATTTGCATCCAAGTCCTCTTGTGTTACAGTATGAGGAACTACTCCCTCTGGCATACCTTCTTGTTGTGGTCGTTGTGGTGCTGGTGCAGTAAGATGCGCTTGTTTAGCAATAGCCTCAACTCTTCTAAAATCAAACTCAGCAGTTTGACATACAATCTCTGCAAGATCTCTTCTAAGTTTTGCAACTTCAATTTGTTCTTTGTAAAAAGCAATTACTTCTGCTTTACTAGGAACCTTTTTTTCTTCTGTTTGTGTGCTCATGTTTTTTGTTTATTTAAATTAACACTACAAATATATAAAGAAAAGTTTAACTTTTACAAATTTATTATATATTTGTAAAATAATTTTAAAACAAACAAAGATGAAGAAGTTATTTCAATATGCTGTGTTGCTACACACATATGACAAAGAAGGTAAGTATGAGGATACTAAATTAATAATTCCTGTATCAACAGCATTAGCTAAATCTGAAAAAGATCTTGTATTTAAAATCACAAGAGACATTCCTGATGCACACGCTGAGAATCCAGATAACATAGAAATTGTAGTAAGAAATTTTTAAATCTTCCTTTGTGGTCCAATACAAGTAAGTATCCTACTACTCGTAATAAAGGAAGTATTTTTGGGCACAGCAGTACAGCTACTACTATAGATGATAGACTTTATGGTGGCACAACAAATGTAAATTCATTTGCCACACCTACATCAAACAGTTATACATTAACACAAGCATTAAATACAACATTATGAAAATAGAAGTTTTAAAATTCTACGCTGATTGGTGTGGACCATGTAGAGCACTTTCTCAAAGATTAGAAGGTGAAAAATTAACAGAGATCAATATAGAAAAAGATCATGAAACAGCTGTTAAGTATAGAGTAAGAACAATCCCTGTTCTTGTCTTTTTAAAAGATGGGGTTGAGGTTCATAGAACTACAGGTCTTATAACAAACTATGAGTACAACCTTATACTAAATGAGATCAGTGATAAGAAAGATGTAGACAACATAGATGTTACAGCAGAAATTGTAAAACCTGATACAGAAGAATAATGGGAATATTAGTAAGATGCAAGTTTAACTATGGGCAAGTAGTCTATGTTAAAACAGATATAAATCAAGATCCAAGACAAGTCATAGGAGTACAAGGTACAGCTGATGGTGGGATGCTTATAAAACTCACCATAGATGGCGATGCAAGCTGGCACTATGAGTGTGAGATAACAGAAGAGAAAGACATAATGCTAACAATGAATAACTAAAGTCATTTGGTGTAAGTGGGAATAAATACCACAGTAGATAAACATGTCAACTAAAGTTGATGGATGAGAGTTTGAATCTCTCAGTGACTTTAAGACCCTGGCAGTGCTGCTGGGGTTTTTTGTTACCTGGTGTTTTGACAAAAAATTTTTGGTATTTTTGAGATGACATGAGGAAGAGAAAGTGATGACTCCCCATTGAAAAGTTCCCCCACACCTCATCTCAACGTTCCCTACCCCCCTGAATTTAGTATAATATTAATTTTAATTTAAAACATTATGAAAAATCCAATGCAAAAAGTTTATTTGAATCTTGAACAAAATGACGCTACCAAGCTTGTAAAAGCATTTGGTTCTAACAAAAAGAATGGGGAACGTGGTACTGCGTACTTCACTCTGAGAACTGAAGTAGTTAGAAAAAGTGACAATAGTCACTTAAGCAAATGGACAGCTCGCAAAGCTACGCGAACTGTCCTTATCAATGATAGCAACAATGGAATTGTTGATTTAATTCACACCAAGAATGCTATCATTGAAGACTATGTTACACCACAAGCTCTTGCTGATTTAAAAGCAAAAGGTTGGGAAAACATTTGGTCTGACCAATCTATCTTAAAGCTTGCTAAAGCTGAAAATTATAAGATAGAGTGTTATGGTCACATTGCTCAACAAGAGTTTGCTCTTGAAATTCAAAGACTTAAGAAAGGTAAGGTTTCTGAATATCTTAAGTCTTATGAAAATTGTCTTGCAAGATATGCTGATAGTGAGCATTTCACAGTAAGCTTTGAAGACAATCTGCGTGGTGCCATTAGTGGTGCTGAAAAGAAATTGAAAATCAATTTGCTTAAAGATACTGAAAAGTCTAAAGCTAAATTGAGAAGTCCTGAAACAGGGAAATTCAATTTCAGTTTGGTACACGCTCTTACGCCTGAACAACAACTTGTTGTTGCTCAAGCTTTAGAAGTTTTTATATTTGGCTCTGATAAAACAAGAGCCAAAGTTAAAAAAGTAAGCAATGATAAAAATGCACCGTTCCTTCTTGAGAAAGGAACAGGTGCTTATATTATTGCTTATACTTTCTATTGTACTTCTGAAGAGCAAATAGAAAGTACTCCTGATATCTCTGTTGAAGTTGATAATGAAGACGCTTCTCTTGTAACTTTTAGAGCTTCTCAAAATGCTCAAAGAAATACAGCCTCTTCACTTGACGCTTTAGCAGAAGAAACTTCTGAAGAATTAGAAACAGCTGACGCTGTTTTAGAAGGAACTGAAGATTAGTTCCTCTAATAAAGAATAGAGTGTCCTTAATTGGACACTCTTTCTTTCTCTTTGTGGTCAACCACTACTAACTTCCTACTGATTGCGACTTCTATAACAATTGGTTATAGAGTAGAACAGTTAGTTTTTTGAGGAATTAGCAATGGTTTGTCCTTTTCATTGAATAGTATTTAAGAAGTTTTGTCTCAGCACGGTAGGCAATTGCGAATAATGCAATAGATTGACAATAGTTCTTTTCAATGGTAACTACTAACAGCACAACTAATTAGTGATAGTTAACTGTTTGAAACTGAAATAGTTAAGTAAGGTATTATTTGTTTGAGAAAATAGTTAGAGAGAGTGTATAAGATGATGACAAATACACTCTCCTGCTATTATAACTCAGCAAAAATACTCTTAAAAAACAATAAAAACTGCGCACTATATAGCTACAAGCCTGATAGTGAGTACAAAGAACATATTATTAGTTCTTTTATCATAAACTATGTATCTAAGTATATATGTTTATTCTTTATCATTATTACTACTATATGTAGTATGATGATTTTTATTTCCACCCGCTTTTTTATGAAAGAAAGTAATCACCAGTCAATGCTCTAAGACTGATAGATGAAAAATCACCTGTGCCTTATATGTAGGTTTGGCACGTTAAAATTTACCTAAGAGAGCATATATAAATACACATACATATCCTGAGTATATTTAAACTCCTAAGAATGTATGAATAATCAACTACCAACAGATGATTGGTGTAGTTTAGAAGAGCGTTAAAGGAGATAACACACGCTATAGTTGATTTAATAAAAAACTCAATAACTTTCCAAGATGTTGAGGACACCAGTTTCTTTGAAGTTAGAACTATGCAGTGCTTATAGTGATATAAGTAGTTAGACCTTGTTGTAAGGTGTGCAAAAATACTACAGCAGTTCAAAGTTTTAGGTGTAAAACACGAATTAATTATTAACTAAAACAAACAAAACAATAAAATTATGGGAAGTGTAATAGATCACATAGAATGTCCTAATTGTAAAAGAGAAGCCTTTATGGATTTCTATTACAAAACAGGCGAAGAATATGTTAACTGCAATAGTTGTGGTTATTATCATTCATTGACGTACAAAAGAGATAATAATGGTAATCTTATAACCAAAGATGGTAAAGATGACTATTCTTTTGATAATCTTATAATGGAAGAAAAAAAACTTAAAGAACCTTATAGTGCCTATAGAATTAAATACTATGACTCTGTGGCAACACAATGTGGTTCATTAGCTAATGAGTCTGAATACAATGAATTAATGCAGCACTTATCAAATAATGAGTCTATTGAATTTGCAAGTACATCAAGATTGCTAGATGGTAAAATAGTTGAAGAAATCATTATTGACAATAGTCCTAAAGTTGACTCAGCAGGATTTACAAAAGAAGAAAAATAAACCTTTAATAACAAACAAATGAAAAAATTAATTGATCAAGTGCTAAGCACTTTAGTTATCCTCACATCTATTATTGTATTAGGTATATTTATACCTCTTATTGTTAGTGTTTTTATTAGCATATTAACACCTGCAACTTTTGTAGATTGCACCACCAGCGTTCCTTTTTGGCTAGTAACAATAATAGGTTGGTTTGGAGCATCAGCATATATAAATGATCTAATAACTGAAAAATTATAATGTTATGACTTTTAAAGAAGCAGAAGATTTTTATGCTTTATACAGCATTGATCCAGAATTAACTTGTAGTTGTGATGAATTGCATATTTGTCAGCAATGCTATGAATTAGAATGTCAGCTAAACAGTTTTGAAGCTAATTTAGGTAATAACGAATAGTTATGAAAGTAGAT
>Ga0315905_10001732_pt1 | contig 23254 bp, 15 predicted proteins | sample LakEriMetagenome_5_FD_203522 | JGI IMG/M metagenome (GOLD analysis project Ga0315905, IMG submission 203522) | Freshwater fungal communities from buoy surface, Lake Erie, Ohio, United States - Buoy 4 MA121 | ecosystem: Environmental > Aquatic > Freshwater > Lake | place: USA: Lake Erie, Ohio...
GCCAGCGATCTTGCACGGTTACCGCCATGATCTCCCTCGCCCCTCGACCGACTCACACACCCTACAGGCGCCGAATCTTCTCGTGCTCGTGCTCGTGCTCGTGCTCGTGGCCGTGCTCGTGCTCGTGCTCGTGCTCGTGCTCGTCCTCGTGGCCGTGCTCGTGCTCGACGTCGGATTCTGATGACTGGCGGTCATAGTCGATCAGCGTTTGGTTCTGGTGTGTTCGCGGTCGGATGGATCTGATCAAAACGGTCCGCCAGCGATCTTGCACGGTTACCGCCATGATCTCCCTTGCCCCTCGACCGACTCACACACCCTACAGGCGCCGAATCTCCTCGTCCTCGTGCTCGTGCTCGTGCTCCTGCTCGACGTCGGATTCTGATGACTGGCGGTCATAGTCGATCAGCGTTTGGTTCTGGTGTGTTCGCGGTCGGATGGATCTGATCAAAACGGTCCGCCAGCGATCTTGCAGGGTGAACGCCATGATGTCCCTCGCCCTTCGACCGGCTCACACACCCTACAGGGTACCTCGCGATTGTTTCCCTTTACCCAACGCGCACCAGGGTATTGCCAACGATGGCAATCGCAGGACCAGAAAAAACGCTACGGCGCTGTCCCCCTGTGAATTCCCCGAGCGCCGGCAAGATCATTCCATGGGGGCTGAACTGGAAACAGGGCCACGATCCGGTGATCCCAAAAACTTTTGGTAGCGCAACCTTCGGATGCAGGTGACCTGCAATAAAGGGCACTTCGATCTCAAAGATATCTCTCGCCCTTGCCGGAACTTCGTCTTTCCCCCTGCGATCGCTAGTCCCAAGCGATTCCGGCGGATGATGATGCAGCGCGATCCCATCAACCTCCCACGGCTCGGGCCGCCACCCGATCGCCAATCGTTCACATAGCGTGCGTGTCCCTCGATCGTGATTGCCTGCCACCAGTTCGATGGTGATCGCTTCGTGTCGCTGTCGCCAAGCGACCAGCCATTGCTCCAACTGTTCCGAGAGTCCGGAACGTGCATGAAACAGGTCCCCCAGGATCCACAAGTTTCTGGCGCTGGTTGCCTCCAGCAATCGATCCAATCGCTCCAGCGTCTCCTGCGTGGCCCCTTCCGGGATCGCCAACCCCGATTTGCGAAAGACTAATTCCTTCCCCAGATGAAGATCGGCGACCAGGAGGGCTTGGTGGCGAGGCCAGTAGATCCCTCGTCCTGCCAGCAGTTCCCACGGTTCCTGGCACCAGGTGTATGGCATCCGTTCCACGATCAACCTTTCCTCTTGCGTCCTGCGGTCGCGCGCGGCGCCGTTTCCACTCCAGACTCATCCTTCGCTCCCAAACTCCACTCCGCATCCGTCGGCTCATCCGCCGCTAGGCATTCCAGTTGCTGCTGCATACGGCGGATGCGTCCCTCCAGCGATTCACTGCTGACCCGGTCGCGAAGACGATCGACCACCAGCGGAAAGGCGAGGGGGGTGAAGCTGCGCGTCGCCCGAACGATCAGTTCCTGTCCCCGCCATGAATCGACCACCTGGCGCAGGCGTGTCGCATCCAGTTGCAGATGCAGCGCCTCCTGGCGCGCCTGTTCCATCAGCAGATTGGTCGGATCGTAGCGCTGGTAGACATCGAAGATCAGTTGGCTGCTGGCCTGCTGCTGCCGCATCGATTTGGGTCGTCCTGGAGCTCCCAGATGGACTAGACCGCTGGTCCTGGCGATCTCGCGGAAGTGGCGCCGGGCCAGTTCGCTGACCTGCAGCGATCCAAGGATATCTTCCTCCAGCCGATTCGGCGCCAGCCACCCTCTTGCGATCGCCTGATGGAGATCCCAAACCTGATCGCTGTGCAGCAGCAGTCCGTACTCATTGCAGGCCATCGAAAGGCTGATCGGTTGCAGGCGGCTGAGCCGATATCCGAGGAGGGCAGCCAAGCCTTCGTGCGCCAGTCGACCGGCGAAGGGATAGAGAAAGCAGTAGAAGCCATCTTTGGCGGTTGTCGATTCGATCAGCCACTGATGGCGCCGCGGAAGATGACTCCACTGACGCTGCAGCCACAGCATCGGGCGTAGCGCCTGCATCTCCGGACCTCGGAAGATGCCGCTTGCCGCTTCCTCCAGTCGCTGCCTCAACCGTCCGCTCAGTTCGGCCGACAGCGGCAATCGCCCTCCCATCCACCTGGGGATCGCATCGGGCTGTCCCTTGCTGCGCTTCACGTAAGCCCGGTTCTCGCGGACCATCACCAGTTCCAGCACCTTGCCAGCAAAAGCGAACTTGTCCCCTGGCTTGAGTCGAGCGATGAACGACTCCTCGACCGTCCCCAGGGCTCCTCCTTTCATCCACTGGACCTGGATGGCAGCATCCGAAACAATCGTTCCGATCGCCATGCGATGCTGAGCGATGATCCGTCGGTCGCGGACGACGAATCGATCCTCTTCCTGCACAACGCGGCGAAACTCAGGGTAGGCATGCAGCGCTCCGCCGGTGGTGATGTGATCCAGCACCCAGTGCCACTGTGAGTCGGTGATTTCCGCATAGGCCGCAGTGGTTCGTATTTCTTCCAGCATCGCCTCGCGCGTGAAACCACCTCCGATCGCGATGGTAACCAGGTGCTGCGCCAGGAGATCCAAAGGCATTGCCGGTGGGATGCGCGATTCCACTTCCTGCGCATCGACCGCATCGCGCGCGGCGGCCAGTTCTGCTAATTCCATCGCATGCGTCGGCACAAAGACCATGCGACTTTTCCCATCCGGCTGATGCCCACTGCGGCCCGCCCGCTGCAGCAGTCTTCCGATCCCCTTGGGGCTTCCCACCTGCACCACCAAATCGACTGCCGAGAAATCGACTCCCAGATCGAGGCTGCTGGTGCAGACCACCGCGCGCAGACGCCCCAGCCGCAGATGCTCTTCTACCCACTGGCGAACTTGTCGATCCAGCGACCCGTGGTGGATGGCGATCAGCCCGGCCCAATCGGGGCGAGCCTGCAGCAGGGTGCGGTACCAAATCTCCGCCTGGGCCCGGGTGTTGGTGAAGACCAAGGTCGAAGACGCCCCTTCGATCGCCTCGACCACCCCCTGCGTCTGTCGGGTTCCCAAGTGACCGGCCCACGGGAAGCGTTCGATCTGCGTGGGGATGATCGAATCCAGATGCAGTTTCTTGCGCTGTCCGCCTTGGATCTTCATCAGGGGAAGCCGAGGCGTGCTGCCGATCAGACGGCGAGCCGCTTCGTCGGGATTGCCAAGCGTCGCAGAGATTCCCCAGGCACGGAGGTTTGGGTTCAGCTGCCGAAGCCGCGCCAGGACCAGCTCGGTCTGCACTCCCCGCTTCGATCCCATCAGTTCATGCCATTCGTCGACCACCACACAGCGCGTGGTCGCCAGCTGGGGAAGGACATCGGCATGGGTCAGTAGCAGCGAGAGGCTTTCTGGGGTGGTGATGAGCGCTTCGGGAAGCTGCCGCAGCTGTTTGTTCTTCAAGTGCTGGGGACTGTCGGAGGTCCGCCGCTCCAGACGCCAACCAACCCCCAGTCCTTCCATCGCCTCGCGCAAGTTCGCTTCCGTATCGGTTGCCAGCGCCCGCATGGGAGTGATCCACAGCAGACGGCAGCCCGGCGCGGTAGGCTGGGGTTCGGCCATCCCTTCCACCAGAGGGCCGATCCACGCCGCCAGTGTTTTTCCCGTCCCCGTGGCGGCATCGATCATCCCATGGCAGCCGCTGAGGTACGCCTTCCACGCGTCCCTCTGGAATCGAAAAGGAGACCATCCACGCAAATGCATCCACTGGTCGACTCGCTCCAGCAACTCACCAAACGGGGCGCGGCGATTCATGAGTCCCCCACCGCGCAAGGTGGATCGATGACGCTCGCCAAACGCGCTAAATCGGCTAGCTTATCGGCCTGCTGAGGAGTCTTATCGCGCCGCCATCGGAGGATGCGAGGGAACCGAACCGCCCATCCGCTTTTGTGCCGTCGGCTTTCCTGCAGCCCCTCAAACGCGATCTCCATCACCATCGTCGGCTCAACGCTTCGCACCGGCCCAAATGCCTCCCGAGTCGAATTGCGCACCAGCCGATCGACCTCGCGGATCTCTGCGTCGCTGAGCCCGCTGTAGGCTTTGGCAAAAGGAACCAACTGGCCATCTTCCCAAAGCGCAAACGTGTAGTCGGTGTAGAGGTTGGCTCGACGTCCATGCCCGCGCTGGGCATAGATCAGGACAGCGTCGATCGACAGCGGATCGATCTTCCATTTCCACCAGACATCGCGAGCCCGTCCCATGGCGTAGGGCTGGTCCAGTCGTTTCAGCATCAGGCCCTCTGCCTGCCGCTGTCGACTGCTCTTCCGCAGATCTTCCAGCGATTCCCAGCTGCTTGCCTCCAGCCACTCCGCCAATCGGATCGTTTGCTTGGACTGGAATGGTAGCGGGTCCAGAAGCGACTGCAGTTTCTTTCGGCGTTGATCCAGTGGCAGTGCTCGACAATCCTCGCCGGATCGTTCGAGAAGATCAAAGGCGATGAAGACCGCAGGGTAATCGGTCAGCCATTTCTTGGGTAGATTTTTGCGCTGGATTCGTTTTTGGAGATCGCGAAAAGGGAGCAGCGTACCCTCCTTCATCAAGACGATCTCCCCATCCAGCACCGCATCCTCCGGCAGCGTCATCGCCGCCTGTTCAATCTCCGGCCAGCGTCCTTCCATCAGTTCTTCACCGCGCGACCAAAGGTAGATTTTCCCCTGACGTCGAATGGCCTGAGCCCGGATCCCATCCCATTTCCATTCGGCAGCAAAACCGGATCGATCGCCCAGGCTTCGGCAGTTGCCCTCCAGAGGATGCGCCAGGCAGAAGGGATAGGGCTGACTGGGATTGGCCGATGAGTTGCCGGGAGCCACCATCGATTCAAACCATGCAGCGGTCGGTTCCATGCCCCCCAGAAACCGATGCTGCAGTTGGTCGCGGGGGACAGAGTGCGACCGTTCCAGGGAACGAGCGACCATCGATCGCTGGATGCCGACTCGCAAACCAACCGTCAGGCATTTCAGATAGACCAACCGTTCCATCCCACCCCACTGGCGGCAAGCGGCTAGAAAGAGCTTTTCTTTCTCTTCGATCGATGCAGGACGCAGCGGCACAACAAAGCGTTCGATCGCGTCAGCCAGGGAGATGCCGACTGCCCGATCTGGCTCGGGCAGAACGCGATGAATCGTTTCGGCCAGATCCCCCACCACCGCATACGATTCCTCGAACAGCCACAAGGGGATCGCCGCCAGCGAGCAGGTCCACAGCCGCATGTCGCGTGTGGAGACTCGTCCAACCAGCTTCTGACCTGTCAGCAACGCGATGGCCCAGGCGGCATCTGCCGGATCCACGCTGCGCCAGTAGTCCGCCAATAGTTCGATCCGCCGCGTCGGCTTGTTGGTGCCATCCAGCCCTTCGATCAGCTCCGCAAAACGCCTCATCGATTCAGCTCCGCATCCTCCTGCCCGTCTTCCGGCTCCTCCCGCTCCAGCAATTCCTCGGCATCCGATGCGGCGTCATGCCCAGGATCCAGCGGCTTTGCATCGATGCCGCGTTCCTGCAAGTATCTGGCAGCCGCGTGCTGGTAGCCATGAGCCACCCAGACCTGTTGGGGACCAACGGCCTCGAACGCCTTCAGCCAGTCGGGCCAGTCGACATGATCGGAGATCACAAAGCCACGGTCGACTCCCCGCTGGCGACGCATGCCGCGCAAGAGCATCCAACCGCTTGCCAGGGCAGTGGTGGGGTTGGTAAAGCGGCGCATCCAGGGCGACCCCAGCGCGGCAGGAACGGCCAGGATCAGCGCCCCTTGAGCCCGGTAGTCGGCTGGCATGGTAGAGACGATCTGCGTGGAGGGGAGGACGACACCTGCCTTGCGATAGGCTTGGTTGCCATGTTCGACCGCACCATGCGTGTAGATCGGGCCCAGCGGCGCAAGACTGGCCAGCAGCCGCTGGCTTTTTCCCAGCGCGTAGGCGGCCAGCACCGGTGTCCTGCCTGACTCCTTGCACTCTTTCCACCAGCGTTCGACCTGAGCGATGACCTGCGAGGTATCGGGCCAACGGAAGACCGGCAGAGCAAAGGTCGACTCGGGGATCCAATGGTGGCATCGAACCGGTTCCCAGGGTCGGCAGGTGGGATCGGCCTGCAGTTTGAAATCCCCCGTGACGACCGCCACCTGCCCCTGGTGCTCGATGCGCACCTGGGAAGCACCCAGCACATGGCCTGAAGGATGCAACGAAAGTCGCACCGATCCCAATTGCAGCGATTCGCCGTAGCGGATGGTGTCGATAGGGGCGGACAAACCCAGACGCCAGTGAAGCAGCTCGACCCCCTCGGCGGCCGCTAGGTAGCGGCCGCACCCAGAACGAGCATGATCGGCGTGAGCGTGGGTGAGCACCGCTCGAGGTACCCCTCGGCTGGGATCGATGTAGAAATCTCCAAGCGGGCAATAGAGCCCCCGATCGGTGCGCACCAAAAGCGACTCACTCACCCTGACCAGCTCCTCAGCGACCTTCGGCATGGCATTCCCGCAACCCGGACCGCACCGCGTTGCAGCCGTCCGCCGCCACGCGCGTCGAAACGGTTCCTTTGGAGTCTCCAGGGAAGCCCCTGCTAGTATCTCAGGAAGCCAAGGTGGAGTTCCGCATGCCGCAGATTCAGCCGCACCCGGTCTTCAAACGACATCGCTCCAAAGGCTGGGCTTTCATGCGGACATGGCTCCTTCGCCTCCAGCCGCCCGATCGCTCGATGCAGCCGTTCGGCCGCTTTGGCCACCTCCATCCGGTCGATGCCGTAGGTCCCTCCAGGAACCCCCGGGATTCGGACACCCGCCGCCATTCCATGCTGAAGATAGCTTGGCAACTTCCAACGGAGGAACCAGCGTAGTAGCAGCGGTGGCTTCCGCATCGGGTAGCCCTCGTAGCCATACTCGATCCAGGCCGCCAGATGCGCCAGAATCTGGCCAGCGGTCCACTGGCCCGTTGTCTCCAACCTCCCCTCCCGATCCGCCTGCTCAATCCTTCCCAGCTCCAATCGAAGATCGCCAAGACTTTCCAGACGTAGGTGACGACGCTTGGGATCCGTAGTCATCGGCCGTTCTCCTTCCAGTGCGATTTGGACCAGTGCGATTTTAGCGAAGGGCTCTCGTTGCAAGACGCTGGGTCCTGAATTCCCTAGAAGTCGAACTCGACTTCCGGATGCAGTTGCAGCCAGCGTTCCAGGCACAGCAGATTCCAGAGTGCATAACCGGCAACGACCACCTGGTTACCCGAAACATGCTGCTGGACCATGCTCTGGACTTGGTCGACCTGAAGGAATCTCCCCAGTTTCATTTCGGGGTTGAGCAGATTTCGTTCGAGCACGCTGCGCCAGGGTCCCCGGAACCAATCGGCCACGGGAATACCAAAGCCCATCTTGGGTCGATTCCATATCGATGGTGGAATCAGGTCATAGAAGGCTTCTCGAAGCAGCAGCTTCCCTTTACCCCAGCGAAACTTCAAATCGATCGGCAGCTTGGCCGACCACTCCACCAGACGGTAGTCGAGAAGCGGCTGACGCACCTCCAGAGAATGAGCCATAGAAGCGATATCGACCTTCGTCATGAGATCGCACGGTACATACGAATGCAGATCGCCGATGGAGGCCTGAGTCACTAGGTCGCGCTGTCGGGAGATAGACCAGGACTGATCTAGAAACCAGCCTGGATCGTGCTGCCCCAGCCGATCGACGAAGTTCCCGCGATAGAGAGCCGCTCGATGGGTCGGACGCATGATTTCAATCCAGTTCATGTACCGCATCGCAGGTGGCAGTCCGCTGGCCATCCCATAGCGCTTCAGTCGTCGCAGAAACGATCGGGGATGATTCGAATGAGGCAGACGCTGGATCCATGGACTTCGCAGAAGTCTTCCCAAAGGCAGCCAGCGCCGCGTCAGATCGCTCATCCAAAGCCCCTGATAGCGCAGGTAGCCAGCGAATACCTCGTCCCCTCCGTCGCCGCTGAGCGAGACGGTCACCTGGGAGGCGGTATGCTGCGAGAGAAACCAAGTCGGGATCGCCGAGGAGTCGCTAAAGGGTTCGTCGTACTGCTGCACCAGACGATCCAGAATCTCGATCGATTCGGGAGGCACCTCTTCACGCGTATGATCGGTTCCAACATACTCCGCAACCTTCTGGGCATGATGCGTTTCATCGAATCCCGCCTGAGGGAAACCGATCGAGAATGTTTTGATCGGCGAACCGCGTTCCTGCTGCGCAATGGCGGCGATCAGTGAACTGTCGACTCCTCCGGAAAGAAACGCCCCCAGCGGAACATCGCTACGCATCCGAAGCCGAACACTGTCGCGCAGCAGATACCGCACCTCGTCGATGGCCTGCGACTTGCTGATTCGCTCCTCACGATTCCAGTCCACTTGCCAGAAAAGCTTCTCCTCCAACTGACCGTCCCTGTAGACGGCGTAGTGCCCCGGCCGCAACTTGCGAATGTCGCGATAGATCGTCAACGGATGGGGAATGTACCCGTAGGTCATGTACAAATCGATCGCCGCAGGATCAATCCTCCGCGGGAGATCATCCACTTCCTCCAAACTCTTGATCTCGCTGGCAAACAGCAGTCGATCGTTCTGAAGGGCGTAGTGGAGCGGCTTTTTGCCGAAGCGATCCCTGGCCAGGACCAACTGCTTGCGGTTGCCGTCCCACAACGCGATCGCAAACATGCCGTTGAACTTGGAGAAGCACTCGAACCCCAGATCCTCGTACAAGTGAACGATCGTCTCGGTATCGCTTTCGCTTCGGAAGCGGTGCCCCTTTCGCTTGAGATCCTCCTTCAATTCGCGGTAGTTGTAGATTTCCCCATTGAAGATCAACTGGATCGAACCATCTTCATTGGTGATCGGCTGGTGCCCCCCAGCCAAGTCGATGATCGACAGGCGACGAAACCCGAACGCCACACCCGGATTCGCTGGATGGGACTGCACCGGCTCAACTCGCGTGCCGCCCAAGGTCTGAATCCAAGCCCCCTCATCGTCCGGGCCGCGATGGACGACCCGACGCATCATCGACTCCAGCTGCCCTCGACTGAGCGCTCGATCTGGATGGTGCCATACCCCACCTACAATTCCACACATTCGGCTTTTTGATCCTTTGCTACCCGAACTTGTGGCAGAGTGGAAATTGGGGTGTTGCGAAGCCCTGGATGGATTGCAAGATGGCATCCAACGGAAGAAACGCACTACCGAAAGAGTATAGTTGTTTCGGGGAAAACGTGCCGAGTCCAATTCTGGAAGCGAAAAGGGGGAAACGAGTCGGGAACAGGGCTCGCCAACCCCTCATCCATGGCGTCCAGGCGTCACCACGGCACTGGCAACGCCTCCTTTCAACCATCATACTTGGTTCCTCCCAGCGATACTCCCTCCCCCGACCATCGCTTCCATCGCTGGATCAACGATGAATTGCGTTTGGTTGCCGACGTGGTGCCTCACTGTCTTTTTCAACTAAAGGTCTCGGACCATGAACCGCACTCTTTCGTCCCGGCGCCAATTCACCCAACTCCTGTCAGTCGCCACGGCTGGCTGTCTGTCGAGTTCACTGAAGGCCACCCTATCCCCCCTGACGACAGAGAAACGCTGGTTTGCCATCGGTGGCTTTGGAGATCAAATCCTCCTCAGCTCGCTCGATTCCGAAGGCCGAATGTCAGAACCAGTTCCGATGGTCGACCTGAAGATGCCAGCCTTCATGACCGTCCACCCTCGGTTGCCGATTCTCTATGCAGTCCGAGAAACCAGTCGCTCCCAGAAAGATCACCCCCCTCAAATCGTCGCCTTCCGATGGGATGCAAAGAACCGAAAACTGGAGCCGGTCGGATCGCAGGCGATCGATGGCGACTCTCCCTGTTATGTGGAAGTGGACCTGGAAGGCCGATACGCCATGGTGGCCAACTATTCCAGCGGCAGCGTAGCGCTCTATCCTTTGACGCAGGAGGGAGCGATCCAGCCGGCCAGCGATCTGGTGGTGCATCGCGGGGGAAGCCGCAGTGTGCCCAGTCGCCAAGAAGCACCCCATGCCCACTGCATCCAGAACGATCCGTCGGGACGGTGGGTCTGTGTCGCCGACCTGGGGCTTGATCAGGTCCTGGTCTACCGGTTGGATCGCCAAGCAGGCAAGTTGGTCACCGCCCCCACCCCGGCATTCCCGCTGCCTCCAGGAAGTGGACCACGCCACTTGGCTTTTCATCCGGGCGGACGGTTCGCCTACATCATCAACGAAATCAACTCCACGCTGACCGCCGCTCGCTGGGACGCCGACCAGGGCCGATTCGATGCGATCGGCACTGCTTCGACACGCCCCGATGATTTTCCGGCCGAACAAAACTCCACTGCGGAGGTATTGGTTCATCCCACCGGTCGCTTTGTCTACGGCAGCAATCGCGGCCATGACTCGATCGCGACCTTCCAGATCGATCCCCAGACCGGGGCAGTCACCCCCGCAGGCCACACTCTGACCGGCGGAAAGACGCCACGGAATTTTCGAATCGACCCCTCGGGACAGTTCCTGCTGGCTCAAAACCAGTCCAGCCATGACGTTCATGCCTTCCGAATCGATCCCAGCTCGGGCGCCCTAAGCCCCACCGGTTCGGTCATCGCGGCCAAGTCACCGGCATGCATCAAGTTTCTGCCCTGAGTCGGTTCGGTTCTCTATTTTGTCTGCAGCAGGATCGGGATCTATTGCGAGGAAAAACATGAGCAACGGGGCGAGGTTCGACCGAAGGCATTGGGGGAAGTTAACCGCTGCTGGCATGATGGCGGCAATCGCGTCGAGACAGGAACGCGGATTGAAAGCCGGGTTCCAAGAGACGACCGAAAGCTTGGTGGCAGAGGGCGCTAGTTTGGAGTGCCTGACATCGGACTGCAAGTTCACCGAAGGACCGGCGGTGGCTGCCAATGGGGAAGTGTTCTTTACCGACCAGCCCAACAATCGCATCCTGAAAGTGGACCTGGAGGGGAAGGTCTCGGAGTTCCTCAAGCCAGCCGGGCGCAGCAATGGACTCTTCTTTGCACCCGATGGCAAATTGATCGCCTGCGCGGACGAAAAGAATGAACTCTGGGAAATCGATCCCGATGGATCGCATCGCGTCCTCAGCGGGACGTTTCAAGACAAACCTTGGAATGGTCCGAACGATCTCTGGATCCATCCCAAAGGTTTCCTGTTCTTCACCGATCCGTACTACCAAAGGCCATGGTGGAATCACACCAGCCCACCGCAGCCAAGTCAGAACGTCTATCGATGCCAGCGCGACGGATCTCAGGGGGTGCTGGCGGCCGATCAATTCAAGCAGCCCAATGGCATTGTCGGCAACCCGGAAACGGGAAAACTGTTCGTGGCCGATATCGGAGCCAAGAAGACCTACCGCTTCCAGATCACCGAGGATGGCTCACTGACCGACCGCCTGCTGTTCTGCGAAGAAGGTTCGGATGGCATGACGCTCGATCGACTTGGCAATCTCTATCTGACCGGCGGCAAGGGAGTATCGATCTTCGATCCCAAAGGCCGATTGCTAGAGCGAATCGCAGTGCCACAGCCCTGGACCGCCAACGTCTGCTTTGGCGGGCCTCAGCGCGACCTCCTTTACATCACCGCCAGCACCGGCCTCTACCGTATCCCGATGAAGGTGAAGGGATGGTGAATTCCATGATGCCATCCTCCCCCCACCGGCGGTATCACGCTGCTGTTGATTCGACTCTGGCAACATGCCTGATGATGTTGATCGCAGCAGTCGGATGTCAAAAGAGCCAGGAACCTTCTGTGTCAGACCAGATGCCTCGCGAAAGCACCGGGCCGATCGCTTTCGAGTCGCCGCTCCCCTCGCTGGCGCGCGGTCAGCGACCGACTGTCAGTTCGGTGCCGATCCTCTCCGATCCTCCAGAGAATCGAGCTCCTCGGACCGACCCGTTGTTGCAGGGCGCTGTCAATTATTGGGTCGACGCCACCGCTCAGCAAAGGAGCGACCCTCGCAAGAGCGATATCCTCTTCATCGAAGCAGGTCATCGTGTGCGCGAGGTGCTGGAAGATGCCAAGTGGGACTCTGGTAAAAGCGATGCTTGGCTTGCCGCCGAAGTCCTCTTCCAGCAGGCAATTGTCTTTGCACGCACCCAACACCCCTTGGATGCAATCGATGCCCTCACCCAGTCCGCTCATCTGGGCTTCAGCGATCCGGATCGCTTCCGTGAACTGGCGGCTTATCTGGAAGAGGACCCCGGAGTCTCCGAACAGCTGGCCGAGCTAGCAGGTAGGGTGCAAGCCCATTGCGATACCCTGGCTCAACGTGGGCGATGGCGCATCACCCGCCGAAACCAGTCGCAAACTGTCGGTATCGAGATCGATGAGAAACGGCTGCCACCCCCCGATCGATACCGCCTGATCGTCCAATTGAGCAATTGGTCATCCAATTCATCCCGGCAGTTTCAATCGCTCTACGAAGCCGCCGATCAACTCAAGGAACTGGGGATCCAGCCGGTGGGTGTGATCACCCGCGCGACCCAGATCGCGAAAGATTACACTGGCCCGATCGAGCTGCAGTGGACCCAGTCGCCCGAATTCGTTCTGTCGAACCTGCTCCCCGATTCCAATGCTTCCGCAGTGGCTCAACTCTGGTATCCAACCTGTCTGCTGGTCGATCAGAAAGAGCGGCTGCAGGCAATCTTTTATGAGTTCATTTCGATCGATACGCTCGCCGCCACCGTCGATCTGCTGCAATCCGGTCAAGAGCCTGTCCCAGACCACTCGAGTGCAGCTAACCCATCGGATCAGGAAAACTCCCAACGGCTCACTCCAGAAGCTACCCAACCTTCGACGGTGCTGCGGTCATCGACGCGACCTTGAACCGATTTTTGAGCCCGCGCGACGCATCAGCAGGTCCCAAAGCATCCACTCCAGAATCAGGAGAAACATCGGTACCAGGTAGATCAGAAACTGCCAGAGCTGCGTTACATTCCACTCGGGTGGTATCCACCCACCCACTCCACTGTAGAGGCTATAGACCACGGCCGCATTGACCATCAGCATCAGCCCGCTGGCCAGCGCCACTCCACCCAGATACATCACCGTCGCCATCCACGAACCAACTCGGCTCGAACGATGATCCGGTCCGCTCCCTCCCTTTTGATCTCGTCTCACGAACAACCTCCAGGAGCCACCCCCAGGGCACTGTGTTGGAATTTCTTTACGATAGCAGAATCCCTTCCGATCGCGATTTCCCTCCCTACAAGAAACTGGAGCCCGACCAGAAGATGACTTGGAATTCTCTCGCTAGAACCATCACTCGGTGCACCCTGCTGTGGGCCACCTGGAGCATGACCAGTTCTCCTTTTACCCGGGGTGCCCAGCCACCCGGGATCGTCGTCGCCCACCAGCGGTCGGCGCATCGCCAGTACATCGGTTCCCCTTCGATCGCGCGCGTCGGACCCAACTCCCTGGTCGCCAGCCACGATTTCTTCGGCCCTGGAAGCAGTTTCAGCGTCTCCACCATCCATCGCTCCGACGACAATGGGGAGTCCTGGACCCAGATAGCGACGATCGAAGATGCATTTTGGAGCAAACTTTTTGTGCACCGCGGCGCACTCTATCTCCTAGGGACCACTCGCGAGTATGGCCAAGCCGTCATCCGCCGCAGCGACGATGGTGGCTACCACTGGACCCATCCGATCGACCGCAAGCAGGGACTGCTTCTAGGAGAGGGAGAGTACCATTGCGCACCCATGCCGGTGATCGAACATCAGGGACGCCTATGGCGCGCTATGGAAGATCGCAATCCTCCTAAAGATTGGGGAAAGAACTTCCGCGCCTTCGTCATGAGCGTTCCTGTCGATGCAGATCTCCTGGACGCCGATCAATGGACCATCAGCAATCGCGTCGCATACAACCCCGACTGGGGCGGCACGGCATGGCTGGAAGGGAACATCGTCCGCGACCCCCAGGGCCAATTGTGGAACCTGCTGCGCAATCATCGAACAGCCCCCGAAAAAGGATGCCGCCTCGCCATCTCCGAGGATGGTCGTTCGATCGATTTCCATCCAGAAAGCGGTTTTGTCGATCTCCCTGGAGGATCGAAGAAGTTCTCCATCCAATGGGACGAGACCAGCCAAAAATATCTAGCACTGGCCAATCCCTGCGCTCCCCAGTTCGCTGCACGAAGACCAGACCAGACCCGAAATGCTCTCGGGCTGCTAAGCTCCCCGGATCTCGTCCACTGGGAACTGCGCACCATCCTGCTCTACCATCCCGATGTGGCGGTCGCCGGATTCCAGTACCCCGACTGGCTTATCGAAGGGGACCAACTGCTAGTCCTTTCCAGAACCGCTTTCCCTGACCCCCAAGGTGGACCCCCCAATCCCCACGATGCCAACTATCTGACCTTCCATCGGGTCGAGAACTTTCGCCAAAGGACCCTGGCAAATCCTCCCTTAGGAAGCCATCCGACGCATCCCTGGATGCCCGACTCCAAGATAGAATCGTCGACCAGTCAGAAGCCATAGAGGCGACCATTGGATTCGCAACTGGAACCGGTCTTCATGGCCCTACGAAATCTCTGACTTCTGTCTTTCTTCGTGCCTTCGCGGCTTCGCGCGAGTCAATTCGACTCCGATGGCCGGTGGCAAGCATCCTAGGTGGACCATGTCTCCCACTCACGAAACGACCTGCGCCATCCTGAAGTTCGCTTCTAGGCGCTCGCGAAGCCGCGAAGACGCGAAGCCATTTAGCAACTACTCCATCTCGCGATGCCTGCCTGGGTATCCCGTCGACTTCATGGCTGGACCAAAAACAAGTCACGTTGAAAGCGACCAGTCGAGTCATCATTTTGAACCGGTCTTCATGGCCCTACGAAATCTCTGACTTCTGTCTTTCTTCGTGCCTTCGCGGCTTCGCGCGAGTCAATTCGACTCCCATTGCCGGACGCAAGCATCCTAGGTGGACCATGTCTCCCACTCACGAAACGACCTGCGCCATCCTGAAGTTCGCTTCTAGGCGCTCGCGAAGCCGCGAAGACGCGAAGCCATTTAGCACCTATTCCAGCTCGCGATGCCTGCCTGGGTATCCCGTCGACTTCATGGCTGGACCATTACCAACGCGTTCGAAGCGACCAGTCGAGTCATCATTTGGAACCGGTCATCATGGCCCTACGAAATCTCTGACTTCTGTCTTTCTTCGTGCCTTCGCGGCTTCGCGCGAGTCAATTCGACTCCCATTGCCGGACGCAAGCATCCTAGGTGGACCATTTCCCCCACTCACGAACGACCTGCGCCATCTTGAAGTTCACTTCTAGGCGCTCGCGAAGCCGCGAAGACGCGAAGCCATTTAGCACCTATTCCAGCTCGCGATGCCTGCCTGGGTATCCCGTTGACTTCATGGCTGGACCAAAAACAAGTCACGTTCAAAGCGACCAGTCGAGTCATCATTTGGAACCGGTCATCATGGCCCTACGAAAACTCTGACTTCTGTCTTTCTTCGTGCCTTCGCGGCTTCGCGCGAGTCAATTCGACTCCCATTGCCGGACGCATGCATCCTGGGTGGATAAAAAAAGGCCTCATGGAACTCTCGGTGAAGAAAGCTCCATGAGGCCATTCGATTGTCGATGACAACCCTGTTTCGCTGGCTCAGGAGGCCGCCTCGAACCGCTTGGCAACCTCATCCCATCGCACGACGTTCCAGAAAGCAGCGATGTAGTCAGGACGGCGATTCTGATAGCGCAGGTAGTAGGCATGCTCCCACACATCCAGCCCCAGGATCGGCGTGCCACCGATTCCCGCAACGGCCTGCCCCATCAACGGACTGTCCTGGTTGGCCGTCGATCCAATCGCCAACTTGCCATTCTGAACCACCAGCCAAGCCCATCCACTTCCAAAACGAAGCGCAGCGGCATTGCTGAATGCTTCCTTCATCTTGTCGAATCCACCCAAGTCGCGATCGATTGCTGCGGCCAAGGCACCCGATGGAACTCCACCACCGTTGGGCCCAATCACCGTCCAGAACAACGCGTGATTGGCATGGCCGCCACCGTGATTGCGCACGGCACCACGCTTCGCCTCCGGAACCGATGCCATATCAGCAATCAGCGCCTCGACCGTCTTGGATTCCAGATCGGTTCCCGCAATCGCCTCGTTCACCTTGGTCACGTAGGTCTGATGATGTTTGGTGTGATGGATCTCCATCGTCTGTGCATCGATATGAGGTTCCAGCGCGTTGTAGGCATAGCTCAGTGCAGGAAGCGTATAGGCCATCTAAAAAACTCCTTACAGGAAACGTTTCGAAATCCAGCGACCGCAAGGTGATATCTGGTTGCCTCCACCAAAGAGACAAGCCGCCACCCCCGTATTTCCCTGGCTCCCGTCGCGACTCCAAGGCAGGACCAGCGGTACCTGCTCCTGGGAAATCGCGCCGCAATCCACCGACACGATGCGGAAGCAAAAAGACGCCTTTTAGTGTAGGCGCTCCCTCAACCCTTGCCAGGGCGGTGTCGCCACCCCTTCGGATCTCCTTGAGGAGTTTTCGAGATTTGGGGTACTAAATGCGGTGGTTTCCTGTTCGGCAGTCCGCCTTCAGACAGGGAACCATCAAGCGTTCCGCTCTTGGAAAACCATGACTCATGGCAGCAGATTGCCCCAAGCCAGATACGAGACTCTAGCTCCCTCCCCTTCCAATCACTCGACCACCAATCGCTTCACTTGCCGCTGGAAGGAGGTGGATTCGAAAGCGACCGGCGGTACTGATCGAATTGACGCCGGAGATTCTCTGGAGCCGGCATGCGAACCCCCGATTCCCGCATCCCACGTAGCTGATCCAAGCGACGATCCACCTGTCGGGCGTCGCCTCGACGAGGCACCAAGCCAAGCGCCTGAAGCTCCTTCTCGAACTTCTTCTGCTGCTCTGGATCGCTCATCGCCTGCTCCCTGGCCGACTCCCAGCGATCCAAAAACTTCCTCAAATCCTGCTCGCTCCAGTGCAGCTTCTTCAGCAATTCGGGATCCGGTTGCTGCCGCTGGCGACGCAACGCTTCCAGCGCCAAATCGGTCGCTTTCTTCGCGTACTCCAGGTTCGCCGGGTCAGCAACATTCTCGATCGGTTCGGTATCCTGCCCAGCCCCACGGTCTCTGGGTCCACCATCCGCATCAGCCATGCCTGGTGCACTCTGACCCGATGCGTTGCCTCGAGAACGACCACTGGCGGATGCTCCCGCTGGCCCTGTCTTCTGGCCACCACCGGTCGATCCATCCCCTCCCTTGGCTCCCGATGCACCCGCCGCTTCCTGCGATCCCTCCGAAGCGGCCTGCTTGCCCGAAGAGGAGTCTCCTGATCCGGCAGAACCAGTCGATTTCTCGCCCGGCTCTCCTCCCTTCCCTTCTTCAGACATCTTGCCGGATCGATCATTCGATTGAGCTTGACTGGGTTTCTCGGACTTAGGATCCCCACTGGAAGCAGCATCATCAGATGGCTTGTCAGCTCCTGATCCTTCGGTCTGGCCACCTTCCTGAGAAGTTCCACTTGAACCTTCCGAAGCCCCTTCTTGCTTGCCCCCCTGCGAATCGCTCGATGCACCGCCCGACTCACCGGCCCCCTCTTGCTTGCCCTTCGATCCGCCCGACGATCCCTTCGATCCATCCGACGATCCCTTCGATCCATCCGACGATCCCTTCGATCCGCCCGACGATCCCTTCGATCCGCCCGACGATCCCTTCGATCCCTGCTTGGCCCCTTCTCCTTCGCTTGTCCCCTCCCCATCGGACGACTTCGAACCGTTCGCACCTCCTCCTTGGTTGCCACTGCCCGACTTGCTGGAACGATTCCCAGCATCCGATTTCTCACCGGCTGGATCATCTGAGGAGCTTGCTGGATCCGACTTGCCGTTCTTCACTCCTTCGTCTTGGGATGCAGGTGAAGTGGGCGACTTGGTTTCCCCCGTCTCGCTTGGCCTGCCTGACTTCGACTGACCGGACGGGTTGGCGTCTTCTTGGCCCGATGAATTGCTCTGCTTTCCAGCAGTCTGCTCGCTTCCCCCCGGCTCACTCTGCCCCTTGTTGTCCCCGGACGCTGCATCTTGCGGCATCGAGGGAGTCGACGGATCGTTGGCGGGAGATGGTTCCGACGGATCTCCCGACGGCGTCTGGGACGACTGTCCCGATCCATTTCCTGGTGACCGGTTGCCCTGGCGGTCGGGCTGACCTTTGCTCCCCGGATCGGTGCCTTCCTTGGGATCGGCCGAAGAATCTCCGGTCGTTTGCGAAGGGTCCGACGAGCTAGAAGGATTGTCGCTCCCTTGGGACTGGGAAGCATCGCCTGATGGGGACTTTCCTTTTTCCTGTAGGTATTTCTGGATCCGTTCGAACACTTCGCCGTCGTGTTCCGGTGGCGAATTCTCTGAGGCTTCTCCTTCGGACTCCGAATCGGGATTCCCGATCTGCTCCTTGCCACCGGCCCCCGACCGATTCCCTCCCGAACGATCACTACTCTGAGCCTGGGTGCCACTCTGGGATCCCTGGGCGTCCCCATTTTGGTTGTCCGAACCGGAGCCGTTCGTGGATTGCTGGCCTGGCGAAGACTTTCCACTACCCGACGACTGCCCGTCGGTCATCTGCCCACTTCCCTCCGAGCCGTCCTCGGAGGCGTCTCCTGAATCCTGCTGTGGATCGCCACCATCGCCCTGGCTTTTGGAAGGTTTGCTCGACTTGCCACTGCCCCCGGGCTGATTGGCAGATCCCTCGGAGGATTCGCTGGAGGAGTCGCTGGAGTCTTCACCGCCAGCACCTCCCCCGCTGTCTCCTTCGCTTTGGGATGATTTCTCCTGATCCTTCTTCTCCTTTCCGTCGGGCTGCTTGCCCTTCCCCTTGCCGGTCGGGTTGGTTGGAGATTCCTTCTCCTGATTGTTTGGGTCCTCTCCCTTCGATGGATCCTTTGGATTTTCCGAACCGGTGCGATCCTTTGGGTTCGGCGTCCCTTTTTCTGCATCAGGTTTTCGAGGGTCCTTGGCACCCTGCTTCCCACTAGGGTCTTTCATCGGATCCTGTTTCGGATCGCCGTTGGGATTGCTCGGATCTCTTTCGCCAGATCGATTCTCGTCTTCAGGCTTCTTGGATACGGCATCGTTCGGGTCGACGATTTCGATCACCAGCGGCAACGACTGACCGACGTTGGGCTGCGGCTCCTCTGTCCCTGGCTTGGTTCGGTGATCGGTCGCGATCATCGACACCTCCAATCGTTCGCCCACCTTCAATTGCCAATCCTGGGGATTCAGTTGCCATGTCTTTTCCTGGGGTCCTACCAACGGCTCGTTCGACTCCAGCAGGGTCTGCTCGATCCTTACCCGCTGGCCAACCTTCCCCTCGATCGCCACCTTGTGGAGTCCAAAGTCGGGATCGATAGCTCGCAGCGGAAGTTCCAGCGTCTGGTTGATTGGAAGCTGGATCGGTTTGCGCGAATCGATGCGCCAGATCGCTTCGGGGGGAATATCGCCCAGCACCTTGATCGGATAGATCACGGGATTGAGATTCGATTCGCCCAAAGGGTTGGTGGCCTTGATTCGGTAACTGGAAAGGGTGGGGCTGGCGCGTTGGGAATCCAGTTGCAGCAACCAGTCGCAGACCATGCCGACATCTTCGATGCGAACGTCGTAGATGGTTGAAGCGCGGACAAACTCTCCTTGCTCCATCACTGGATCGATTTCCACCCGAGCCTTCTGCAGGGGCTGGTTGGAGCGACCGTGGATGGTGACGCGAGTCCCTTCAATCGCTTCGATCCTGCCGTCGCCGGGGACGGTTCTTGGGGCCAGCCGGGTGTAGGCTGGAAAGAGATACTCGACGCGGTCGATCGCCACCAAGGGGATCGGCTGAATGGTGATGGCATAGGGGCCGGCAACCGCATCCCCTGCTTCCACCCAGTACCGAAGATCCTGATGGATGCCGTTGCTCCCGCTACCCAGACGCAGACGATAGAAAAGCCCTTCGGTCTCCGCTTCCATCGGGATCCGCTGATCGACCAATTGGCCATCGTTGGTCTCGTAGCGGACCTGCACTGTATCGATCGCCTGCAGACCGCGCACCTGCGCCTTGATCTCTAGCACGCTTCCCTGCGTCACTTTGCTATCCCCTGGCTCGACCTGCAGAATGCGGACGCGGGTGGGTGCTTGGATATCGGCTAGGGGAAACAGAAGCCGTCGCATCGTATCGAACCCACTTTTGGGAGCGATGGCTAGATAGATGCCAAAGACAACCAACGCGCCAAAGAGAATGGCCGCCAGCTTGATCGGTGTCGATGCATCGACGACGCTTTGTGCTTCATGCCCACGCAAACGACCGGCAGCATACCGCGCCACGGTCGCCAGAATCCCTTTGGGTGGCGGGGTTCCATCCTTCGAAAGCTGCAACCAGTTGATCAAACTATTTTTCAGTTCGGGCATCGCCTGTTCGATTTGGCGCGCCGCGTACTCGGGGTGAATCCTTCGAAAGGCAAGAGGCAGGATCCGACGCAGGAGCCACCACAGGAAGCCGGTCAAAAGCAGGAGGAAGGCGATCAACCGAGCGGCGGTGGTCAGTGGCCACACCCAGTGATCGATGAGGATGAGCACCATCAGGGACAACAGGCCCGCAATGGCACCTCGCAGCAAGCGTTGACTGAATTCGGTCGCCTGAATCGCTGCAGAGGCTCGCCGCAGGTAATCCTGAAGGGAGTCTCCCAGAAGCTGCGACTGAGACCCTGGGTTGGGGGAGGGAACGGCGCCAGACATCGACTTGCAAACTCCCTTCACTCGGCCGATGGCCGCCATTTCTCCAGAAGATCGGGACCGCCATCCAAATCGCTCGGCCGCGCCATCGATCAAGTCGTTGGGGATCGCGCCCGCAACCGGGTTTCTTCCACTATATCGGTGCCGCCCGCTGGAATGCAGGAAAAAAAGTTGATCTGCCCCACTTCCCCCCTTAAGGATAGCCATCCCCACGTCGGTCCATGACGATGGAAACGCTCCGGTCGGTTCCGTTGTGTCCGAGTCGGACAGACGCGACGGCAACGGTTGGGGTTCCCGAATCGCTTCCGGCGGCTCAAGTCTGGCCAGGGGAGCATTTCATCAGAAACACGAAAGCTCAGGGCCTCTAGTTTCTCAGGGCCTCTAGTTTCTCAGGGCCTCTAGTTTCTCAGGGCCTCTAGTTTCTCAGGGCCTCTGGCTTCCCACGGCCCCCGACAGTCGCTGATCGGCTTCCCAGAAAGCCGCATAGAGTTTCCAGCGATCTCCTTCCCCCTGAAGCAATTCCAGCTTGGCGGCCACCTGCTGCTCAAAGTCCGGTTGCCCTTTCTCGGCCACCGCCTCCAGTTGACGCAATCGCTCCTGACGCACCTGCTGTAATTCTTCGAGTCGGTTCCAGCGTTCCAGAGCCCCCTGGCGATCGTTCCAGGAAGACTCCAGATCCACCACCAACTGGTCCTGAATCTGATTGTGGATACCAGCCAGCAGTTTCTTTTTCTGCGCCAACAACTGCTCCTGGTCGGGCCCAAACAGTTCGCTCCAGAACGATTTTTTCCTCGCGAGCGGGGTGGTGGCAAAGGGAAAGTCCTGCCAGGGACCAGCCCAATCGGTTGCCTCGGAAATCAACCACATTTCGCGTGGGGTCGCCTGAGCGTGCACCAGTCGGATCGCCATCAAGTCTTCACGGCTGCGCAGCGCCAGCGACTGCAGATCGCAAAGCGCCATCGCAGATTCACCAGGTAGCTCCTCCAGTGGATGATAATGACACGCCGGATCGCTGCCGATCACCCCCGAGAGGGCAATCCGCAACTGCGAAGACTGCTGAACCAGTTCACTCCGCTTTTGTCTCAACTCCAGCAATTGAATTTTCAGAGCATAAGGATTTTTTACCGCCACCCCCTGCTCCACCAAGCGATCCTGTGCCGCAATCGACCGCTCCAGAAAGTCCGCTGTCTCATCCAACACCGCAATCCCCCGCTCCGTCGCCACCAGCTGGTGATGAGCGGTTCGGGCGCCACGAATCGCTCGTAGACGCATCGGCTCGGCAAGCCACTGAAAGACGTTCTTCAGCCACAAAGGGGCGTCGTCTTTGGGGTAGTGCGCAGCGATGGCCAGTTGGGATTGTTTGAGAAAAAGCTCCGAAGCGGCGGCGCGCTGGCCTGCCAGCCTTCCTACTTGGTCGGCGCTCCATGGCTGCGGAAGTGGCAGGAGGTCGATCGGATCCCCGGGCACAATCGACTCGGGAACCTGCGGGCTGGACTTGTCGCCCAAGTCGGGAGTCGCTGCACCAAGACCCAGTGGCAGCGCGGGTAAAATGGCGCCAGCCTTCTCCCCCTGCATCGGTGCGGGCAGATCGGCTTCGAACGACGCCACCACCACCGGCGCATCGATCGATACCAACGGCTCATCCACTCCCCCCGTTTCCCTGTCGGCCGCCGGTCGCAATGCACGCTGCAACGGATCCTCTGCGACAGGAACTACCTGAGCCAAGCAAGGCGCGATGGGAATCCAACCGAGCGATGGCACAAGGAGCCACCGCCGAATGAAGAAGCGGAACCGGTTCCACTTCCTGCCTGATCGCTCAGAAAATCCCCCTCCACGATGGTCGCTCGAAGCGCCCCATCGAAAAGCGATTGGTTTCCTCTTGCGTGAGCGACTGTCGATCACAAGCGTTCGTCCGATTTCCCTTCCGCAGAACAATCCACCTCGGCGCCGCGGCGATCTTAGAAATTGCCCCTCGCGACCGAAAGGGCGGTTTGGCGAACCAGCGACGTCGTCGTATCGCTAGCAATTCGATCGTCGACCGCCACCGCCCACTGCCAGATGGCTTTTCCAAGCCAAATCTGAGGGCGGACGCTGTGGCTCCCCTGGCAAGCTTCCGGGATCGCGGTCTCTGGACTCAGATCGATCTTCCATGGACGACCACCGCGCTGGCCGACTCCAAAAGACCACGGACTTTCTCCAAGTCGCGCACCAAAAGCGTGTTGCCATCGGAAGGATCGCGGCTTTCGAAGGGTGTCAGCTCCCTGCGGAAAGGATCATATCGACAGCTTTGAAACCCCATCTCTCGCATCTGTTGGAGCAAACGATCTTCATCGAATCCATACTGCGATCCCGCCCCTGCCAATTCCAGCACCACCGAATGCAGCCGCGGATCGGCAAGTGTCTTCTGAGCTCCCTCGATGACTGCCGTCTCATATCCCTCGACATCAATCTTCATCATCTGGGGAACTCGGTCCCCAAGGACGGAATCGATCGTT